>ENA-UEPL01001910-UEPL01001910.1-human-gut-metagenome-genome-assembly--contig:-NODE-1910-length-14844-cov-4.628902_pt1 | contig 14844 bp, 8 predicted proteins | sample MGYA00242896_ERZ507908 | MGnify/ENA primary metagenome ERZ507908 (study PRJEB26167, sample SAMN06115518) | human gut metagenome | host: Homo sapiens | place: China:Chongqing | collected 2015-08-20...
ATGGTATTACCGGAACTACCGAGGTTGTCTACAATCCTTCTTATGAAGTATTATTCGAAGAAGAGACCAAACCCGGACTGGAAGATTATGAAAAGGGACAGGTCAGCGAGCTGGGTGCTGTAAACGTTATGACAGGTATCTACACCGGACGTTCTCCCAAAGACAAATTCATCGTTGTTGATGAAAATTCCAAAGATACTGTATGGTGGACATCTGACGAATACAAGAATGATAACCACCCCGCTACCCAGGAAGCATGGCAGGCAGTCAAGGAACTCGCTCAGAAAGAACTTTCCAATAAGAAACTGTACGTTGTAGATGCATTCTGCGGTGCAAACAAAGATACCCGTATGGCAATCCGTTTCATCGTTGAAGTAGCATGGCAGGCACATTTCGTAACCAACATGTTCATCAAGCCCACTGCAGAAGAGCTTGAGAACTTTGAACCCGATTTCGTTGTTTACAACGCTTCCAAGGCTAAAGTTGAAAACTACAAGGAACTCGGCTTAAACTCCGAGACCGCTGTTATGTTCAATATCACAAGCCGCGAGCAGGTTATCATCAATACCTGGTACGGCGGTGAAATGAAGAAAGGTATGTTCTCCATGATGAACTACTATCTGCCGTTAAAGGGCATCGCTTCCATGCACTGCTCCGCTAACACAGATAAGAACGGCGAGAACACCGCTATCTTCTTCGGTCTGTCCGGTACCGGTAAGACCACCCTGTCTACAGATCCCAAGCGTCTGCTGATCGGTGATGATGAGCACGGCTGGGATGACAATGGCGTATTCAACTTCGAAGGCGGCTGCTACGCTAAGGTTATCAACCTGGACAAGGATTCCGAACCCGACATCTACAATGCGATCAAACGCAACGCTCTGCTTGAGAACGTTACTCTGGATGCAGAAGGCAAGATCGATTTCGCGGATAAGAGCGTAACCGAGAACACCCGTGTATCCTACCCGATCAATCATATTCAGAACATTGTTCGCCCGATCTCTTCTGCTCCCGCAGCGAAGAACGTTATCTTCCTGTCTGCAGACGCATTCGGCGTACTGCCTCCGGTATCTGTTCTGACACCTGAACAGACTCAGTACTACTTCCTGTCCGGTTTCACAGCTAAGCTGGCTGGTACAGAGCGCGGCATCACAGAGCCTACTCCTACCTTCTCCGCTTGCTTCGGTCAGGCATTCCTGGAACTGCATCCTACCAAGTATGCACAGGAACTGGTTAAGAAGATGGAAATGAGCGGCGCTAAGGCTTATCTGGTAAATACCGGATGGAACGGCACCGGCAAGCGTATCTCCATCAAAGATACCCGTGGTATCATCGATGCAATTTTAAGTGGCGCTATCCTGACAGCTCCTACCAAGAAGATTCCTTACTTCAACTTTGAAGTTCCCACCGAGCTGCCCGGCGTTGATCCCGCCATTCTGGATCCTCGTGACACCTATGCTGATGCTTCCGCATGGGAAGAAAAAGCAAAAGACCTTGCTGCAAGATTCATCAAGAACTTTGCAAAATACGAAGGCAACGAATCCGGTAAGGCTCTGGTTGCTGCAGGTCCTCAGCTGTAATCAGCACTTGCAACATATTGACCTTTTGAAAAGGAGATGCAGTTTTGCATCTCCTTTTTTATCGTATAGAAACTTCGTTTCTATACGATAAAAACGCTCCGCGAGGATCGCACTGCGGCGGAATGGTAGAATGTCGCTTACGCGACCCGCCGCAGGCGGAGAATCCTGTAGAGCAGGATTCTTTTTCATCGCTCTTCCTCTCAGGCGTAGATTTTGCTTTTATCGATTTTTCTTGCAATTTCTTCCAATTTGTCTTATGATAAAAAATGTGCGTTTTTATAAAAATTTAATGATTTATATTCTTTTTTTATCATTCGAATATATCTTCTAAAATCGTACAGCTCTATCGTTTCTTATTTTACTCAAAGGAAGGAACTTTCCACATGGAAAAATTAAAACCGAAGCTGTTTTCTGTCATGAAAACCTACACCCGTGAGCAGTTTGTCAAAGATGTGGTTGCCGGCATTATCGTTGCAATCATCGCTCTTCCGTTGTCCATCGCCCTCGCCCTTGCCTCCGGCGTCACACCGGAAAAAGGCATCTACACTGCGATCACAGCAGGCTTTGTCATCTCTTTTCTGGGCGGAAGCCGCGTCCAGATCGCAGGTCCGACTGCAGCATTTGCAACGATCGTCGCCGGAATTGTTGCAAAAAACGGCATGGACGGACTGATTATCGCTACTCTGCTGGCAGGCGTGATTCTGATCCTGATGGGTCTGCTGCGCCTCGGCAACCTCATTAAGTTTATTCCATATACGATCACAACCGGCTTTACCTCCGGTATCGCTGTAACGATTTTTATCGGTCAGATCAAAGATTTTCTCGGTCTGAGCATCGTTACCGATGAACCGCTGATTGAAACGATGGATAAATTAAAGGCTGTTTTCGTCTTTATCGGCACGCTGAACGTACAAGCGCTGCTTGTTGGCGTTCTCAGCCTCGCCATCCTGATTTTCTGGCCGATGCTTCCCGGCTTTTTAAAACGGATTCCCGCTTCCCTGATCGCCGTAATTGCTGGCAGTGCTGCGGTAGCTGGTCTGCATCTGAACGTCAATACGATAGGGGATCTGTATGAAATTTCTAATAAGCTGCCGGCGATTTCGCTTCCGGCGTTCTCCCTGACAACCGTTCAGAACGTCCTGCCAGACGCCTTTACGATCGCGATTTTAGCAGCAATCGAGTCCCTGCTCTCCTGTGTCGTTGCGGACAGCATGGTAAACAGCCGTCACCGCTCCAATATGGAACTGATCGCACAGGGTGCCGGAAACATCACCTCCGCGCTGTTCGGCGGCATCCCCGCCACCGGAGCCATCGCCAGAACCGCCGCAAACATCAAAAACGGCGGACGCACTCCGATCGCCGGAATTGTGCATTCTGTTGTCCTTCTGCTGATCCTGGTTGTCCTGATGCCCTACGCTGCCCTGATTCCTATGCCGGTTATCGCAGCGATCCTGTTTATGGTTGCCTATAATATGTGTGACATCAAAACCTTTGTCAACCTCTGTAAAACCTCTCCGAAGAGCGATATTATCGTTTTGGTCAGCACCTTTGTTCTGACGGTCGTATTCGATCTTGTCGTTGCCATCGAGGTCGGCATCCTGCTCGCTGCGATTCTGTTTATGAAACGTATGAGCGACGTTACAGAAGTAGAAGGCTGGAAATATGTCGATGAGGACGACGATGCGGACAGCCTTGCCCTGCGCGTTGTACCCGATCACATTACAGTTTATGAAATCAGTGGTCCCCTCTTTTTCGGCGCTGCGGATAAGATTCTGAAAATCACCCTCGACGAAAAGCGCCGCTGTCTCGTCCTTCGTATGAGAAGTGTCAGCGCCATCGACGCGACCGCCATGCATAACCTTGAAAAGCTCTACGAGGACTGTCAGAAAAAGGGCATTCAGCTGATTTTCTCCCATGTCAACGAACAACCCTGGCGTGTCATGGAAAAAAACGGCTTTATCGAAAAAGTCGGTGCCGACAACTTCTGTGCTCATATTGATGACGCCCTAAAGCGCGCCGAGCAGCTGTAGCTTGTGCAAAAGCAGCACATCACTGTTCTGATAAAAATCACATTTTGAATACATCCGCCGCAGAGTTCTGACTTTTGCGGCGGATTTTTATAAAAATTTAATTTTTCTCTTGAAAAATATCACATTTGCGTATATCATATTGCCCATAGGCAATTTTCGAAATGAAGTTTGCAGGAAAAGATATTTTGTCTACCGAAGGAGTAAAACTCTCAGGTGCTGTAGTTTGCAGCGCAACTGTAAATGGATCGACTCTCTGGAGACACCCGGATCAGCCGGGGGCCGAAGGTGCAACATACGAATTTCTCGTATGAATCTCTCAGGTAAAAGGACAGAGAAGATATTACGCAAGTATTCTGTATCTTCCTGAGACTGACGCAAAAGGATTTCTTTTTGGTGCAGTCTCTTTTTATTCGCAGTATGGAATAATTCGTAAATCTTATATTCTATTATGCCTTAAACGATATCTGTCTGCGCAGCAGATATTTCGTTCTTCGGCGAATAAACCTGTCCGGCACACCGCCGTTTCTATTTTCACGAGTGATTCCAATCCCTTCTTTCATTTCGAAACGCTTTCCTTACGCATAGCACAGCATAGCGCAACACGGCATCAGAACGACATCTGCCGCCAAAAATCTGTTGCAGCAAAGAATAAGAAAGGGATCGAATACCATGTGGACTTCTATCAATCAAGCTCTGAATATAATCGACAACTTTGTCTGGGGTGTACCGTTGATGGTACTGATTATCGCCGGCGGACTGCTTTTGACCATCCGGCTCGGTTTGCTCCAGATTCGTAAGCTTCCCCTCGCACTGAAATGGATGCTTCAAAATGAAGAAGGCGGAAAAGGTGAAATTTCCAGTTTCTCTGCACTCTGTACCGCACTGAGTGCAACAATCGGTACCGGAAATATCGTCGGTGTCGCTACGGCGGTTTGCGCAGGCGGTCCCGGTGCTCTGTTCTGGATGGTTGTAGCAGCGTTTCTCGGCATGGCAACCAAATACTCCGAAGGTCTGCTGGCAGTCAAATACCGTACCGTTGCTGAAGACGGACACAGCCTCGGCGGTCCCTTCTACTATATTGAACTCGGCATGGGTAAAAATTTTAAATGGCTCGCAAAGATTTTCGCCTTCTTCGGCGTCTGTGTTGGTCTCTTCGGCATTGGTACCTTCAGCCAGGTCAATGGTATTTCCAGTGCAGTACATGGTTTCTTTGATCCAAACGATGCCTTTACTGTAAAAATTCTGCCGTTCCTTGGCGAATATTCCTGGTCCGTTGTCATTGCTTCCCTGATTCTCTCCTTCTGCGTCGCAGCTGTTTTGATCGGCGGCGTCAAGAGAATTGCAAGCGTCAGCCAGATCATCGTTCCCTTCATGGCGGTCATCTATTTTGTATTCGCAGTGATCCTGATCTGCTGCAACATCACCAAAGTGCCTGCAGCGTTTGCAACCATCGTAACCGCAGCGTTTTCTCCAAAAGCGATTACCGGCGGTGCAGTCGGCAGCATGCTCATCGCAATGCAGAAGGGTGTTGCCCGCGGCATCTTCTCCAATGAAGCCGGTCTGGGAAGCGCGCCCATCGCTGCGGCTGCTGCACAGACGAACTCTCCTGTCCGTCAGGGTCTTGTCAGCATGACCGGTACGTTTATTGACACGATCATCATCTGTACCCTAACCGGTCTTTCCATTGTTCTGACCGGTGCATGGCAGGTAGAAGGTCTGGAAGGTGTTCAGGTTACAACCTATGCATTCCAGCATGGTCTTCCGTTTCCTGCACAGTTTTCTTCCTTTATCCTGATGCTCTGCCTTGTATTCTTCGCCTTTACAACAATCCTTGGCTGGGATTACTACAGTGAACGCTGCCTGGAATATTTAAGCGGCGGCAACATGAAGCACGTTAAGATCTTTCGGTGGATCTACATTCTGGCTGTCTTTATCGGACCTTACATGACGGTGAGCGCTGTCTGGACCATCGCTGATATCTTCAACGGTCTTATGGCTATCCCGAACATGATCGCGTTGTTCGCATTGAGCGGTGTCATTGTAAAAGAAACCAGAGCATTTTTCCAGCATGCAAAAGAAGAGGCACTCGCAGAGCACCGTTCTTTCGAAGAAGTGTGTGAGGAGAATTTAAACGAAGAAGAAGCGCCCGCGAACTAAAACTATTTCCTATGAAATAAAAAACTGCCGCACCCGGATGATCTCTCATCTGATGTGCGGCAGTTTTTCTATCAGCAGAATGCACGCAAAGCACATTCTACCGTATACGTCTTGCGGCGCTCTTTATTCATGATAATAGAATGCTCGCAGAGCGTGCGTCCTATTGTTGATTTTTGACGTCGGGAGAATTATTCGCCCTTCTCCAGAGCCAGAGTCTTGGTTGTAATATCACAAACCTCTGCAGGTCCGTAGTACTGGATTGCACCCGGATATACATAGCAGGTGTTCTCAGACCACTCTTCTCTGTGTGCCTCGAAGTATTTGAAGGGCTTGCCATCCAGCTCAACCAGAGCCTTACGGATAACAGGCTTGTCTTCGCCATGTCTTCTCTCCATGTTCATCATCTTGGTGATGGGCATACCGCCTGCAACCCACTCAGCTGCCGGTTTGGACAGGTTGGAAACCTTGGAAAGGTAACCATTGTAACCATACTGGATCAGCATGAATGCATTGTAACCTAAGGAGTAGCAGTAATCGGAATCGAAGTTGGAAGGGAATGCACATCTTCCTTCGTAACCGAAGAAATGATGCAGTGCATTGAACTTACCGTTGTATGTGCCTGCAGCCTTTCTCTCAGCCAGCTTGTCAGCTACCAGAGCGGAGAACAGCTTCTCGGACTCGATCAGGGAAACCTGTACGTTGCCGTGAGGATCTCTCTCCAGGAACAGCTGCTGCTGAATGCCTTCCGGCAGGATAGCGAATACAGCCATGGATTCTTTAGACAGACCGTTTTCGATGAACGCATATTTTTCTTTCCAGGTAGGAAGTGCATTGAACGCATCTGCCTTGCTGCCTGCTAACAGCTCGTTGATCTCAGCGATCAGTGCGGAGAACTCGGGAACGAATTCTACAACGCCTTCAGGGATGATTGCAACACCGAAGTTCATGCCCTTTGCTGCTCTCTTTGCTACAGAATCAGCGATGTAGTCAGCGATCTGGGACAGGGACATCTTCTTTGCTGCAACTTCTTCGGAAATCAGGCAGATGTTCGGCTGGGTTTCCAGTGCGCACTCCAGAGCAACATGGGAAGCGCTGCGGCCCATAACCTTAATGAAGTGCCAATATTTCTTAGCGGAGTTTGCATCTCTTTCGATGTTACCGATTACTTCGCTGTAGGTCTTTGCAGCGGTATCGAAACCAAAAGAGCACTCGATATCTTCGTTCTTTAAGTCGCCGTCGATGGTCTTCGGGCAGCCGATTACCTGTACGCCGGTGTTGTTTGCAGCGAAGTACTCAGCCAGTACAGCTGCGTTTGTGTTGGAATCGTCGCCACCGATGATAACGATTGCGGTGATGCCATGCTTCTTGCAGACTTCAGCAGCGATTGCGAACTGTTCCTGAGTCTCCAGTTTGGTTCTGCCGGAACCGATGATATCGAAACCGCCGGTGTTTCTGTATGCATTGATATACTCGTCATCAAAAACAAGATAATCGTCTTCGATCAGACCGCTCGGACCGTTCTTGAAGCCGTACAGTACGTTCTCCGGGTTGGTTGCCTTTAATGCATCGTATAAACCGCAGATAACGTTGTGTCCGCCAGGAGCCTGTCCGCCGGAAAGGATAACGCCTACAACCTGCTTCTTCGCAACGGAAGTGTTCGCACCTTTCTGGAAAGTGATCTCCTTTTTACCGTAGGTATTGGGGAACAGCGCTTTGATCTTCTCCTGATCTGCAACGCTCTGAGTCTCTTCGCCTTCCTTAACGCAGATATCTGCAATGCCGTGTCTCAGCATGCCGGGAAGCTTCGGAGCATACTCATATCTGGCTTTCTGTAAAGCTGAAATTTCCATAATCCTTCTCCTTCTTGTATTTCTACAACATTTTTTCATTCATAGTTGATTATAAGCTATTTTTTTCAAAAAGTAAACCACTAATCCCTTTTTCGCAAAGGGAAACCAATCTGATTTTTCATCTGAAAACTGGAAAAATCCCCAGTTTTACGCAATTATCTTCCAGTATTTCATAGCTTCTGGCGATTCCGGATACTAGACAGTATTCCATCAATCCGGTACCTCCATTGCGTTCATAGATTCGAAATGCCTGTCGATATTTTGAATGATTCAAAATGATTGCCGGTAAAATACCCTGATTTAAAAGCATCTGATTCATCATAAAACGACCGGTTCTTCCGTTTCCGTCCCGGAATGGATGAATCATTTCGAATTCCATATGCAGTTTCGCAATCTGTTGAATGATTTTCTGTAATTTTTCTGTTGGTTCCGGCATTTGCATGGAAGAAAGATAATTTTCCATTCTTTCTTCTATCTTTTCCGGTTCCGGCGGAAGAAACGCAACCTCCGCCAGACTTCCGATATAGACCTGATTGGTGCGGAAATTTCCATCAGAATCCATAATAATTCCATTGATTTGCCGGATCAGATTCAGATCAATCTCCTGTACCTGCGAAAAATTCATCTTTTGATAAGCTTTGTATGAATTCTTTGCTTCTGTATATTCAGAATAAGTATGCCCGCTACGCACTTCATCATAGGAAATGATTTCAACAGTCTCTTCCAGCGACAGGGTATTGCCTTCCAGAGAATTCGTATTCCACGAAAGGCGAATCCGCATATCCTGTTCAAACGCCCGTTTTAAATGTTCAGGCATCTGCTGATACGGGTAACGTTTTTGTATTTTTTCTATTTTATCCAAATACTTTGCGTTATCTATATTCATGTTGAGCTCCTCTTCCCGGTAATAAACAGAATACATATCTCACAAAAATGCGTTAAATCCTCACGTTTTGCCTTATTTTCTCAAATCTCCCGAATATCATACGGAGTGGTCTGATATACGTAATAATTGAGCCAGTTTGTATACAATCCGTTGCAGTGCGCACGCCAGGAAAGTAACGGTTTCTTCTCCGGGTTGTCCTCCGGGTAATAGTTTTCCGGCACATGGATCGGCAGTCCCTTGTCGCGATCGCGCTTGTACTCTCCATCCAGCGTGTAACGATCATATTCCGGATGTCCCATAACGAAAATCTGCCGTCCGCCTTCCGTCATACATAAAAGAACTCCCGCTTTGTCCGATTCCGCCATAACGGTCAGCTCTTTGCAGGCATGGATCAGCGCTGCAGGCGTTTCGGTATGTCTGCTGTGGGGGATACAGAAAACGTCGTCAAATCCGCGCACCAGCGGCTCTTTGCGGTTTAACACACGGTGTTCAAATACCCCGAAAAGCTTTTCCGACAACAGGCGTTTGTCGAGTCCGAAGTGGCAATACAGACCTGCCTGAGCGCCCCAGCAGATGTGGAACGTGGAATGGACGTGGGTCTTTGACCATTCCATAATTTCGCAGAGTTCTTTCCAGTAATCCACCTCTTCGAAAGGAATCTGTTCCACCGGTGCACCCGTGATGATCAGGCCATCGTATTTGTTGGATTTCAAATCATTAAACGTATCGTAAAATTTATTCAGATGTGTTGCAGAGGTATTCAGAGACAGATGGCTGTTCATTTTCATAAAGGTCACGTCCACCTGCAGCGGCGTATTGGACAGCGACCGAAGAAGCTGCAGCTCCGTATCCTGTTTGACCGGCATCAGATTCAGAATACAGATCTGCAATGGGCGGATATTCTGGTGCATCGCACGATATTCGTCCATCACGAAAATATTTTCATTATCCAGAATCTCTCTGGCAGGCAGATCACTCTGTATTTTAATCGGCATTTTCTCTCTCCCTTTCCTGCCGCTGTGCGGCGTTTCTTTTGAATAAATTCGTCCGGACGGTTATTTTTCCAGATACTGCTCCATAAACTCTTCTTCTGTCAGTACAGCTATGCCCAGCTCCCGCGCTTTTTTATTTTTGGCGGAATTAGAGGTACTGTCATTGTTGATCAGACAGACGGTTTTGCCCGTCACGCTTCCGGTTACCTTTCCGCCGAGGGCTTCGATCTTTTCCTTTAAGGCACTGCGATTTTCAAAGTGGTTCAGGCTGCCCGTAATAACAAAGGACTGCCCGGAAAGCGGCAGGGCTTCTTCTGAAAAGGTTTCCTGCTCCAGCTCCACTTCCTTTAATAAAAGCTCCAGCGCAGTTTTATTTTTTTCCTGGGCAAAAAAATCCACAAACGCACCTGCGATGACGGGTCCTACGCCGTCCATCGCCGCCAGCTCTTCTGCAGGTGCAGCGAGCATTTTGTCCAGATCATTTTTATATTCCCGACAAATCATCCGTGCATTGGCAATTCCGATATTCGGGATTCCAAGGCTGTAAATCAGGCGTGCAAGATTTGTATGTCTCGCTTTTTCAACGCTTGCTTCGAGATTCTGATATGATTTTTCGCCGAAGCCGTCCATCTGCATAATCGCATCCCGGTGTCTGTCCAGATGGAACAGATCCGCATAGGTATGCAAAAAGCCTTCCGCCAGAAATTTTTCCAGCGTTGCTTCGGAAAGTCCGTCGATATTCATCGCGTCCCGGCTGACAAACAGCGTAAAAGATTTGATCTTTTTGGCATCGCAGTCCGGGTTCGGGCAGACTAACGTCTCCGTATCGTTTTCTTTTACGATTCGGGTCTCTCCCTGACAGACCGGACAGGTGCAGGGAATTTCCAGTGTGCCGCTTTGGGTCAGATTTTCCGCGATCTGCGGGATAATCATGTTTGCCTTATAGACTGTAATCCGGTCGCCGATGCCGAGCTTTAACTCTTTGACAATGCTGACATTGTGAACGCTGGCGCGACTTACGGTTGTCCCCTCCAGCTCCACAGGGTCAAAAATTGCAACCGGGTTGATCAGTCCGGTACGACTCGCGCTCCACTCCACCTCGCGCAGCGTCGTCTCTGCCTGCTCGTCCGCCCATTTAAATGCAATGGCATTGCGCGGGAACTTTGCCGTTCTTCCAAGCGACTCTCCGTAAGCGATATCGTCCAAAAGCAGTACCAGCCCGTCGGACGGAACCGGATAATCTGTGATTTTTTCTTCAAACCAGGCAACCGCCTCCTGCATTGTGTCCGCAGTTACCGCTTTATATTCTACCGTTTCAAAGCCCTGCTTCTGTAAGAATATAAACTGTTCTTCCCTTGAGTTTTTAAAATCCACACCCTCTGCACGCACCAGTGCAAATGCGAAAAAATGCACCTTTCGCTGCGCAGTGATCTGGCTGTTTAGCTGGCGCACGGAACCGGAGCAGAGGTTTCTCGGATTTTTGTACCGAGCGTCCACGTCTTCAATTTCGCCGTTGATTTTTTCAAAATCCGCATAGGTGATGACCGCTTCTCCCCGCAGGATCAGCTCTCCCTGATAAGGAATCTGCAACGGCACGTTGACAAAGGTTTTGGCGTTCGGTGTGATGACCTCGCCAATTTCGCCATTTCCCCGCGTGACCGCCTTAAACAGTTTTCCGTCCCGGTACGTCAACACGATGGTCAAACCGTCCAGCTTCCAGGAAAGCAAACCTTTCTGATCTCCCAGCCAGTCTGCCAGCTCTTCCCGGCTTTTCGTTTTTCCAAGAGAAAGCATCGGGCTTTCGTGACGCTCTTTGGGAAGTTCGTCTACTGCTTCATAACCAACCGATTGGGTCGGACTCGCTGCCAGCACAACTCCGGTCTTTTCCTCCAGGGCAACCAGCTCGTCGTAGAGCCTGTCATATTCTAAATTACTCATGATTTCCCGGTCTTCGGCATAGTAGGCTTTTGCAGCCTCATTCAACTTCGAGACCAGTTCTTTCATTCTGTCTGTATCATTCATATCGCTTTTTCTGAACTCCTGTCTGTCCGGATCTGGAACCATTCCGGTAGGTACCATTTGTGCGGCTGTCGGCGGTACTCCGGTAGGTACCGCGCTGCTCTGCTTTGTGAGCGCCGTCTGCACCTTGCCTGCGGTCAGCCGTTTTTGCGTAGCCGCCTGCCTTCCGGTGAGCCGGATTCTGACCGCTGCGCTGCATTCCTGCATTCGCTATGCGTCCGTTCACTCTTGGCTCTGCAGCGCCGGTCTGGGCTTCTTTTTTCGCAGCAGGCTGCCGTTCCTTTTCCCATGCAGGACGCGCCGGACGGCTGGCATTTTTCCCAACTTCATAGTACAGCTCTTTTAACTCCGCGCCGGTGACTGCACGAATATCGCCCGGGTTTAATTTCCCCAGCAGAATGTTTGCCACACGCACACGTTTGATGCTTAGAACGCCATAGCCGAGGGTCTTGCACATCCGGCGGATCTGGCGGTTTAAGCCCTGCGTCAGGATAATACGGAAGACAAATTTTCCTTCTTCCTTTACAAAGCAGGGACGGGTACGCTCATTTAAATCCTTTAACAGCATACCGTCCGACATTTTTTTGAGGAAATCCCGACTGATGGGCTTATTGACGCGGACGAGGTACTCCTTTTCGTGAAAGTTTGCCGCACGCATCAGACCATTGATTAAGTCACCGTCGTTTGTCAGCAGTAAAAGGCCTTCCGAATCTCTGTCCAGGCGTCCTGCATAGGTTACACGTACCGGATATTCGACGACATCACGGATCGTGATCTGGGCGTGCCTGTCCTTTTCTGTACAGGTCACTCCAACCGGCTTGTAATAAGCCAGCACCACCTTTTTTTCCCGATGTCCCACCGGTTTGTCCTCAACTGTAATTTTGTCCAGATCGTTGACCCGCATACCCTGATCTGCAATCTTGCCATTCACAGATACTTTTCCCTCTTCAATCAGAACATCCGCTTCTCTTCTCGAACAGATGCCCGCCTGGGAAAGATATTTATTTAAACGGACCTTTTCAGTATTTGCCATAAATTAACTTCTCCATTCCGATAAAATCGCAGTATAAAGGTATTTTAGCACACTTTCAGATTCCGTGCCAGAAGAACATGCAGGGATTTTCAGGCGCATGGTTTCCCTCTGCTACAGCGAAACCCAGTCCGGAAGTTTTTCTAACCCACGGCAAAAAACGGTCCTGCCAACTCTATAGAGCTCAGCAGAACCGTTTTTGAAATTTTGTTATGAAATTCTATCCAAAACATCTGGAAGGTTATCGAAGTTTTTTGTCTTACTCGCGCTCTACGATCGCTGCACAGCCCATGCCGCCGCCAACACAAAGAGTAGCAAGACCTTTCTTTGCATCTCTCTTTTCCATCTCATGAAGTAAGGTTACCAGAATACGGCAGCCGGATGCTCCTACCGGATGACCAAGGGCGATTGCTCCGCCGTTGACATTTAAGATATCGTTGTTGAAGCCAAGGTCATGCGCAACTGCTACAGACTGTGCTGCGAATGCTTCGTTTGCCTCAATCAGGTCGAAGTCGCCGATTTCGTAGCCGGCTTTCTTCATTACCTTGCGGGTTGCTGCAACCGGTCCAATACCCATGATGCGGGGTTCTACGCCTGCCAGCTCGCCTGCTACCCAGGTAGCCATCGGCTTTACGCCCAGCTCTTTTGCCTTTTCTTCGCTCATAACGATCAGCGCTGCCGCTGCATCGTTGATACCGGAAGAATTGCCGGCGGTTACGACACCACCCTCTTTGAATGCAGGACGCAGCTTGCTGATGCTCTCTACCGTTACATTCGGTCTGGGTCCCTCATCAGTATCAAATACAACGGTCTGTTTTTTCTGTTTTACTTCCATCGGAACGATCTCGTCCTTGAACTTGCCCTCTGCGATCGCTTTCTGTGCCTTCTGCTGGCTCCATGCTGCAAACTCATCCAGCTGCTCTCTGGTCAGTCCCCAGTCTTCTGCAATATTTTCAGCAGTAATACCCATATGATAGCCGCCGAATGCATCCGTCAGGGCATCACGGATCAGCGCATCATCCATCTTTCCGGCGCCCATTCTGTAACCGAATCTTGCATTGTACAGAAGATAAGGAGCCATGGACATATTTTCCATACCGCCAGCTACGATGATATCCGCATCACCGGAGGCAATCAGCTTGGCAGCCAGGTTTACACAGTGCATGCCGGAGCCGCACAGTACGTTGATCGTGGTTGCAGGAACCTCTACCGGAATCCCTGCGTTGACCGCTGCCTGTCTTGCAGGGTTCTGTCCAAGACCTGCCTGAATGACACAGCCCATATATACTTCATCTACCTGCTCCGGTTTGATTCCGGTTCTTTTCAGGGCTTCTTTGATTACAACAGTGCCCAGATCCGGTGCGGGAGTTTTGGAAAGAGTTCCTCCCATTACGCCGATTGCTGTTCTGCATGCGCCTGCCAGCACTACTTTTCTTGCCATAACAATGATTCCTCCATTTTCCCTTTTTTCTTTATCATACTACTTTTGAAACGCTTTTCAAGCCCACTGCACGCTTTGTTGTGGTCTTTTTTAGGAACAAAAGCGTAAAAGCTTTCACGTCGGAAGGTACTTATCAGGGCATTTTTTATCTGGTGCTCAAATGCCCGATATTTTTGATCAGCACGGAAATCGTCCCGTCGGGATTTGTGATAAATTCTACCTTCTCTGGGTCTTTATATTCTTCCATCGGAATCGTGATTTCGATGCCGGTGTCCGTCGTCAGGTGCTGCCTCTGGAACTTTTTGATCGTCGCCTCGCTCTTGGGCCTGACAACTTCTTTTTCCATGTTATATTTTTCCAGCTTTTCCTCCAGGTCTGCCTGCATCTGCGGACTGTCCTTAAAAACCTTCTCCTTGACCGCTTCGACCTCCAGGCTTCCCTTTTCCTCCAGCTCATCATAGATCGCCTGCTTGACTTCCATCTTTCGCCGGGTATCCTCATCTCCATAGTATTTTTTGTTGACCTGTTCCACTGCTTTTGTCACGATATCCAGCTTTGTCTTCTGAGACATCGGTGCATGACATTCCAGAAACAGTTCGGAAAAGTACAGCTTCTTTTCCCCATTTACTTCGAATTTTTTCTCTGTCAGCAGAATTTCTCCATTCGACAGATTCACTAAAAATGCCTCAGAAAGCTTCTGTCCCGCAGACGGCAGGATCGCTTTCTGTAAAATGATATCGTTTAAATTTTCTCCGGTTTCGGTAGCCTTTGTTGCATGGGTATAGGAAGTTTTATAATTTAATTTCAAAAATCCGAAATAATCGACGCCCTCCGCAGAAAAAACGACAACCGCAACGTC
>ENA-UEPL01001915-UEPL01001915.1-human-gut-metagenome-genome-assembly--contig:-NODE-1915-length-14813-cov-39.391355_pt1 | contig 14813 bp, 6 predicted proteins | sample MGYA00242896_ERZ507908 | MGnify/ENA primary metagenome ERZ507908 (study PRJEB26167, sample SAMN06115518) | human gut metagenome | host: Homo sapiens | place: China:Chongqing | collected 2015-08-20...
TTTTCAAAGAAAAATCCTATATTTGCATATAAGACATCCTATTTCCAGTTTGGTACATTAAAGTATATAGATGTCTTCGATGCTACCAAACTGCTTTCGGATTGCAGCGACCCTGCGATGGAGCCCGTATCGCCCCATATCGGGACGTATGACCTCTATTTCACCCCGGACAAAAAGCTGACTTCGATTCTCGAACTGGGGGCTTACGACAAGAGCCTTTCGGTGACCACCCGCTTCTCGGGCAGGACCAGCGTCAAGGACAAAGGCGTGGTGATGTACGAAAAATATCCGCTGACCGTCACGGCCCGGCGCACGCTGTTGCTGCAGCCCGGGAACAAGATGAAACCGCGCATCTCCGACCAGCGTGTCGGAGTGTTCCTCACCTCGAAGCAGCGGCTTCCCGACGGTTCGCCGACCGAGACCTACACGTTGGCCAACCGCTGGCGGTTGGAGCCCTCCGATCCGGCGGCTTATGCCCGCGGGGAGCGGGTGAAGCCTGTCGAGCCGATTGTGTTCTATCTCGACAGCCTCTTCCCGCCGGCCTGGAAAGGGGCCATCCGCCGCGGCGTACTGCGCTGGAACGACGCTTTCGGGAGGATCGGATTTGCCGATGCCGTCGAGGTGCGGGATTTCCCGGCGGACGACCCTGCGTTCGACCCCGACAACCTCGAATACTCCTGTATCCGCTATGTGCCTTCGCAGGTCGAGAACGCAATGGGGCCTTCGTGGGTCGATCCCGCGACGGGCGAGATCATCAACGCTTCGATCCTCATCTGCAACGACGTGATCCGGCTGGCTGCGGCCTGGCGCTTCTTGCAGACCGCGCAGGTCGATGAGCGGGTCCGCACGGCCGACATACCCGAAGAGCTGCTGATGGAGACCCTCAGCGGCGTGGCGGCGCACGAGGCGGGCCACTGCCTCGGACTGATGCACAACATGGCTGCCTCGTCGGCATTCCCCACCGATTCGCTCCGCTCGGCGGCTTTCACCCGCAAATACGGCATCACGCCCTCGATCATGGACTATGCACGTTTCAACTACGTGGCGCAGCCCGGGGACAAGGGGGTGCGGCTCGCGCCCTCGGACCTGGGCGTCTACGACTATTACGCTATCGAGTGGCTCTACCGCTGGTATCCGGGCGATAAGAGCGTCCGCGAGGAGCAGGCCGAGGGCGAGAAGCTGATCGACGCGAAGGAGGGCGACCCGATGTACCGCTACGCGCCCCAGCAGGTGCTGAGCCGCTACGACCCGTCGGCCGTCGAGGAGGACCTCGGGGACGATGCCGTGAAGTCGGGCGCCTACGGCGTGAGCAACCTGAAGCTGATCGCCGCCGGCATGGACGACTGGATCGGCGGCGGCGATCCCGACTACAAGCTGCGCAAGGATCTCTTTCGGAAGATGGTCGATCAGTACCACCGCTATATCTACACGGCGATGCACAACGTGGGCGGCATCCGGCTCGACAACTCCCGCCGTTCGGTCGGGGAGGGGACGCGCTTCGTCTCCACGCCGGCCTCGGTGCAGGAGGCTTCGCTGCGCTGGGTGCTGCGGGAACTGAGCGACTGCGACTGGCTGGTCATGAAGGCCCATGCCACGGGCTATCCGCTGGGCTATTATCAGAATTACATGCAGGAGACGCTGTTCGAGTCCATGCGCAAGCGGCTGATTTCGCTGTGCGCCGGGGTGACCCTGTCGTCCTATCTGGCGCAGGAGGAGCCTTTCACGGTCGGGGACTACCTCGATGTCGTTTACGAGGAGCTGTGGGAAAATGTCGTGGGGCAGAAGCCCCTGACGTCGTCGTGCCGCATCATGCAGCGTCACAGCATCGTCCTGCTCAACTCGAAGATCAAGGCGATGGGCGGTCACGCGCTGTTCATGCTGGCCTATGCGCCCGACGACGCGGACCTGGAACTGTTCGGCCTCGACCGGGCCGCCGCTGAGGAGAGCGCCTCGCTGGGCAAGGGGTACGGCTGGCAGCCGACGATCGACGTTGCGGCGCTCGACGAAACGGAGACGGCCTTCTTCACCCTGCTGACGAAGCTCCGCACGCTGCTCACCGAGCGGATGCCCCGGGTGGCGGAGGACGAAAAGACCTACTACCGGGCCATGCTTTATTCCGTGGAGCAGATGATCGGCTCCCGAAACCTGAAATAACCGCTTCTTCAAGATGATGATGAAATACATGAAACTGATCGCGGTCGTCTGTGCGGCAGCATGGGCGGTCGCCTCGACGCCCGAAAGTTATGCGGGGCCCCGCAAGCGTGCGAAGGAGGGAAAGGAACAGACCGTCCGGAAAACGCCCTACGAAAAACTTTTCGACGGCAGGAAACACACGACCGCCGTCGGCGAGCTGGTCACCCTGCACAAGATCGACGGCAAGGTCTTCTTCGAAATTCCGCTGGCCTCGATGGGGCGGGATATGCTGCTGGGAACGACCCCCGCATCGACGATGTACGTGCGCGGATGCGTCGCAGGGCTCCGGCAGCAGGCGCCGATGCACGTCGCGTTCAATCTGGAGGACAGCACCGTGGTTCTGGTGCGGCGGAATGACGCCTGGCTGCGGAAGGGCGTTTCGGAGCGCGTCGGGACGGCCGTCGCCGCGGTCGGCTGCGACAACATCGTGGGGCAATACCGGATCAAGGTCTGCAACGACGACCGGACGGCCGTGGTGATCGACGCCACGGAGCTCTTTTGCACGGACATTCCGGAACTCTCCCCGATCGGCGAAGGATACGATCCGTTCGATATTTCGGCCGTGATGAAGACCGGCCTGACCCGCGTGACCGATGTCCGGAGCTTGAACGGCGAACTTTACGTCTGCACTTCGACGCAGTACAGCGTGAGCGAATGGCGGTTCATCTTTCCGGTGGCCGTCAATCTGCCCGTGGATGTGGATGTCGTCTTCTCGCTCGTTCCCATGCCCGAGGAAAGCATGCGGCCCCGGCCGGCTGACGACCGTATCGGCCTGTTCACGATCGAAAAGAAGGTGCTCTCCGAGGAGGGCGGGCCTGTCGGCGAGGTGAAGTACGCCGCACGCTGGAACATCGTTCCGGCGGATACGGCGGCCTACCTGCGCGGCGAGCTTACGGACCCGGTGCGCCCGATCACGATGTACATGGACCCGAATATGCCCGAGACGTGGCGCGAGCCGGTGAAGCGCGGCATTCTGAGCTGGAACAGGGCTTTCGAGAAGGCCGGGTTCCGGGAGGTGATCCGCGTGGAGGACTTCCCGAAGGACGACCCTGCGTTCAATCCCTACGGCATCAACACCTCGTGCGTCTGGTACGCTCCGTCGAACATCGAGAATGCCGAAGGACACTTCTGGACCGATCCCCGCACGGGCGAGATCCGCGGCGCCACGATGGTCCTGCACCAGCACGTCGCCGCGAAGATCAACCGCTGGCGTTTCGTGCAGACGGCGCAGATCGACCCCCGGGTCCGCAACGTCGTGATGCCCCGGGAGGTGATGGACGAGTCGCTGGCCTATGTCGCCGCGCATGAGATGGGCCACTGCCTGGGGCTCGCCCACAACATGGCCGGATCGTCGGCCATCCCGGTCGATTCGCTGCGCTCGGCGACGTTCACGCAGAAATACGGCACGACGGCTTCGATCATGGATTACGCCCGTTTCAACTACGTGGCGCAGCCCGGCGACGAGGGCGTGCGGCTCACGCCACCCGAGATGGGCGTTTACGACGAGTATGCCATCGGCTGGCTTTACCGGTTCGTGCCCGACGCCGCGCAGGAGCGGGCGACGCTCGATGCGTGGATCGCCCGGCATGCCGGCGACCCGATGTGCCGGTACGCCGCATTGCAGGACGCATCGTTCAATCGTTTCGACCCCTCGGCTCTGGGCGAGGACCTGGGCGACGACGCGATCCGCGCCGGAGAGTACGGCATCCGCAATCTGAAATATATCATGGACAACCTGCCGTCGTGGATAGGCCCGGACAACGACCCCGACGGGGCGTACCGCAAGAGCGTGGAGACCAAGCTGCTGAAACAGTATCAGCTCTATCTGGAAACGGTGTGGCGCAACGTGGGCGGAATCTACGTCTACAACCGCGGGGACCGTCCCGACGGAGCGCGCTACAAGTGCGTGCCCCGCGAGGTGCAGAAGCGTTCGGTGGAGTGGGTGTTCGGACAGCTGCTCGGCTGCGAGCAGCTCCAGAATCCCGAGGTGTACGAGAAATTCTCCATCAACGTCCCCTCGCCGCTCAAGGCCGTGAACCTGATCATGGGCAGCCTGGGGCTCTCTTACGATATGCTGGCTTACTGCAATGTCCTGTCGGACGATCCCTACACGCTGGAGGAGCTTTTCGACGACATCTACGAGAACGGCTGGAAGAACAGCATCGAGAACCGCAAGCTGACCGCCGCGGACAAGCTCTTGCAGCGCGGCCTGCTGAGAGGTTCCGAACTGCGTATCGCCGGTGTGGGCGGAACCCGTCTGGGCGCGCTCTCGTCCGACAACGGGTTCGGGGACTTTCCCGAGACCGTAGCCGGCATCGTGCCGGACGGCGAAGCGCCGCTTCGCTCCTATGTGCAGCCGATCGTCCCCGGCACCACGCAAAAGCTGTACAGCATGGACGACGAACAGACGCTGAAATTGCTGAAAAAACTGAAGACGCTGTTGGAAAAGCGGGTTGTCGATGCGGCCGATCCCGCCGACATCCCGTTCTACCGGGCCCAACTTTTCTCCGTCAACAAATTATTGAAACCGAAAAAATAAAACCACGCTAAAATGAAGAAGACTCTCTTTATCTGCATGCTCCTTGCGACGGCCCTGCTGTATGCCCAGCCGTCGGCGGCCAAGAGCAAAAAGAAAAAAACGGCCAAGACCGAGCAAAGCCAGGCCGACACGGTCAAAAAGAAAAAGATCTCGCCCTACGAAAAGTTGTTCAGGGGCAAGAAGTGCGTGAAGGCCGACGAGGGCTTTATGACCCTGCACATCGTGGGCAGCAAGCTCTACTTCGAGATGCCCCTCGCCGAGATGGGCAAGGAGATGCTGCTGGCCACGACCGTGACCGAGACCACCGACAACACGGTGGCCATAAACGGCTACAAGGCCAAGACGCCCCTGCACATTTCGTTCTCGCTGGGCGACAGCGTGGTTTACATGCACCGGATCAACTCCCGCGTGAGCTACGATACCGACGACGAGCGGATGCGCAGCGTCGCCGGCCGGAACTACGGCAATCCGATCGTGTCGAGCTACAAGCTGCTGGCCTACAACCGGGACAGTACGGCCGTGGTGTTCGACATGAGCAACCTGTTCAACGGCAGCGACAATTCGACCTCCCCGATCCAGGAGGGCGGCTTCCCGATCCTCCTGCGTGCCTCGGCCAACAAGTCCACCGTGGATATTTACGATGTCAAGTCGTTCGAGGACAACGTCGCCGTCAAGACTTCGATGACCTACAACGTGAGCGCGAAATCCGTGCTGGGCGGGACGCTCTTCTCCGACAAACCCGTGACGCTCAAGGTGACGCGCACGCTGATGCTGCTGCCCGAGGAGCCGATGAAGCCGCGTATCTCCGATTCGCGCGTGGGAGTTTTCCTCACCCTGAAGCAGCACATTCCGGCCGACGGCGAGGAACTGGTTGACTACTCGCTGGCCAACCGCTGGCGGCTGATTCCCTCGGACAAGGAGGCTTACGCCCGCGGCGAGCTCGTGGTTCCGGAGAAGCAGATCGTCTTCTACGTCGATACGCTCTTCCCCAAACAATGGGTGGCACCCATCAAGGAGGGCGCCTTGCGCTGGAACAAGGCTTTCGAAAAGATCGGTTTCAAGGATGCGGTCGTGGTGCGTGATTTCCCGGCCGACGACCCGAAGTTCGATCCCGACAACCTCAAATACTCGTGCATCCGCTACGTCCCCTCGGCCGTCGCCAACGCTATGGGCCCCTCGTGGGTGGACCCCCGCACGGGCGAGATTCTCAACGCCTCGGTGCTGGTTTACAACAATGTGATCAAGATGCTGACCCAGTGGCGTTTCGTGCAGACGGCGCAGGTCGATCCCCGGGTGCGTGCCAAGACGCTGCCCGAAGATGTCGTCTACGAGTCGCTGGCCTATGTGGTGGCGCACGAGGTGGGCCATACGCTGGGCCTGATGCACAACATGGCGGCTTCGGCGGCCTATCCCGTCGAGAAGCTCCGCGACCCGGCCTTCACGCAGAAATACGGCACCACGCCCTCGATCATGGACTATGCGCGCTTCAACTACGTGGCGCAGCCGACCGACAAGGGCGTGAAGCTGACGCCTCCCGAGCTGGGCGAGTACGATTACTACGTCATCAAGTGGCTCTACTCTTACCTGCCGGGCGACAAGAGCGCCCGCGAGGAGGCCAAGACGCTCGAAACGTGGGTGGACGAGAAGGCCGGCGATCCCATGTACCGCTACGGCAAGCAGCAGGTGGCCAGCCGTTACGATCCCTCGGCCTTGGAGGAGGATTTGGGCGACGACCCGCTGAAAGCCAGCCAGTACGGTATCAAGAACCTGCAATATATCTCGTCGCATCTCAACGAGTGGATCACCGACGATCCCACGGCCGAGCACCGCAAGGCATTCTACGATCAGATCGCCAAACAGTATGCGCGTTACGTGAACAACGTGCTCTACAACGTGGGCGGCATCTACCTCACCGAAGCCAAGGACGGCACCAAGGCCCGGCGTTTCGAATCGGTTCCCCGCCAGCGGCAGAAGGAGTCGCTCCGCTGGGTCCTGAAACAGATCAGTTCGAACGAGTGGCTCGACAACGACGACATCTGCCGGCGCTTCGGTCTGAACATGAAGTATTCGCCCGAGATCAACAACGCGCTGGCCGCGACGCTGACCAAGCTCTACATGAACGTGACCCTTTCGTCGTTCGTCGCCGGGAAGGACCCCTACACCGTGGCCGAGTTTTTCGGCGACCTCTATACGGGCGTGTGGGACAGCGCGATCAACAACCGCAGGCTCACCAACGGCGACAAGATCGTCCAGAAGGCCGTCGTCAAGATGATGGGCACTGCGGCCAGCGCCGTCGGTGCGAAGAAACCCTCGTCGCTGGCCGACGGCATGGTCAGCTTCGAGGAGGCTTATGCCCCCTCCGTCGATCGGATACTGCTCTACGGACTGGACGAGGGAGGACAGGCCGCGCAATTTGAATCGGAACTGCGGCGTATCGAGGAGGAGCAGGGCAGCCGCTATGTGGCCGAACGTCTTTTCGAACGGAATTTCGGCTACGGCTACGCCTGGCAGAACTGGGTGCGCTCGACGGTGATCGACGAGGCTCCGGTCTATTATCTGGAGATGATGCTCAAAGTCCGGTCGCTGCTCGCTCGGCGGGTCGATACCGCTCCCGTGCAGGATCGTCCCCACTACAAGGCGATGCTTTACGCCGTCACCCAGATGATCGACCAGACGGATTACAAGTAATATGTGAATCCGCTGCGATGAAATGCCGGACCGGAAAGGCCGCATTCGTACTGCTCCTCGCGGGCGGCACGGTGCGGCCTTTCGCATGGGAGCGGGGCGCCGGGTATCCGGACGCCGGCCGGCGTTGGCCGACGGCTATTTCCCCGTCCGGTAGGCGGTCGGGGTGAGGCCGGTGTGCTCCTTGAAATATTTGCCGAAGAACGACTGGTTGGGAAAGCTGAGGTAATAAGCCACCTCCTGAATGCTCATCGTGGAGTATTTCAGGAGGTTTTTGGCTTCGAGCACGACGTAGTCGTCGATCCAGTCCGAGGCCGTGCGGCCCGTCGTCTTGCGGATGATCGTCGTCAGGTATTTGGGCGTCAGGTGCAGCTGCGCGGCGTAGAACCCGACCGAGCGGTGCTGCATGTAGTGCCTGGCCAGCTCCTTCATGAACTGGTTGAAATACTCCTCGTTGCGGCTGCGGGCCGAGGCGGGCAGGACGGCCGCCGCCGAGATGTGGCGGTCGATGACGCGGCAGACCTTGTAGGCCAGCGTGCGGATGACCGAGCGCATGACCTCGTCGGAATAGAGGTCCGTGCGCGGCGCGGCCCCTTCGGCGTCGATCTCGGCGAACGACCGCGTGATGCCGTTCCACTCCTCTTCGGTCAGCCGCAGGCAGGGCTGCTCCTCGACGCAGAGGAACAGCCGCGACAGCAGTTTGAAGTCGATGTTGATGCGCCGGATGAACTCCTCCTCGCACATCACGGCGTAGACCGAGGATTCGCGCTCGACGGACTCCATTTGCAGGATCGAGCCGGGAAGGTGTACGAAGAGCGTCCGTTCTTTCAGTGTGTGGTGCCGCAGCCCCGAGGTGAAGGTGATCGAACCTTTGGAACAAAAAACGATGGCGAAGGCGTTCAGACGGGTCGGGTAGCGGAACAGGCCGATGTTGAATTCGTCCGTCACATCGACGCGCGAAGCGATCACGCAGCCATCGTAATAGAGGTCTCCCGGGCGCAGGGTGTTGGCTTCGAGAAGCGTGGCGAGCGAGAAACTCCGGATGTTCTTTTCGTTCATTTTATGCTTGATTTTTTCGCAAATATAGTAAATCGGGAAACGGTTTTTCGCCGAAAGGTACGAAATCGAACCAATCGGCGAATTTAACCGACACGGCGGCCTTTTTCAAGAGCCCCTAAAAGGAGAACTTTGCATCGAGAAAATGCGAAATCCATGAAACGAACGATCCTTGCAGCCGCGCTGCTTATGGCCGCGGGCTGTTCATCCCCCGAAAAGGCCCGGACGGTCGATCCGCTGCGGGTCGCAACCGTCGCCGCCGCACTTTCGGCCGATGCCGGAGCCGCGGTTTATGTCGGCACGATCGAGGAGGAGGCGTCGGCCTCCCTGAGCTTCCCGGTTCCCGGAACCGTCGCCCGCACCTTCGCGGACGAGGGGCAGCGGGTGCGTCAGGGGCAGCTGCTGGCCGAGCTCGACCCCACCTCGGCGCGCCGGACCTTCGAGGCCGCCGAAGCGGCCCTGAACCAGGCGAAGGATGCCTGCGAGCGTCTGCGGCAGCTTCACGACGCCGAGAGCCTGCCCGAAATCCAGTGGGTCGAGGCGCAGACGCGGCTTCGTCAGGCCGAATCGGCCTTCGGAATCGCCCGGAAGAACCTCGAAGACTGTTCGCTGAGCGCGCCTTTCGCGGGCGTCGTGGGCCGGCGGCAGGCATCGGCCGGGGAAAATGTGCTGCCGGGCGTTCCGGTGATGACGCTGCTGCGGATCGGGAGCGTCAAGGTGCGCTTCTCGGTGCCCGAGCAGGAGATCGCCGGGCTCGGGGCGGAGAGCCGCATCGGGGTCGTCGTCGCCGCACTGGGCGACCGTGCCTTCACGGCCGGGCGGATCGAGAAGAGCGCCGTGGCGAATCCCGCGGCCCATACCTACGACGTGCGGGCGACGCTTCCGAACGACGGGGGCGAGCTGCTGCCGGGCATGGTGTGCCGTGTGACGGTTTCGCCGGCCGGAGCCGCCGAGGAGATCGTCGTGCCGGTGCGCGCCGTGCAGCAGGCCGGCGACGGCAGCCGCTTCGTATGGACGGTGCGCGGCGATTCGGCCGTGCGCACGGCCGTCACGACGGGGCGTCTGGTGAACGACGGCATCGTGCTGACCGGGGGCATCGCTGCGGGCGACCGCGTCGTCGTGGACGGCATGCAGAAGATCGGCGAAGGCAGTAAAGTGACGGAGCGATGAAAGGTTCGAACAACGTGATCGCATGGTCGATGCGCAATTTCCGCATCACTTTCCTGCTCGTCGGGTGCCTCTTCGTGTTCGGCATCTACGGGCTGGTGCGCATTCCCAAGCAGGAGTTCCCGGAGTATACGATCCGGCAGGGCGTCGTCGTGGGAATCTATCCGGGCGCCACGAGCGAGGAGGTCGAAGAGCAGCTGGCCGAACCGCTGGAGCAGTTCCTGATGACCTATAAGGAGGTGAAGCGTCCGAAGACCACCTCCACCTCGCAGAACGGCATGTGCTATGTGATGGTCGAGCTGGAGGACGACGTGAACGACAAGGACGAGGTCTGGTCGAAGATCAAACACGGGCTGGCGTCGTTCAAGATGCAGCTGCCCTCGGGCGTTGCGGCGCTCGTCGTGAACGACGATTTCGGCGACACCTCGGCGCTGCTCATCACCCTCGAATCGGATACGCGCTCCTACCGCGAGCTGAAAGGCTATATGGACGACCTGAGCGACCGCCTGCGGCGCATCGAGTCGGTTTCGAACCTGCGTCCCTACGGCGTGCAGTCGGAGCAGATTTCGGTCTACGTCGATCGGGAGCGGCTGGCGGCCTACGGCATCGGCGAGAAGGTGATCTCCGCGGCGCTGGCCTCGCAGGGGCTCACGCCGCTGGGCGGTGCGGTGAGCAATGCCGAGACCGAGACGCCGATCCACATCGCACCCTCGCTGGCCGGGGAGCGGGAGGTCGCCGAGCAGATCATCTGGAGCGACCCCGAGGGCCACGTGCTGCGCGTGAAGGACGTGGCGCGCGTCGTCCGCGAATACGACGATCCGGACAGCTACATCCTCAATAACGGCCATCGCTGCGTCCTGCTGTCGATGGAGATGCGCGCGGGATTCAACATCGTGGAGTACGGCCGGGAGGTGGACGAAGTGCTGCACGCCTTCATCGAGGAGGAGCTGCCCGCCGATGTCGAGGTGCAGCGCATCGCCGACCAGGCCAAGGTCGTCGGGGACTCCGTGCGCGGCTTCCTCCGCGACCTGTTCGTCGCTATGGCCATCATCATCGCCGTGATGATGCTCCTCTTCCCGCTGCGTTCGGCCATCGTCGCGGCCATCACCATCCCGCTCTCCACGTTTATCTCGGTGGGCGTCATGTATCTGTGCGGCATCCCGCTCAACACGGTGACGCTGGCCGCGCTGATCGTCGTGCTGGGCATGATCGTCGATAACTCGATCGTGGTGATCGACGGCTATCTCGACTATCTCGGGCGGGGTTATTCGCGCTGGTTCGCCGCCGTGGAGAGCGCCCGGGAGTTCTTTCCCTCGCTGCTGCTGGCCACGGTCTGCATCTGCATGATCTTCTATCCGATCCTCTTCACGATGACGGGCATGTTCCGCGACTTCCTGACCTTCTTCCCGTGGACCATCACCATCAACCTGATGGTTTCGCTGCTGCTGTCCGTCGCGGGTCATATTGCCCAGTTCGTCATAGCGGTATGCATGACTGGCGCGGAGCGTGCCGCCGTCAGTCCGGGTCGAAACCTCATCGAGAGCCGTCAGGCGGTTTCCTGCATAGCGATACGTCAGCCGGGTCGTTTCGTCCGCCAGTGCACGCCGCTCCAGCGCAAGGATGTTTCCCGCCGGATCGTAACCGATATTTTTTTCGGTGAAGGTGTCGCTCTTCACGCTCCCGGCATAATGGTCGGTATTGGTCAACCGGCTGAGTTCGTCGTAATCGAAAGCGTAGGTATGGCGGGACTCACCCCGATGCTGCCAGCTGATCTCCGAAATATTCCCGGTGTAGCTCGCCGGAGCATAGACAGGTCCGGCATATGCCAACCCGATATCGAATTCATCGCCGGCGATCCGGGTGATCCATCCCCGGATATTATACTCGGTGGTGTCGGACAAGGAGACGCTACCGCCGGAATAAATCCGTTTGGCCGGCTGACCGAGCCGGTTGTACTGCTGAACGGAAGTCACGTATTCCTGCCCGTTCACCGAGGTGACGGTCGTCGTCAGCCGGTTGCGGTGGTCATAGCTGTTCTCGCTGCGGATCGAGACACCGCCTTCCGAATCCGACGCATCGGCATGCGTTTCGTCGGATACGAGTACGTTGCCCAGCCAATCGTAACGGGTCGTATACCGGCTGACAGCCCCCTCGTCGCGGCGTTCGACCACCTGCAGGGTCCGCCCCTTGTCATCGTAATAAAATACGCGCTCGACACAGGGCGCCGCGCTCCGGTCGTAAGTCCACACCTGCTCACGGCTGAAATCGAGAATCCGCAGTTTTTCGTAGGTCTTGAAGCCTTTCACGCGCGCGTCATAGCCCGTCGCCACACCTGACACAGGTGCAAATGCCGCCCATGACAGCAGCGGATAGGTGTCGTAACGGTAAACAGCCATCGTATCGACGACATCGACAGCCGCCGGACCTTCGGGATGCGGATTGGGCTTCGCAACCGTATGAATCTCGCGGACGATGCGGTTCAGTCCGTCGTACTCGTACAATGTATTCTCGGTTCCTCCGGCATACGAATGCGTTTTCCAGACCGGCTGGTTAGCCCCGTTATAGGCATACGTTTCAGTAACGCCTCCGGGAATATGTTTGGACGCGATATTGTCCCTGCCGTCATAAGTATACGTGTAAGCGTATTCCGCCAGAAAATCGTCCGGGAGACGGCTCTCCGGGGCTGCATCCAGATTCCCGACGGCAAGGGGCGGCAGAACGCAGACCAGCCGGTCCAGTTCGTCGTAGACATAATAGGTGTCGGCAGCGGAGTTTTCAGTCAGATACATGCGTTGCAGGATCACATTGCCGGCGTAGTTCTTGAACTCCTCCGTCACATGGCGATCCTCATTCTCGATACGGGTTTTATAGAGTCTGCACGCCGGATAATTCCCTTTGTACAACACCCCGGAATCGTACTCGAACCAAAGCAGTTCGTCTTCGGCGTTGGTATCGTACAGATACGTTTTCGCACGGCTCTCGGCACGGAGCTCATCGCCGGGTCCCTGCTCCGAACGGACGCGGTCAAGCCCGGATACCTCATACCGTCTGTCAGTCCGGGGCATCGCCTGCCGGGCGCTGCTGCCGTAGAACAGCGTGCCGTAGAACGCATCCGTCTCCCCGCGCCAATCGGTCCGGTAAGACCCGGCTGGTCCGGAAGCTTCGTACGGCAAATAGGTTATCGCATCGTCCCGGCCGAAGGCATCATACACGACAGGCTGCACCATATCGTTCCCCTTCGGGGAGCCGTTTACGTCGACAACCTGTTCCGGGCGGCCCAAAGCATCGCAATAAGAGATCGTGGCCATATTGGCGACCGCATCGTCCTCCGCAAAAACCGGACTTCCGCTCCGGGGAACGAATTTAACAGTATAGTTTCTGCCGTCGTCGGCCTGCACCGCATCGGGGTCCCGGACCGTGATCTGAACGATATTGGACTCCCCCATCGCCCAGCCATCCGAAGCCGTCCGCTTATAACGCGTCGTACGGGCGAGAACGCCGGGATGCAGGAACAATTGGGTTGCGCCGGCAATCGCCTCCCATCCTGCTCCGTCGTCCTTATACCACGCATAGGAAACGGACGAAGCGCCGTTGTACGATTCGGCCTGCGTACCTTCCAGCACCGCAGCTTCAGCGTTCGTATTGATGGTCTGATCCCCGCCGATCGTACCGGGGGCGATCAGCAACGTTCGTTGGCGGATCGTCTGGCTATAGCCGAACGACCGGGAAGATTCCACTCCGTTTTCATAGACACCAAATCCGATACTAAGGTCTCCGGAGGTATATATGCTTTGATTGGGCGCGATTTCGACAACAAACCAATAAGCTTTCATTTTTCCGCCCATCCCATTCTCCTCGACAGGGCTGGAACCCGTACTTGCGACCGAACCCAAACCCGGAAAGGAGTCGTACTGTTTCGTAATATTCTTAATCACGATCGAGTCCGGCGGTACCGTACTGAAGGTAATTCGCACCTGAATTCCGATAAGCCCTCCGTATGTCTCCATTTCATTGACAGGCTCGCCGGGCGTAATATCATAAATCATCCAATCCGACTGCGCCAGACAAAAAGGAGCGCAAACAAAATGGATCAAAACAAACAGTATGAAACGATAAATTATTTTTTCATGGCGGACGCTATTTAATTGTTTCGGTAATGATATTCATAAGCTTCGAGAACGTTGCCGTTCTCATCCCGGATTCTCGCAAGCCGGTTCGCTGTATCGTACTCGTAATAGGTCGTACGTCCCGCAGGATCCGTGACGGACTCAATACCAAGCAGAGGAACATAGGTGAAGATAGTCACTTCGGCATCGGGCAAGTTGCCGCGCAAAGCATGAAGCCACCGCATCTCAGCCGAGTCTCCCGACAAATCGTTACTCTCGCCGATACGGGCAATCATATTTCCGCTGTCCAGACGCAGGACCTCTTCATACGCAGCATTCCGAATCTCGGCGACCGGTTCGCTCCAATTGTAGCCCCAGATATAAACCCGTTTCGATTCATCGTTACGGCTGACATATACCGGATTCCGATGCGGATCGTATGCGAGAACATCATACCTGTCTGCGATTTCGCTCATGTTCCCCTTTTTCAGAAAAGTACTCGTCGGCAATATGACGCTTCCGGTTCGCGCACAGACGGTTTCCAATGAAGCGACCGGCCGGCCGTTTTCGATCAATTCCGTTTTGACAGGTACGTTGATCCGATTGCGGGCTGCCAGTTCCGTATTGATGGAATCCGTATAATCGAAGGAATAGTAGAATCGTCGGGTCCGGACATTACCGGAATTGACGCTCTGCGTCCGGGGAAATCCGTATACTTTCCGGCCCCCTTGTTCCGGATAAGTGTATTGCGTCTGTTCGACAACATTTCCGGAATCGAAATATTTTGTTACGGTCGTCAACGAAAGAACATTTCGCCCCACATACCGGAGCGTATTGAAATAATAATAATTCCGAATATCGTTCTTGGAAGCTGCTCCTAATTCAGATTTAAATCGACGTAAACATTTATTATAAATTCCGTTCGTGACAGCTGAAAAACCTATTCCGTCATATATATTATGTGTCCGTTCCACAAGTTTATACCGATTGTTTTCATAGCTGTACACCTCTTTGTACAGCAAATGTCCGTACATCCAATTTACATTGGGAAAATATCCGGCGAACGT
>ENA-UEPL01001925-UEPL01001925.1-human-gut-metagenome-genome-assembly--contig:-NODE-1925-length-14742-cov-27.270235_pt1 | contig 14742 bp, 10 predicted proteins | sample MGYA00242896_ERZ507908 | MGnify/ENA primary metagenome ERZ507908 (study PRJEB26167, sample SAMN06115518) | human gut metagenome | host: Homo sapiens | place: China:Chongqing | collected 2015-08-20...
GTAATCGTCTGTCCCTTATCCTCAATATCCTTATGCTCGGTAACTTTCTTCGGCTCGTCTGGATTGCTTAAATCGTACAATTCTTCAAAAGTTACAAGCTGTTTGCCGTCAAGAGAAGTAGCGTCAAAGGTAAAGGCAACTTCCGCTTTCATAGTTTCGCTGTCTGCGGTAAAGGTGTAATCACTTTCCACACGTTTTCCATTGATAAGAAGCTCTGCATTTTCTTCTTTCAACATCTGCCAGCCTACAAGTTTGTACTGTGTGCCGACTTCTAAGCCCTCTAAGGTTATGGTATCAATGATTGTTACCTCTTTTCCAGCTTCAAGCTCTTTGTTGCCGTCCTTATCGGTAGCAGTCGTATGAATTTTGATGATACGCTCTGTGATAAGTACCGTCTGTCCGTCGTCCTCAATGTCTTTATGTTCCGCAACTTTTACGGGTTCTTCTGGATTGCTCAAATCGTATAATTCCTCGAATGTTACCAGATTTTTACCGCCAAGCTCGGACGCATTGAATGTATAAGTAATTTCCACTTTCATAGCTTCATCATCAGCGATAAAGGTATAGTCATTTTCTACACGCTTTCCATTGATAAGAAGCTCGGTGTTTTCTTCCTTTAACATCTGCCAGCCTTTGAGCTGATATTTTGTGCCTTTTGTAAGTCCGTCTAATTTGACAGTATCAACGATTGTTACCTCTTTTCCTGCAAGGATTGTCTTTTCGCCGTCCTTACTGGTCGCTGTGGTATGGATAGAGATTTCTTTTTCGTATTCATCAGTCAAAGTACCTAAATCAATCACAAGGTTATTTCTTGATACCACGATTTCAAAAGGTGGGATAAGCTCAAAGCCTTTGTTACTATCGCAACGCATTTCTTCAATAATGTAGGTATCATAAGGCAACGCCCCTTTGCTGTCGTCTGGTTTAGAAGTTCCAAACCATACACCGTCCTCGCTGGTCTTTCCTGCGTTGGTATTATGCTTATGAGAAGCCCAGTCAGAAGAAGTGGAGAATTGCCCGTTATCATCAGTTACCACAACATGACTTTCGCCCGTTGTCTTGCTTGTGATCCTAAAGGGAACATCAGCAAGACGCTTGTGTGTGCCTGCTCCGATTTTTACGCCCTCAATATCTCCACGCTTAATCTGATTGTAGATAGAATGGGCTTCGTCGGTTAAATCAACGATTTTTCCATTCTCTGTGATTGCAAAATCAATCGGTTTTGCACCGTCTGTCAAATATCCGTTTGGAGCTTCACTCTCAACGATACGGAATTTTCCATAAGGTAAAAGGTCAGCAGAAGTAGAAGCGACACCCTCAATATCGGTATGGATTGTTTTTACCACTTCATTTTTCTTGTATAATTTGCCCTCAACCAATACCGCATTATCATTTAAGGAAATGATGTCAAAAGCAGTATCTTTCAAGGTAGCACTTCCTTGTGGCTTTGTATCGCCCGTTTCTAAATCTCGTTTCTGAATTTTCACACCACCACGGATAACCTTGTCTGATACAGAAAACTGGTTACTTCCAGTAAGTACGGCAAGGTCGCCGTCCTCGGTAATCTGTGTTACATATAAGCCCTTAATCTGTTCGGACTTATCGCCAGCCTGCATATATGCACCCTCTAACAAGTAGCCGTTTGGAGCTTTCGTTTCCTCAACGGTTAGCGTTCCAAGTGGAAGAACCGCCTTGCCGTCCTGCATATAGAAGCTATCGCCAGATACCTTGTATGCGTCCGCTAATTTTGTGATGTAGTGAGTTGTCCCGTCGCTGTCTGTTTCAGCGATTGTCTTTGTAACCCATGTACGAGTAGCTTCGGCAGGGAGATTGTCTTTATTATAGAAGCCAGCATAATACTTCCATGTAAATTCCGCACCTGCTAAAGAAGCGTTCCCTTGCGGATTGTCTTTCTGTGTTTCCATATCAATCTTGAAAAGCTCAATCAAAGTGTCCGTTACTTTTGGCGTATCAGATACTTTCAATGTTGCTGTCTTTCCAGCTTCAACCTTTAAGGAATATACAGTTTTATCCACTTTATATCCTGCTGGTGCGGATAATTCCTTGATATAGACTGTGCCAGCAATTACCTCTACAACGTCCGTATTTCCGTTTTTATCAGTCGTAAGGGTGGCAAGCTGTTTTGTGCAGTCCTTATCAGCAAAAACGCCATAGGTTGCACCAGCGATTGAGTAATTCCCGTTACCGTCTGTAATGCTGGTATTACTGGAAGTCTTTTGCAGTTTTGCATTTCCAACATTCAGTTTCGCCCAGAATTGTCCCAATTCCTGCCCCTCGCCAGAGTAGATATAACCGCCACATTCATAGCGTCCTTTATTTTCTTTGACAAAGGCTTTTGCACCAGAGAAAACTTCGTCCTGCGTAGCCTTTGGAATTTCATCATAAGAAGCTCGCACGTTATCGCATTGCCAGCCAAGATGTACACTCAATCTCTGCCAGACTACAAGCTGTCTTAAAAGGTAGGCGTGATTTTTGCTTATTCCGCTGTGGCTGTCTGTGTACTGTTTTACATATTCGATAGATAAAGCAACGTCGCTTATCTGGTCGACACTCATACGGGTGCTTGCGTCAGCTCTGGTCTTGTAGCCGTTCCTAAAATCTGTGTTAATGTCGATACAGTAAGCGTCCTCGCCCTCAACGGTCAAATGTCCCTCGTTAAAGGTAGAACCAATCGAACCGTCATTCATTACTTTTTCAACGATACCGACACGCTCTTTTGACTCCGTCCAGTATTGCTTGCTTTCTGCATGAACGGGTGTCGTCGGTAAAGCAGTAACGACAGTTGCAAGAGCTAAGAAGCCCGTACACAATCGTTTCCATGTCTTTTTCATAAATCTAATGCTCCTTTCATTTTTGGTAATAAAATAGCCGTCCAATAAGAACGGCTGGAAATAGAAAAGGAACGTCATTTTAGGCGTTCCATAGTCTATAAAATATTCAATTTTTTTTACTGATGTGTTACTCATCAAAATCTCAAATTAAGGTTATTTGACACCAATTTTGACACCAATTTTTTGTATATTGACGATTTTTGATGAAATGTGATAAATTCATAAAACCCGTGAAAAGCCTGTAAATAGGCACTTTACGGCACTCTATGAACTAAGACAAAAGCTACGCTGTAATAACAGGGTATGATTGCTAAATTTGCAAAGAAGATAAATGAAATATTGATACAAAAGGGGATTGTGCAAAAAGAGGATGCAGAACTGTACCGATATGGTATAGAAAATGGCATTGTTGTTGCAGGAAACCTTTTGGCTTCTGGAATATTTGGCATTGTGACGGGGAGACCGGGACTTGTTCTGGTCTTCCTGTTATTTTATGCCTCGTTGAGAAGCTATAGTGGGGGCAGCCACTGTAAGAGTAGAATCGGCTGTTTTTTGATATCAATGGCAATTTTATTTATTCCGGTTTATACATATGAGCCTGTAATGAAAAATGTTCCTAATGCCGTGATTTTATTGATAGGAGTTCTTGCCGTGGTAATTATTATTGTCCTTGCCCCAGTGGAAAGTATCAATAAACCGCTTGATGAGGAAGAAAGAAGGTATTATGCAAGGGTAACACATTGCATAACGGCATTACAGGTATGTGTTCTTATCATTTTGTTTTGTCTGGATCTGCAAGATTATTTTTATGCCGGGTATGTAAGTATAGTCCTGGTAGCAGTATTTATGGTTATGGGAAAGATTGCAGTGAAACGATATGTGAAATAGCAAAATCCTCTTAAAATGATATATTAAATTTCTGACTGCTTTTACATAAGATTGGGCTAAGATGGGTAGAAATTTACTCTTTGTCGTATTTCGTGTTGAAAAAATCGTACTTCGTGCAAGAAATATTGAAAAAAGTAGGAAAAATGATATGGTTATGGTGAAGTAGTAAAAAAATTATCAAGGAGGAATTTATCATGAAAGGTATCAAAAAAATTTTATCAATGGTTTTGGCGATTGTTTGTATCATTGGTCTTTTCCCGACAGCAAAAGTGGAAGCATCAATTGTAACGGTAAATGGTGGCTATACGACAAGGGCTAATGCGTATTCATGGGGTACATATAGTACAACAAATACGATAACTGTGGTATTGCCCGAAACAGAGGAAGATTTTTGGGTTAAATTTACACTTCCGAAAGAAAAGCGTGTGTATGCAAGATGTTCTTACAATGCGGAAAATGAAGGTATGTATCTTGAAATGAGAAACTCAAGTAATAGAATTTTAGATGAAAAGTACAGCCCTGACGATGTTTTGGATATGGACACGGTTATTCCATTTATGGCGGTGGCTTGTGATAATCTCACTTCTTCATCACAGACATATTATATTCATGTTAATCGTGGAACTTGTGAGGGTACAATGTATTTTTCACTTTCGATGAATGAGAGAATTAAAACTGGACGAGGAGTGTTTTCTTTTAGTGGAACAGCATCTAATCCTGGAAATTCATCAATAAGTTTATCAGGTGTAGATTCTTCTGTTCTTACATTGAATTTGGCAAATAATACTACAATTCCACCAGAAGCCATTGTTACATCAGTAAATACATCAGGTACTCAATCACCGAGTCAGGGAAATGTTCATCATATGGTACTTCCTGCAACAGAATCAAGTACTTGGTATACATCTACGGTAGCAAGTGCATCGAGTGGACATTACAATATAGATGTTTCGGATGGATTTCAGGCAGCACAAAGATGGCAATTTAAATATAATGCTTTAGCAACAGCAAAATCAACAATGAAAAATGTTAAAATAACACTGGAATGGGAGTACGATATAGCAAATACAGGATATAAGTCATATTAGAAATGTGGGTGATACTATGAATATTTTTTTTAACAGCCGAATTTATGCTAATCAGTCATTGCTTAATGTCCTGTTTGGTCAACAACAAAAAGCGACAATCAGTCGAAGCAATGGTTGTATAGGCACAAGAGATACTTTGACGATAAGCGCATCAGGAAAGGAAAAACTTACAAAAAGTACAAGTGGAAGAACACATAATACAAGTATTGATAGCAGCATTGACTTAAAGTCCTATATAGCTTCAGCCAAAAAAACGAATCAGGAGATCATTGAGAATGCAGGAACACAGATTAATGCGAAAACAAGTGAATATATGAGTACAGGTAAAGCATTTAGGGAGGCATTAACGGAAAAGTATTCTAAACTTGCCGCAGAAGCAAAAACGCATTCCAATCCTGAAAATTATATTCATTCCAAGTATTTTGATAAGAGTTCAGAGTATTACGAGACTAATCTGACTGATACAGAACGTAGGATTGCATATAATTATGAGATGCAGATGTGCCGGACAGGAAAGATAAATGGTGTAAATTATCAGGATTCTTTGTTCAGGGGAATTGAAGTGGACGGTGACAGTGTAGATTCGGATAAAATCCAATTTGAAAGAGCATTGATAAATTCGCAAATTTCAAATATTTTAAAGCAGGCTGGTGTAGATACATCTTCTATTACGAAAGATTGTACTTTTACTGTCGATCCATACAGTTATGAAATAACGGTAGATGGCGTGGATGAAGAAACAAAGGTGTTGATGCAGGATGCCTTAAATGTAGGAGATAACGGAAAAAACCTCTATAAGCATATATATTATTGTTCAACACAAGATGGCTGTGAGAGTTCTCAGATAACAAAGGAATCAAAAATGAAATACGAAGCATATCATCAAGTTTATAGTTATACAGGATATGAATTAGATAAACTTGAGGAAAAAAACGGGACATATTATACGGAGTCAGGAGAGAATATATTAGACTTAGTGGATAAGGCTGTTGAAGATTCTGGAAAAGTTCCGAAAGAGTTCAAGCAGCAAATGAAGAATTGGATACATGACCTGGTTTCAACTATGTCAACTAAAGGATGGAACAATGTGCCGGATATGACTTTAAGCATTTTATATGGAAAGAGTGGTTTAAAGGACATGAATCAGTTGATCACATATCAATATGAAGCTGATAGTACAAACAGGCAATGGTATTCTGTACTTTAGAAATATAATATTTTTGAAAAAATATAGGGAAGTGTGTCAAGTATAGTAATATAGTTTTTTAGATAAAATATATGATTCGAAATTTTTAAATTAAAAAATAAACAATAGAGGGAGGGAAAGCGTTTTAATAATGAATCTATATAAATCAAAAAACTATAAAATAAAGAACTATGAACAGAAAGGAATTATTCATGAAAAAGAGAAAAATAGCAACAATATTATTGGCAGCATGTTTGCTGTTAGGAAATGTCTCAGTAGCGAATGCGGCAAGTATTGATAATGGCAATAAAGTACATTTCAATACAGAAGATAACGACACGGATTTAACATTATTACAATCGAAAATTGCAACCGAAGAAGTGACTTGTGACTTTACGGATGCAACAAATGATGGAGCAAGTGCATATGCAGATACAAGAAGGGTGTCAAATAAATATATGTGGAGTGCAAGCACGATGGAATATAATTTCTCTGATCAGAAATGGACATCGAATACAGAAATTTTTAGTACATATGCAAAAACATCAGAAGGGTTTGTAATGTCTGGTTTCTTACTGAATCCAAAAGGTCAGAGCAACTATAATTCGGCATTAAGAGAGGGGTATCTGAATGATTCTGCATATGATGAAAATCAGGGACATTATTATCAATGTGTTGTTTCGGATGAGGACTGTAATAATATTACATTTATGTTAGAATCTAATGTTAATGTATTTATTTTTGACAATGATATAAATTTAATATATCGTTCATCGGATGAGGCGGGAGTTACCAGTTATTTTGACAGATATTATTCAACAACTAAAACGATTGCAGGAACGTCGAATAAGGTAATTAGTTTAGGTCTTATTGATGGAAATTATTATATTGTTTTTAAGGTAAAAGATGCAACAGCAACTACCGGTTATCATTATGGATATTATGCTGGACAACCATTGCCAATAGCACAAACAACAACCTTTTCGGATCTTACACATTATACAACAATAAAGTGGAATCGAAGCTCATCTAGCCAATCAGCAAGTACGCAAACATTGACCATTAATTGTCCTAGTGGAAGTGAAGATGAGTATGCATTGACAGGTGTGAAATTTTCGGATAAATCAAAAGCATTTGCTAATAATACATACGCATCAAGCATTGACTATTATTATACGCCAGCAACTGCTAGTTATTCAAAAAAACTAGCACAAACAGGTGGTTGGTGGAGTGACTTGGTTGACAATAATCCACCATCAGGATCAATTGATGGAAACTATGCAACATCTGTTACAGTACATTGGGTAAGTGGTATTTCTTATGTAAATGCTAGTTGCACTACAATGACACAGATGACATTGGATTATTTAGTTCCTTTCGGAATAATAGTGGGCTAAATATTTAGAAAGATAAATAAATTACGGATGGTATTTTTATACCATCCGTGGATTCCAAGAGGTGACGATAAGATGGGACACTATGTACATTATATAGGTGGCGGAATAGTAGATAGTAAAATATATGAGACAGGAAATGCAGCAAAAAGTTTTAAATCGCCGATGAAAGAATTAAATGAGCAAACGGTGTTAATAGAAAATGCCAAAACAAATAAGAATGATAGTTATCATCAGCATACGAAATACGATGATCAGGTAGATCGCTATTACAGTACATATGATATAGGAACATTGTTGCATAATAATGAAAGTTATTTAGAGGGAACAATCGATTCAAAATATGATGTAGATTACTATTCTTTTTCTTATCCGCAAAAAAGTTTTTACTCTAAAATGGGTATATCTTCAGAGATAACGATTTCATTGGAAAGCAAGAATAGTCAGGCATATAATTTAGTATTGTACGATTTATATGGCAATCAGATTGGAATAGCGACAGATGATGGACATGGTAATAAACAGCTTACGGTACCTAATTGGGACTGCGTTACATCAGATTATGTGATCAGAGTAGAAAATTCCAATATGACATCGGATTCCGGGGAAGGTTCCTATAGAATAAAAATTACGGAAACGAAAAACAGGGATACTTCAAGTAGTAATGTGCAGCACTCACAAGAAATAGCAAATGCAGATAATTCAGAAGAAAAAAATGCAATAAAGCAGAAATATGAAAAAACATATCAAAGCGAAATTGACAAATTACATCAGATGCAATTTGAAGCGTTGCCGGAAGATGAAAAATATTCGGGAACGGATAGTGTAGAAGAATTATTAAATAAGATGAAAAAGGGGGAGCAGTTAAGTGTGTCGGAAATGGCATATGTGAAAATATTTGCCAATTTATCTGATTATGAGAGAGCAGAGAAGTCGAATTATATAAAAAACGATTTTTATGCAGAAATAGAAAGAATAGCAAATGAAAAAGGAATTGAACTGCCAGATACATCATGGAAAATTGAAATAGATGTATCTGGAACTATTACGATTAACGGGGACATTACAGAAGAAAACAAAGAACAGATAAAAAATATGATATCGGAAAATTTTGCTGATGATATGTGGGAAAAATATATTCAGACAGCAGATATTTCTAACACACAATATAGATTAGTAAATGCTTACTATGAAGTGGAACAGTTCATTCAGAAAGCAACAAATGGACAGTATTCATTTGACGATATAAACGTAGATGACAATGGGAAGATTACCGGACTTCCAGAGAAAATGTGTAAAATAATGAACTCCCAGGAAGCCAATGCGAAATATGAGGAAATACGAGATAATATCTATATGCTGACGGATTATAAAAATCAATATGGATTGGAGGATATTCTTGCATTTAAGGCAGGGTATAATATTTCGGACTCTGAGGTAAGTACTGTGGGTACATCTGGCAATAATAGTGTTATGGATAATGCAGGATACTATAAAAATATGAAAACTATAATATAATGATAGAACCTAATAGAAATGGCGGGTTTAAAAGACATGAATCAGTTGATTACATATCAGTATGAAGCTGATAGTATGGACAGACAATGGTATTCTATACTGTAGCAATATAATTTGGGGGGAAAATATAGGAAATGTGCCGTCAAGATGATGGCACATTTTCTATATATATGATATTTATTTAGAGCCTATTTAGATAATATGCAGAGTACTTTATATTTATTTAATGGAAAAATAAAAATTACCGATATAGTAGGAAGATAGGAAGAAGGTGAGTAATATGCTGGAAATTGCTGTTTGTGATGACGATATAGCAGATCTTGAGTGTGCAGTGAATATGCTGCATAAGATTTTTACAAGTCAAAAGATTGCTTATCATATAGAGAAATTTATGTCTGCAAATCAAATGCTTGAAAATATCAGTCGTATTGATATCGGAATTTTAGATATTTCGATGGAAGAACTGAATGGTATTAAACTGGGGAGAAAATTGAAAGAAAAATTTCCAGATGTGAAATTAGTGTATATTACGAGTTATGAAGAATATTGTATGCAGGTCATTAACGAAGTTCATGCATTTTCATTTCTATGTAAACCATTGGAATATGATAAACTGGAATTGCAGATATTGGAACTTCTGAATCAACTGCCGGATGCCATAGTAGAAAAGAATTTTTATAAAGTGACTGACAGCAATGGAAAAGAGTATCTGTCGATCAAACTGAAACTGAGGGATATTTTATATTTTGAATACATAAAAAGATCCAGAAAAGTACTGATAGCATTGTCTGATATTACATATGAGTATGATTGTATCTTTGAAAAACTGGTTGAAGAACTGCAACCATATGATTTTGTTGTGAATTGTAGAGGAAATCTGGTTAATTTAAGGCATATTGAAAAAATAAAGGGCTTTATTATTTATATGGATAATGGAAAAGAACTTCAGATTGCACAAAGGAGAAGCAACGATTTTAGAGAAGAAGTAAATAAATTTTTGCAGAGAAATTCATAGGAGGAAAAATGAATACGATTTTACTGGTATTATGTAATGCACTTTCATGTTTTATAATAAGTACGATATTATTTCAGTTTATGAATGGAAAGTATAAAAAGAGTAGTCGAAATAGATATGTATATATTGTGATTGAGACTACCACAGTAATATTTACATTCTGTATAAATATGCTCAATCATTCCATATTAAATCTAGTAGTCTGGGGCGTTTTGACGGGGATTATAGTATATGTTCTGTATTATGAGGATATAGATAAACCCTTAAGACGTATTATTGAATGTGAAGCATTAGTATTTTGTATGTCTGTCTGTGAATCATTGGGAGTGATTCTTTTACAATGCATTTTGCAAGCCGCAGATATAAAAAATGTGAATGAAACGATGCTTTATTGCCTTGAGGTAACATTTTCAAAGGTGATACTTATTTTTTTGTATTACACATTCATAAACAGGTTTGTGAAAAAAAGTGATGTCCCTTATTCAAAGACACGGTACATCATGTATGGAATTATACTTCTATACAGTCTGATTAACATGAGTGTAATTGTAGAGAATTTTAAAAATGGAGAAGAAAATTATTTGTGTGCAGTCAACATGGGATGTATTGTTCTGGCAGATTTATACCTTTTATATTTTGTAAAAATGGCAGATGAAAAGAACTATTACGAAAAGCAGTTGATCGCATTAGAGCAGCAGGCAAAGGTACAATACGAATACTATTTGACCCAGGCAAAAAAGTATGATCAAACCATTCAGATATTACATGATGTAAATAAGCATATTAAAGCAATCGAAGGGTTATATGGTGCAGAGCAGGAAAAAACGGCAGGAGAATATGCAACAAAGATCAGAGAGTTGTTGAAGCCGCTTATTCCGGTTCAATACACAGAAAATCCGATCTTGAATATACTTCTTACAGATAAAGAATCTGTTATGAGAGAAAAGGGGATTTCAGTAACAATAAAGGTAGATAATGTGAATTTGAATTTCATTGAACCGATCGATTGTCCATTATCAACTACATTTTTGAATCGAGTGGCTGTTTTGTATAGCGAGGAGAGTCCGGCGCGAATAAAGGATGTCTTGAAAGATATAGAATGCTGCATCGGCCGTAAGCCGGAAGATAAATCTTGTGGGCATGTGCCGATAGATATTGATTTATTGCAGTGGAACGACCAAATCTTGAAAGCTGAGGACTTGACCCGTGAATATGTTCTAGATGGCATCTGCTCGCTCCTTGCCGCAGGAGAGAATGATGAATGGTGCCAATAGAAAACCAAAGGAGCCGCTGTTGCGGATCAATGCGTTGATACCTTTGCATATCAAGGAAAGAACTGGGTTGTTTCGGTCTGCGTTATAAAATCCTTTCTCTACTTTAAGCTTGAACTGGTAGGGTGCCAATAAGTCTTCATAAGTCTGTATGGGAAGGATTCGTTCGGCCCAATTACCTGTAGCCGGGTCGCAAGTATTGTATGGGTCTTCCGGGCTTGGTAAACTCTTTTTCTCGATCGCTTTTTGGATATCGGGATAGGTCAAGCCTCTAGTCTTCCGGGCCCATGTCTCTACTTCTTTTGGGGAGAAAGCCGGGCAAAGTTTCGTTATGAATTGCTCTCGTAATGTATAATAGTTGGGGGATTCCAAAGATCCACTTTCGCATCCGACCATCATCTTATGTAACCGTTGTTGGACATACGGGTTGAATGGTGTAGAGGCTGTCGTGAATAGTAGATACATGGAATCGTTTATATGGATTAAATCCTTGAAGAACAAAGATAAATCATAGACATGCTCTATCAGGTCCGTAGCGATTAAAAGTTGGGGGTAGACTTTGTTCCTTGCGCACCAGTCCGCAAGAACATCTGAATCTCCATGGAGTATGATATCGGGGCCTATTCCTATTATTTGTTTCAATAGCTGGATCGTCTCCACGGAAGATGGGTTAAGATCAATATAAATAACTTGTCCTATTCCTATGGATTTCGCCAGAATACTAAGGAAGCCGGTTCCTCCTCCATAATCGATTAGCGTGACATCGGAGATAGGGGTTTGTATCGCTTGAAGTCCTCTTTGTAGGCAATCTGCGTATATATGCATGAAATAGCTTAACGCCGGCTTTAAGTTGCCGATGTATCGCTTATTATAATCGCTGATCGGTAATTTATTATAGTCGATCGCTTTCAAACGTTCGGTTAATGTATGTAATAAATCACTTCTATTCTCTTTCATCATATATCATCTTGTATAAACGTATCCCCTGATCTTCATTAGAAAAAGCAGGGAACAATAATTGTTTTCGTTTATCTATCACCTCTTTATCTATAGGTAGGGCCATTAATTGTTCGCAAGCCCGTATCATCTCATCCGGCGTATCGGCGATATGGCATAAAGGATCTAATCCGCTACCCGCTAGCATGAGATGATTGACAATCGTATGCCTTCCGGCGAATAAGCTGTTCAAAAGCTTTAGTTTTAGGCCGGTATCTTGAAATGTGATTAGCATATGAATTTGTGCGTTGTGGATCAATGCGTCCATACGTTCCTTACTGGGATTTGCTTCTACTTTTATATGTGGGTAAGGAGCGGCTGCCTCTCGTATCAAACGGGTCGGGTTCATGCCCGCTATTATGCAGGTATGTTTTAATTGGCTGAAAACATGCTTGGTGAGAAATAACACGGCTCGTTCATTCTCGATAACGGATAACTTGCCATGATATAAAATATAATCGGATTTTCCCGGTTCGGCCGTAATCCGGTTATTCTCGTGGAAACAAGGAACGAACTCGATCCTTTGATTGGGAAATTGTTTTCGTAAATAGTCTGCGTCTGTCGTGGATACGGCGATTATCAGATTTGCGTACCGTGCTACTTTCTGATAGGCTTGGAAGCGCATGGCCTCGATCTTGAAAAAGGCATTGCGAACCAATCCTTTGCCAGACTTTGCCAAGTGGCGATAATAATCGTGCTCGATATTGCACTCCCGGAATATCTTCATCCGGTTTCTTAAACGGGGATCGTCCATATAATAGCAGGAGTGGAGGCCCTCAAATAAGATCGGGTAATCATTTTGTAAAAGATTCTCGATCAAGCGATGATCTTTACGGCTATATACATTGTAAGGGAGCCATGTTAAATTAGCGATTACCCCGGTACGGCGTTTATAATAGAAAACCTTGTCGCAAATGCTTTCTAATTCCGGTGCATGCGGACGTTCATATTCGAAACAATGTAATATGAGTTTCACGCCGCAAGCACGCAAGGCTTCCAGTTTATAATACACATCAATAACCCCTCCGTAATTGGCGGGATAAGGTATATTGAACGATACTATGTTGAGGTATTTATCCATCTGCTTAAATTTCCTCAAATATACGCACAAATTGGCTAGCTTGTTCTTTCCGGGAATAATTCGATAGCTTATCCCGATTGACGGGCGAGGTCGTATATCCTTTTTCCTGCCATTCCTCATAGTAATGTTTCAAGAAATCGTACACCTCGTCTACCCGGGTTGCGGCCAGTCCGGAATGGGTCTCCTTGATGGCTTCGGCGAGGTAGGCCTCGTCACTTTGTACGCATAAGATGGGTTTTTCTACCGCAAGCGATTCAAAGAACTTAGTTGTCATGAAGCCTTTTGGACCAGACGTGTCAAACTTATTCGTCAAGGAAAGCAGCACCGAGCTTTTGTTCAAGATGAGGGGAATATCGGATGCCGGTACATACTCATGGTAATCCATGAAAGATTGCACCCCATGTCGTTCGGCCTCTTGGCGGATGATGGAGCGGGACTCTTGATCGGTATACCATACAACTCGAAAAGTTTCGGGGATAATGACCTTGTCCTCCGTAAGACGGGCGATGGCTGCAAATAATAACTCCGGATTTCGGATCGCTAAACTTAACAACCGTCCGGTATAGGTAATGATAAACCGGGAGGTCTTGATTTGTTGCGGATAGAACAACTCAGGATCGAATCCATTATAAATCAGTCTTACGTTGGGATTATATTGTTTGAGTACCTCCACATGCCAAGGCGATACGGTCGTGACACAATCCGCTACCTCCAAAGCGTTATTTCGCTTTCTAAGTAACCGTTTGCGAAATCGCTTTGTGATGAATGCGTCTAACCATGAAAATGTATGGAATTTATGCGATATATATTCGTTGGAGGCGTATTGCTCGATAATATCTCGTAAATCCACGACGAAAGGGAGGTTGGTATGGATCGCTAACGTCTTGGCGGCGGTTAAAGGAAAGGTGCGGTATGTGCTACACAATATCCCCTTGTATTGGTTGGTCTTTATTAAGGGGATGCATGCGTTGATTATTCTCATGTCTTTATAACCAAACAAGATGTCTAGAAACATGACCCACATCCATTCGATATGCTTTGAGATCTTTCCTGATGCTTTGTAGTAGCGGACGCAATACACGTCCGCATACCCCGTAAGGAATTCGAATGTATTGTCTTCTATGTATTCTGTCACTACGGTAACTTCCCATCCCATGCGTGTCAAATATTTGCATAGATATCCCATTCTGGGGGCGAAAGCGGGTGGGAACATATCACATATGATAAGAAGTTTATTCATGGATTCAATCAGTGTTATAAGAATAGACGAACGACTTCAAACGCTTCCGCATAGGTACATCCCGCTTGGACACCCCGTGCTCTCGCTAATGAATAGATAAAGTCCTTGGATAGATAATCTCTCGCTCCTTGCGATTTATAGGCTTTCAATGATTCTACCTTTGCGTCGATATGGCGCTCTTCCAGCCTTACAAAACATTGTGTATTGAATGTC
>ENA-UEPL01001939-UEPL01001939.1-human-gut-metagenome-genome-assembly--contig:-NODE-1939-length-14683-cov-7.042791_pt1 | contig 14683 bp, 8 predicted proteins | sample MGYA00242896_ERZ507908 | MGnify/ENA primary metagenome ERZ507908 (study PRJEB26167, sample SAMN06115518) | human gut metagenome | host: Homo sapiens | place: China:Chongqing | collected 2015-08-20...
ACACAACAACAAATAACTTGGAAAGACGTTGTATTCTTGTGTATCTATATATTGTAACTCATACTTTTCTCTTTGCTTTTCTTATCGTATTTAATACCAACTGATTATTCTGCCCCGTACCGGTCTGATATGCAACAATACTGTTATCATATAAATCTCTGATGATTGATAAATATAAAGTCCCTTGAAGTGTTTTGATATAGGAAATATCTGTTACCCATTTCTGATTCGGTCTGTCAGCGTGGAAATTTCTATTCAGCAGATTTGGATAACGGTGCAGCGTATCTCTGTAATGCTTGTATTTTCTGCAACGTATTACAGCAAGAAGGTTATATTTACGCATAATACGAAGAACTGTTTTTGGATTCTTATGCACGCCTTGCCGTTCCAGCCAGATATGTACTCTGCGGTATCCATAAGTGTTGCGGCATTGCTCCTGACACTGTTGTATCATCTGATCCAACGGCAGATCTTTAGCCGGAGTATCTAATCTGTTTACAAAATCGTAATAGCCACTTCTGGACACTTCGAAGAAGCGACACATTTCACTGATAGAATAACTATCCTTGTGACGATAGATTACCTTATATTTTACAGAGGCTTTCACTCCTTTCCGATAAGCGAGAGAAAATCCCGCAGCAGTTGATTTTCCATTTTCAATCTTTTGATTTCATCGTTATAGTCCCGCAGATTTTCTTTTGGTTTTCTTCCGCGCTTTTTAGGTAAAGAATTTTCTTTCGGATGATTGATTCGATATACTAAATTTCTGATTACTTTTTCATTTTTAAGCCCCAAATCTTCAGCAATCTCCGAATAAGAATGCCCTTCGTGGATTAATTTCATGATAATAGGTGTTAAAACTTCGATTTTTTTAGACATAAAAAAGCCTCCTATCATAGTTTAATTCTACAATAAGAGGTCTTTTTTTACTATTGTCCGATTTTACTGGTTCAGTTCAGTACTTAATGTCTACTGAATAAATCACTTTGCGGTTTATTCGCGCGGCAGTAGCTGCGCAATTTTATAAAAAAGCTCACAAAGTGCACTTTTATGGAATTCAGCCATTTTTACAATGCGAATTTCCACCGATGTGTTACAGCGCACCCGTAGAGAGTGCAAGGCTTTTGGATTTGTTCAGTGTGCATTAAGTAACAAAGCCATCGACTGGGAACGGCATATTGAGAGTCACAAATCCTCTGTCCGCTGTAAAGTAGAACATGTATTCCGTATTATCAAGTGCCAGTTCGGCTATAGGAAAACCGCATATCGTGGGCTGATGAAGAACAAAAATCGACTCTACGCTATGTTCGCTTGTGCAAATTTATATGCTCTTGCAATTGCCGGGTGAAAACTTTCTACAAGCTGAGATAGGGGTAGTCTTCCCTTTGTCAACAGGTCCTATATTTTCTGTAAAATCTAATTGTCATAATTGTCAAGAGTGTTAAGAATATTTAACCCACCCCAAACTTGGAAGAAAAACGAATTATATAAACAAAATTTTTTTAGTCAACCCACTCTAAATTTCTAATAGCCTTTTTGTACAAAGGAATGCAGCTCCAAGACAATTTGCCCCGGAGCTGCCGGATGAAAAATCTTTTTTGAAAAAGCAACCTTGAAAATATTATTTTCAAAGTCTAAAGGAAACTGCCACAAAAAATTGTGCTTAGCAGCCAGAAAAAATTTCCTATATGAACGCTAAGAATGTTTTTTTTATTACTCCAACTTTTTTACAAATTCTTTAAAAAATCTGCTAAATTATCAGCATTGACTATGAACTTATAGGACCTTTTTAGAATATTTCTGTAGCTTGCATGATCTACTTGACCATTGAAACCGATAAGTATACAGAATCTTAACTCGCAATTGCTACATACATTTTTTGAACTTATACTTATTCCATAACTTGTTCTTCCTCTATTTATGAATATTACGGTGCGGCAAAGCCGCCAGTCCGCTGTGGCGAGAGCCACCTGTCCGGACTAACGGAGCCACCCCATTTTGTTTATTAAGTTACTTTGCCATTGCTGGATCCAGTCCATATACTTCTCTCATAGAGAAATCTTTAGATGGTTCAACACTTAAACAATATCGATTTTATAGGAATCATACGATATACGATCCATGATGGCATCGGCAAGAGTACTTTCACCATCACAGATTTGCTGGTACCATTCACTTTCACGGAACTGAGAACAAAAGATCGTTGAAGATTTTTTACGTCTTTTATGTATCAGTTCAAAAAGATTTCTGGCTTCAGCTTCTGTCAGTTTAAAAAGCAGCCACTCATCAATGATCAATACTATTGGCTTGGTGTATTTCTTCAGGACAGTTGAGAAAGTTCCATTGTCCCTGGCAGCCTGTAAGTCCAATAATAGATCGGGAAGTCGTACATACCGTACTGAGTAATAGTGCTTGCATGCTTCCATGCCAAAGGCACAGGCCATATAAGTTTTACCACTCCCAGTTGCTCCAGTAATAAAGATGTTCCGGTATTCTGTAATGTATTCACAGGTTGCCAGACGGTTGATCAGTGCTTTGTTCAGCTTTCGTCCAGAATGGTAATCGATCGCTGCGATGCTGGCATCTGGCTGTTCAAACTCAGCCTGACGGATCAGTCTTTTCAGACGATTGTTTTTACGGTTGCTGTATTCGACATCAATAAGCATGCCGAACCGATCTTCGAATGGAACTTCCTTCATTGCAGGATCATCCATCTGGATGCGGAATGCATCTGCCATAGCAGTCAGACGCATTTCAATAAGTTTATCGATTGTACTTTGATTTGTCATGCTTGTTTACCTCCATAGTATCTGGCTCCTCTGGTTATGCCGTGTGGTTTTACTGCCTGAGATGATTCTGATCCGGTATCAGGTTCATCCTTTGTTGCGGCCAATAGATTTTTGATACTTTTATAGCTGGGTTTACCGGAATAAGAGAGCGCCGTGGCGCAGACCTGTTCCAGTTTTTCTGGCGAATGTTTTTCTGCCAGTTTCAATAATCCCATGCAGCTTCTGTAGGATTGCTGTTCAATCCTGCCGGAGGTAAGTATTGCATCGACAACCTTACTTGTGTTAATTCCAATCGAATCAGCCCATTTACGGAACCGTTCACCGTTCCATTCCAGATATTTCTGGTGTTCCGGTGGCATATGTTCTGTCACTGTAGAATACTGACCGCTTCTTCCATAGAGCCGTCTATGAGAGGCAATACGATTGTGATTATAAAATATTTCAACCGTTGTATCTGTTATACGCACATCAACCTTATTTTTGATATACTGATAAGGCACGGAGTAGAACATTCTGTCTACTGCGATGTGATAGTTAAACTGGACGGTGGCTTGTTTCCGCTCAGCCAGTTCAAAAGGTGTAGCAGGCAACGGCGCCAGTAATGGCATTTCTTCCCCAAGAAATAAACTGAGTCTGCTACATTCCTTTTTCTGGAATTTACGGGCATTGTAGGCATCCAGTTTTTCACGGATTGAAGCATTCAATTCTGCAAGAGAGAAAAACTGCTCATTGCGAAGGGCTGCTGTTATCCATGTGGATATCTTTCCTACTGATCCCTCTACATTCGGTTTATCCTTAGGTTTCCGGACTCTGGCCGGAAGGATGGCAAGATTATAATGTTCTGCCATCTCATGATAAGTTGTGTTTAAGGCAGTGTTGTACCAGTCACTCTTTTTATGATTCACTGCGGTTGTACAGTTATCAGAAACGAACATAGGTGTAACACCGCCAAAGAAATCAAACATCTGGACATGAGCTTTGATCCAGTTGTCGGTTTTCTCATTCATATATGCTTTTACAAAAGCATACTGACTGTAAGTTAATACACCTACAAATATCCATGCATCTGTGATTTCTCCGGTGTCCGGATCAATGATGTGGGCAGGATCACCGGTCCAGTCAACTTCAATCTGTTCCCCTGGTTTTCTGGGGATATGCATGGTAGCCCTGTGTTTTTCTTCATCCTTCTGGATGTAGTAGCAGAACTGAGAATACATTAGAGGCTCTTCGTTGCTCATGCGACACTCTGCTCACAGTATTCTACCCAGAGAAGCTTTTTGTTTACGTCGTTCCGATTCCATTTTCCTGGTGCCAATTCCACATAGAAAAGTTGTGAAATCATCAATCTCACCATATAAAAAATAGACTTTTACCTAAATTTGAGATAAAGGCTCCAAATCATCCATTTTTAAGCTGCCGGAAAGGCTTAAGGGCTTGCCCTCTGCAATACACAGATAGCAAGCCCTTTTCGCCCCTAAAACAATTTACATTAAATATATTTTTCTCACTTTTTGGGATACTTCATTTTGCTTTCTTTTTCCCAAGCATAGTTATCTTGCAATCGCAACTGTCTTTGTGGAAGGAACCCAAATCACATTTGCGCCCAATTCCTTGGAAATATAGCTGATGGGAACCATCGTGCGTCCGTTGCTGATAATAGGTGCTGCGCCAAAGCCTTCCAAATCCTGATTGATTCTCATGGTCAAAACCTTGCCGTCAATCACGATGGTAACTGTCTTTGTATCCTGCGCCCAGCTTACATCTGCACCGAACGCCTCTGCAATAAATCTCAGCGGAACCATTGTTCTGTTCTGAGAAATCAAGGGTGCCGCATCCAGAATCTTGTTTTCATTATTCAGTGCAACGTGTTTGTTGCCAATCTGCATGCTAATTGTTGTTAAGCCTTCCTTTTCCACAACGAAATAGCTGCCTTCCTCTACCACATAACCAACAACCGCATTCGCCTTTGCATCATAGCTGCCGCCAACAATTTCCAGCTTGCCTGTTTCGGCGTTCAATCTTGCCAAGGTCAGTTGATTTACATTCTTCACATCCTTGGTGTCCGCAGGAATTTTCAAAACCGCAGGGTTCGTAAAATCCTTACCGGAAACACTTGTCCCCTCTGTTACCAGTGTTACCTTATCATCCGCCTTCGCTGCATTTGCCGCCGCCGTATTTGCTTCTGCTGTGGTTTCTGCTATTTTTACGGTATCATTCTTGCCATCCACGGTAGGAGATACAGCAGGCTTTTCTGCGGGTTTTTCTGTGGGTTTTTCCGCAGGCTTACTGCCGCCGCCACCGCCGCCTCCGCCGCCGGAATGTCGATTGGAAACAGTCAGTGTTCCATTGGCATAAATAATATCATAATTATCATTTGACAGCGTACCGGTGATGTTGATTGCGGTTTTGCCGGCTTTGCTCATATCCGGTGTCTGCGCATAGGTCAATGTTACAGTGCCGTTCAGGGTATCTGTACCGACCAAACCCTCTACCTTGTAATCCTTACCTGCTTCCGGATTGCTCAGATCCGGCACATCGCTGCCGATGTAGGCATTCTTGTCCAGTACGGTAACGGTAACCGTTTTTTTCGCCACCTTCACTGTAAGGTTTTTCTGTACCGTGTTGTAGTTGCCGCTGTTGTCCTCGGTGTAAGTAGCAGCAAAGGTTTTCTCTCCCACATTGCCAACAGAGCTGTCAGGAGTATCCCAAGCCCATCCCTTCGGCAGAGGTACATCCTTCAGCGTGTCGCCATAAGTGGCGGTCAGACCGGTAGGCAGGTCTGGGGTCGGCGTTGCTTTGTCGATAGTAAAGGTTCCGCTTGCTGTGCCGGTATAGTTGCCTTTGCCGGTGACGGTCACGATTGCCTGTCCGGCGTTCGTATTATCACTGGCAGAAATTGTGTACTGGTCATTAGGAATTGTTTTACCGTCTAACTGAACCGTTACCGCATCAGCAACCGGAATTTGAGCCTGACCGGTATATGTATAGCTGCCGGATACCGTCACACGGGCACCGGTCAAGCTTTTTGCATTGACGGTTAGGGAAACATCCTTCTCCGTTGTGGTAATCGTTTCATAGTTGTTTTTTGTAGCTTCACTGGGAGTAAACACCACTTTGTACGAGGAAGTTCCCACTGTGGGAGTCGTATCCTGTACATCATCCGACCAAGCGAATGTACCGTATTGGGTACTGCCTCCGCTCAAGAGGCTGTCCGACACCTTTTCCCCGCAGGTAATTGCGCTTGCCGTTGGCCAACTGATTTCAGGGGCCGCTGCCTTGCTGATGACAAAGGTTTTTTTTGCTGTACCGATATAGTTGCCTATGCCGGTAACGGTCACGGTTGCTGTGCCCGCATTGGTGTGATTCGTATAGGCAAGCGTATAATCGGTGCCCTCAATGAGCTGTGTTCCATTTTTTAATGTTACGCTTACAGCAGGGGTAATCGGAGAGCCTGTATAGGTAAACGATTTGCCCTCTACCGCAATATCTGCTCTTGCAATCCCGGCCTGCCGAATAAATACTTGCTTCGTTTCTGCCTGCGCTGCCATATTTTGCGATCCTACAAATTTTGCGATGAGCGTGTGCCATCCACTTCCGAGATTCGCTTTTGCGGTGTCGATGGTAAAGGTCAGCTCTTTGCCGGAGGTTACATCTTTCGCCTCAGTAAGCTGCCTGTCTCCTTCGTAAATTGCCATCTGGCCCGCCTGAGGTGTACTAAGTGCTCGCACCTTTCTAATAGGAGCCTTGCCGGTTGCCTTAGGTGTCACAGTGACGTAGATAGGATCGCCGTAGGCATAGAAACTCACTTTCACTCCGCCGCTAAACTCAGTCCCGGACTGCGCAATGGTGTACTGCACTTTTGCCGTCTTTCCGTCCACAGTAACAGCGGCGGTATAGGTGCCCGCATCGGTGGGTGTTCCGGTAATAGCAGTGCCATTCTTGGTATAGGCAATGTCCGATACAGCCACACCGGAGATAAGGGTGTTTTCCAGAACTGCGACCTTTTCTTGTCCGTCATAGATCAAATTACCCGCAGGAGCCTTGATAATCACACTGCCACCGTTGCCTTCGGGCAGTCCGCAGTTTTCTGCCGTACAATGTTCCGTAATAGTTGTACCGTCCTGACTGACGATGTACTCCCAGCTATGCTGGTGTGTCTGAAGCTGCACGGTTTTGCCGTCCTCCGATAGGGCGATACCATAGTAGGGAATGTCAGAGGTGAAGTTTCCTTCCTTGATCCAGTCTTTATTTTCCGTCTTAGCGATAGGGATCGGTTGTCCATCGGTAGGGGGATGAAAGGATGTCACACCGATGCGGGTATCTTCCTGCAGTTCCCCCATTACCTGAATGGTTTTCCCATCAAACAAAACCACATTTTTTCCGCCATTTCCAGTGTTGTCGGTAATTGTTACCTTGCCTTTGCCGGTGACCTGAAAGGCTTTGTCCTTGAAGTACACGCCGCCGCCATAAGTAGCGGTGTTGCCGGTAATTTTGCCGCCGTGCAGAATCATCTCTGCGGTGTTGGGGCTTATGATTGCACCGCAGTACACACCGCCGCCATAAGTAGCGGTGTTGCCGGTAATCTCGCCGCCGTACATTTCAAATTTACTGTACTCTCTCAGAAATACGCCTCCGCCTGACGGTTTTACGTTGATATCTGAACCTGAATAGGTTGCATGGTTATTTGTGATTTTTCCGCCGTACATGATGAATGTTGAGGGATTGCTACTACTGCCCCAGCAAAACACGCCGGCACCGTGGACAGTCTCATTTCCGGTAATCGTCCCTCCGTACAGATGGATTGTTCCACCCACTTGGTCGGTGGATACACCGTGCTGAAAGCCGGTAATCGTGCCGCCGTACATGTCAAAGGTGCTTCCTGTTGAGAGGGAAATGCCACCTTTCTTGTATACTTCACTGCCTTCCCTGCAAAGCTTGCCGGTTGTCCCGCAGTCGGTCAGCGTCAACTTTCCGTTTCCGGGAATCTCCACGAAACCCTTGCCGGAGAAGGTCATCTTATGTCCATTCAAACAAAGCACCACATTCGACGGGCTCCAAGTGCTATTCAGCGTGACATCCTGTGTCAGGTAGTAGCCGTCCACACCTGCAGGCATAGAGGTCGGCATCTGAGGCTTTGCGGGATCTTTCGCATAGGGATTCCACGGCTGAAAATTTAACTTCTTTTCTTGCGCATGATTGCCAATGTCGGTGTGTGTACCACCACAGACACAGTGCGCCGTATGCCCCTGTGTGCGAAGCCACACCACACCGTTCTCCCGATACAGCTCGTTTGTGAGCACATCATCCGGGAAGAGGTTGTTGAAATATTTCCCGCCGTTTTCGTCAGTAACGGGGATGGGTGCCTCGGAGGAATCCAAATTCTCTACAGAAATGCCAAAGCGTACATCGGCATTCAGCTTCCCGAAGGAGAGCGTTTTCCCTGTGTGAAGCAGAATATTTTTCGTCTGATTCTCAATTACCTTTGCTCCGCCGCTGAGGGTAAGCGTGCCATCCCGATAGTCTACGCCTGTGGTGTTTTTGGTAATGGAACCGCCTTTCAGCGTACATGTCCCGCTATCGAGCAGTACGCCGATATTATTGCCGCTGATTACGCCGCTGTGCAGGTTGAACGTGCCACCTGTTACCTCAATGCCGGAGAAACCACCGCTGATTTTGCCTTGCTTGCAGTCCATCAGAGTGAATGTGCTGCCGGTGCCTACGGTAATTGCAGAAGCATCGTTAGGGGCTGTGATGCTCTTTCCGTTCAGACAAAGCGAAATGTCCCGATTCGGAGCTGTCCATGCTTCGCTCAGTGCGACATCTTTGCTCAGACAGTAGTATTTTGTGTCTGAAGTGTCTTTTGTGATTTCATCCAAAGAGTTAACCTCCTTGAATTCTGTCTGCGTGCCGTTATCCAGTCGGTGTATATGAGGGGTAACAATGGAATACGTCCCCTCATTATTTTGCTTGACCCTCCCGTAGCTTTTATCCAGAGAAATGTCCGCAGAGCCGATTTTTCTTTGCCGCCAGATGTCATTCTTCCCATTTTCATTTAACAGCCAGGTCACTTCGCCAGTGCCCATCACCTTCTGCGTCTTGGATATTACTGTGAATTTGTCTCCATCCTTGTATAGTTCACCGTTGTATGTTGCACCGCCGAATCTTGGTTCGGAGTGGTAATAGTAACAGTTTTTGATTGTACCACCTTTTGCAATGGCATAGTCTTTCGGCACATAGGAATTGCCTATGAACCCATCCGTTCGGAGTTTACCATCAAACAGGCAGTTTTTAATTGTGCCTGAATTTTCATAGGCAATGCCTGCAGCAGAGGCTTCATCCGGAATACGACCCGGAAATTTTGGATTTCCCGTTCCCGTCCCCACCGCACTCAGGCAGTTTTCGATTATGCCACTATTTTGGTAGGCGATGACGCCGATCTCCCCCGCAACATAGAGCGTATAATTGACCATAACACTGCAGCGCCGGATAGTGCCTGCGTTATACGCCGCAATCAGTCCGCATTTGGTAATATTGAAATTGTTGGGGTTCGTCGCAGAACCGATGTTTTCAACCTTCACAACCACATCCTGTATTGTACCGCCTGATCCAATCCAGCCGAAAAGGCCCTTTTCAGAAATTGGGTCTGGCTTAGTGTGGTCCCCCAGCCGAAAATTCTTTATGGTATAGGCGTTTCCGTCAAAGGTGCCATTGTAGGGCTTTTTCTGGGTTCCAATGGGCTCCCAACTGACGTTCTTCAGGTCAATGTCATGCAGCAGTCTGGCGTGAATATCGGTTGTTCCGCTATTCACCGTATCCCGAAACCATTTCAACTCCTCTGCGTTGGTAATCTGGTAGGGGGATTGTTCTGTGCCTTCTCCCTCTGTCGGCTTGTTCGCAGGATCTGCCGCAACAGCCTGCAGAGCTGCAATTTCTTCGGCATTTTCTCTAGGGCTATCCTCTACGTTCGGCAGTGCATTGATTTGCTCCTGTCCTGAGCAGGCCTCACATTCATAGGTGCAGGGCGTTCCCTCTGTAGCAGGGGAATAGCCGCAGTCCGCATTATGCTCATGCGGGCAGTCTAATTTTTCTGTGATACAGCCGCTTTCCTCACTACATTCATGGGTGCATGTATGCGGCTCTCCTTCCGCCACATTCTCCGCCGTATTCTCTGACGCACCGTCCTCCGCAACAGGATAACAGCTCTCCCCATGCTCATGCACACACTGCTTTATCGGTGCATAGCAATCCTCTGTATGCACATGCCCGCAGGGTGTTCCCTTCTCTCCTTCCGTATACCCACAATCCTCTGTATGCTGCGTGTGGTGTATACATAAGCCTACATCAGCAGGGGATTCAACCTCTGCCGCCGCTATCTGCATTTGCGGCATGGTCAAAATCATTACCGCTGTCAATAAAAATGCGGTCAATCTCTTTCGATTTCCCATTTATACTCTCTCCCTTCTTTTTCCTCATTTTCTGTCGGAACTACTCAATACCTCCTCTTTTTTCCTGTATTTGATTCTGCGCCCTGTTCGGTGCATTTTTTCAATAGCACTGTCATAAGCATTCTCTCCGATACAAAATCTGTCCAAAGGCTTTCCGCAGGCTATGAATATCCACAGGCTTTTTCCCAAACCAGTCCGCATTGTACCGATAGGCACGCAGGGCAAAATCCAAATCCGAAAACCAAAAAATATGCGCATGCGGTCTTTTCTCCCACAGCAGCTCCATAATCTCCAGACTAAAGGTGCCATCCTGCGCCACCACAAATAAATCAACCTCAGGCCCATCCCGCACCAAGCTGCAAAAATCCTCCTGTCTCACATAGGGGGTAATCTCCACAAAACGCAGATATTCTCTGGCACATTGGTCAAGCTGTCCTAACAAAATTTCCAGTTCTCTAAGGTTTTCATTGTAAAGTGCAATCTTCAACACGCCTCCTCCCTTCCACAGCAGATTAAAAAGGCATAAAAAAAATCGATTCTTTTACAGAACCGACTAAATTTAGGATACCATTTTTCACCACTCTGTCAATAGGTCTTGCATGAGATGTCAAAAATCTGCACGAAATGTAGGTCAAACCGAAAAAAATATGTTACAATAGTTTTTGAAAAGCAAAATTCTTAAGTTAGGGGGCGAAAATTATGCGGATTGCCATTGTAGATGACCTTTCCACCGATGCCGAAGCTTTGCGGAAGTTTCTCTGCCGTTGGGCATCGGAACAGGGGATTCCTCTGGTTCCTTCCCCTGTTATATTGGAAAGTGGCGAGGCTCTGCTTGCCCATTTCGCTCCGAATGCCTTTGATATAATCTTTCTGGATATTTATATGGCCGGCATAACCGGTATGGAGGTTGCCCGAAAAATTCGGGAGCAGGATACGCATTGTCAGCTAATCTTTACAACCACCACCGGAGAGTTCGCTGTGGACAGCTATGAAGTTGGGGCTGCATATTATCTGGTAAAGCCCTTTTCCTATGAAAATCTAACACAGGCACTTTCACGCTGCAGTGCGGAGCTTTTGGAGCAAAGCCAGTGCGTAATCATTCCGGGTGCTACAGAACAGCCACCACTTCTGCTCCATCAAATTACCTATACCGAATACCAAAGTCGCAATGTAGAGGTTCATCTGCTTGGCGGAAAAACACGCCTCATCTCCATGCGGCAGGCTGATTTTGCGGCTCTGCTGTTGGCGTATCCCTATTTCTGCGACTGTATGCGTGGCGTTCTGGTCAATTTGGAGCAGGTGGAAAGCTTAACGGCAAGTCATTTTCTTCTGTCAGATGGGACATCCGTTCCTGTCAGCCGATTAAAATATAAGGAGGTGCGGGAAAAGTATCTTTCCTTTGCCTATGCCCGCATGAGAGGAGGCTTCACAAATGGAACTCTCTGATATGCTCCACCCGATGCTGGAGCTTTCCACCTCTCTCCCTGCTATCATTCTGTGCTTTCTGCCGATGAAAAACCATCTGAACGGCAAGGGAAAGCTTCTCTTGCTGTGGGGCATTCCCACTCTGATTTTATGGTGTGTAGGGATGGGCTGGCTCTGCTGGCGGTTTCGTTATAGCACAAAGCTCTGTATGCTTTTGACGCAGGTATTGCTTCTGCTGTTTTATTGCAAAGCAGTTCCGCTATCTCGGTGGAAAACCGTCAACGTATTTCTGGCAGTTTGCGGTGTATTTTCCAGCATGTATAATCTGGCAATTCTGATAGATGCCACTCTGTTTCGGCGGAGTGGTGCAGTTGCGCTTTCCCTAAACAGTACCATTCTTTATGTCCTGCTGTGCTGGCTGCTGTTGGGAATTTTATGCTACCCTGCCACACACGCTGCCCGTTGGCTGCTGGATGAGGTGGAAACGCCGGAAACCTGGTATATATTCTGGATATTGCCGTTGGTGTTCTGGTGTCTGAATACCACCCTTCGCCCCAGGAAATATTCCACGCTTTATACCAACCGTGTGATGCACTTCTATCCGATTTTAATTCTTGCACTTCTGGGGCTGATGCTGCTTTATTATGCCCTGTTTTACTGGATGGCAAGAGGGATTGCCAAAAATATCCGTCTGTCACAGGAAAACAAACTGCTGCAAATGCAAACTGCCCAGTATCGCACTCTGCAAAAGAGCATTGCCGACACCCGCCGTGCCAGACATGATTTGCATCAGCATTTCAAGGCATTACAGGGCTGTGTGGAAAGCGGCGATATCTCCAAAGTGGCGGCCTATGTGAAAGCATACGGAGAAAGTCTGCCACCCGATACAATTCATCAATTTTGCAAAAATTATGCTGTGGATGCCATTCTGCACCACTATGCAGAGCAGGCCCTCCTCCAAAAAACCGATTTGGAGGCTGTGGTTCAAATGGAGGAGCAGACGATTATTCCGGAGCCGGAGTTCTGTTCGCTTTTGGGAAACCTTCTGGAAAATGCCCTTGAGGCCTGCGCCGCATCCAAAACACCACGCTTCATCCGTCTGCACATTCGCCAGCGGGGAACCCTTTATCTGACGATGGATAACACCAGCGACCAACCGCCACTCTCCGATGAAAAACGGCTCATTTCCTCCAAGCACGATGGCTTTGGGATTGGGACGGAATCTGTACGAATGACCGCGGAACGCTATAATGGGGATGCTCGTTTTGAATGGAGGGAAGGAGTATTCTATGCCTCGGTTATGCTTTCCTCTGCTGACTGACAGAATCCCCCTTCTGTAAATCAAACGGTTTTTTCTCAGAAAATTTTATAAAAAAATCGGAATTTCCTATAAAGGCACAAGAAAACGGTTAATGTATAATCAACCGTTTTCTTACTAAGCTATAATTTTTCTTTTATATCTGTCACAAAACCATTTCTATATTCACTCCAAATCTCTCTCACCCTCTAAAAGCTCCTTGGTCTTTCCGACTAGATATAATGGAATATTGGTAATATTACCGTCCTTTCTATATCCCATTTTTGAAAATTTGACTGCATATTGAGGGTGATTGTCTACAACACATTCATCCAATTACCTTCTTTCAAAATTAAAATTGACTTTCATGCCCTCAATTACAATGTTTCAGGGCATAAAAGTCAATTACACTTATTTCAATATTTTCCTCATCACGTTATCCGTATTCTTCTTTTTTGACTCCGTCTACTCTACCGTTTTACCACTGTGATGAAAGAAGAAAATCTGACAAATGGACAATTTTAATACCATTTTCAATTCCCACATCCAAATCATTTAAAGTAACAACATACTTAGGATAGTGGTCTTTAATTTCCATTAGATTTCCCACTTCACGATCAGATTTTTCCGGAAGCTGCACACACACCTGCACATATATCTTCTCATCTCGCCGGATTGCCACAAAATCTATTTCCTTGGTATCGTTCTTTCCGATAAAAACATCATATCCTCGCCGTTTTAATTCAAGAAAAACAATATTCTCCATTACCCCATCCAACATTTTACGGTTATACCCCATCAGTGCATATTTCAAAGAAATATCCGCAAGATAATACTTCTCCTGTGTTTTCAAAATACTTTTTCCTTGTAAATCGTATCTTGCACAAGGATAAATGATGAATGCCTGTTCCAGCCATCTTAAATAATTATAAATACTCTCTACAGATATTTTTCTATGCTCATTTTTAAGAAAATTAGAAATAGAATTCGCAGAAAATGTTTTCCCTATATTTTCTATGACATACTTCACCACACGATCAAACAAATCCTGTTTATTGATGCGGTGTCGCTTCACTATATCACGAGAAACAACCGTATGATAAATGCCATTGACAATTTGATATGCCGGCTGCGTTTCATAATCTCCGATTGCAATTATCGGAAATCCACCAGAACAAATATACTCTTCAAGTAGCTCTCGTCTGGACAATGTACTGTTCGCTTTGAAATCTAAATACTCCCGAAAAGATAATGTAAATACAGGAATCAAAACATACCGCCCTGTTAAATAAGTAGAAATCTCACTGGACATAAGTTTGGAATTAGAGCCGGTTACATAAACATCCGCATTTGTACCTTCAAGCAAGCTATTAACTGCTTTCTCCCAACCTTTAATCTCTTGAATCTCATCCAGAAGTATATAACATTTCTCTTTTCCTGCAATTTCTGCAATAAGTTCATCATACATCTGCTTCGCTGTAATATTCTCAGGAATATCCATTTCTGTATATCTCTTCATTATAATACATGATTCCGGTACATTCCGGCTAAGTAATTCTTCTTTTAGCATTTCAAAAATAGTAGATTTTCCACAGCGTCGGATACCTGCAAGAATTTTTACCAGAGGTTGATTTATAAATGGTTTTATTGCTTCGATATAATCCGGTCTAAAAATCATGTTATCATCACCTTTCTTATTTATTATAACAGGGCGGTATGTTTTGATT
>ENA-UEPL01001952-UEPL01001952.1-human-gut-metagenome-genome-assembly--contig:-NODE-1952-length-14616-cov-3.886306_pt1 | contig 14616 bp, 10 predicted proteins | sample MGYA00242896_ERZ507908 | MGnify/ENA primary metagenome ERZ507908 (study PRJEB26167, sample SAMN06115518) | human gut metagenome | host: Homo sapiens | place: China:Chongqing | collected 2015-08-20...
AGTTTTTTCAACCATTCATCATTTCGTTCAAAGAAAAGGAAAAAATCCACTTTCAAAGGATCAAACATATCCACCGTGCAAAGTTTATCTCCATGTCTTTCAAACTCTTTTTTCATTCTAGAAAAAGAAGTCAGCCGATCATCATAATTGATCGATGGATCAACTTCCCCGAATATTTTATCCTGTAAAAATGTATCATTCCACGGTATGATTGCGATATTCATCTTCTACCTCTGTCATTTCGTAAACTGTTTTCCACTTATGTTAATTCCATTATTAATAATACATAGTGTATCATACTCTTCTCCAGAGCTTTCCTTTACAATTCTGGCGCAGTTAACGACCTGGGATAATCCGGCAACAAGTCCGTCGCAGGCGGCCAATGCATACATATCCCGCAGCACTTCATATCCAAGGCGATAGTGATGGTTCGGACGATCTGACTGGCTGAAAGCAACCGAAGTATTGCCCTCACCTCTGTAAACATCCTGAAAATAAAATACTTTCCCGGGGAATTCCTTTTCAAACCGTTCGACTGCGTTCTTTTCATCTGTAGCCAGAAAAATCTTCTGAAATATATTTTTTTCCAGGCTTTTTTTTACCTGGGTTATTGTCTGTTCAATCTGGACAGCCACTGGATGATTCTGGTATCCAGCTTTATAATCCGTTCCCCGGAAATGTACTCCCAGAACTTTACTGTTATCAAAAATATCTTTCAGATCATTTTGGATCATTTTTTCCGTTTTTTCATTCAATCTGATGTATTTACGATACATTTCAGCCAGTTTACTCTGATATTCGGCTGTCATTTCATAGGTATCTCTCTTAAATTCCCGCTCAATGATGACTCCCTGTGCAGATTTTGATTCTGTTACATAGCTGCTCTCCAGAACATCCTGCTTGGTCATTCCATTGGGCTGTTTAAAATAATATTCAAATGCATTATGTGTTCCATTTACCAACTGCTTTTCTGTATATAAAAAGGCGCTGCCCCATTCAATATAAGGAGTTAAACCAAATCTCTCTGCAAATACCATCTTTGCCAGCATTGCACGAACTTCCGCGAAAAATCCCCATCCGTTTCCGTTTTCCCGGATCAGCATAACTTTTTTATCCGGGACACCGCTTCCATTTTGCTTAAATTCCAGCAAAAGAGGATTTACTTCCCGCTCAAGGAAAAAGTCCATATATGGTTCATCGCCAAAGTGTTTGGCGGCTTTCAGCACATAATGAATCCTCTTTTTCCATTTGTTCTCACTCATTCGTTCAATACTCCCCGCTTATTTTATATCGAAAGGTTTCTGCCAATTTTGCAATCATCAACCCGCAGTTTTTACCGGATACTCCACACACGCCAACCGCCTGCAAAACCGTTTTCACCGACTTACTCCGGATCATCCACTGGTATAAAAGCCGCTTCAGTTCCTCTTCCAGTTCTTTCTGAGCATAAATCTCTGTTTTCTGATTCTGTTTCAGAAATAGTGGAATCAGCTTCGCTGCCTGTCGATAATCCTCCGGGGCAGCGTTTTTGATTTCTTTTGCCCAAGTTTCCAGCGCATCTCTCTGCTTTTCATCCAGTGAAATGTCCAACCATTCCAGCTGCATGCTGCGCACTCTGGCGGCGTTGTTTGACTGTTCGCCGCTTTTTTTACTGGAAACCTGTTTTTTATGCACCCGGTAATCCAGAAGGATGTCCGGCGTCACTCCGATATTGAACTTTCTCGCAACTCTCGCTGCAAAGTTATAATCCTGGGCGGAACGGTAAGATTCATCATATCGGAAACCTTCCTGTGTAATCAGCTCCCCGCGCATCATAAAACCAGGATGTGCCAATACAGGCCGGATCAGCATCATCGCCTGCAGCTGTTTCGGTGTTCCCTGAATCTGCGAGATCAGATCTTCTTCGCCAAACATATGCGTCCTGCAGCTGATCAGCATCAGCTCCGGGTGCTGTTCCAGATATGCGATCTGTTTTTCAAACCGTTCCGGTCTGCTCTTATCGTCGCCATCCATCCGGGCGATATAAGTGCCCTGCACATATTCGAGCGCCGTATTTAAGTTTCTGGTCAATCCTCTGTTCTCTGAATTGCAAATCAGTCGGATTCTGTCATCATGATAATTTTCTATGATTTCAACCGTTCGGTCTGTCGAACAGTCATCCACAATAATCAGTTCAAAATCCTGTATCGTCTGAGCAAAAATACTGTCCAGCGATTCTTTCAGATACTGTTCATCATTATAAACCGACATCACTACGCTGACCAGTACTTTTCCACTTTTCATCACTATTTCCTATAATCCTTTCCGATTTCGCAGCCATGCGAGTAAAATCACCGCTTCTGTCCGCTGTCCTTTTGCTGCCCACAGAAAAATTCTCTGCGCAGTGCCAAATTTTCCTGCATCCAGTCCATTCACCGCATCTTTTACAAGCTCGCTGCCACAATAGCTTTCGATCTGTTTCTTTACCGTTTTGCGCGGAACCTCTCCGATTCGTCTTACTTCCTGCTTCACGCATTCCATCAGGCTGACCCATACCATCCTTCGGATTCGTTCCTGTGTCTCTTTTTCTATACCGTAACGTCCTGCATATTCTTTTAAAACATTTGCCAGCACTTCTGTCAGGTGAAACCGATCCGGGCGGTATGCATGGGAAAACGATGCCTCATTCTGGCAATAATGATAATAGCAGCCCGGATCGATCACTGCCTTTTTTGCAAGCAGGCAGAAATCCAGATTGAAGATCGTATCTTCGCTGAAATATTCCCGCTCCGAACGGAAGTGGATTTTTCCTGTTTCAATCACACTTCTGCGAAACATCGTCATACATGCGGAAACACCCCGCATTTCCTCATCATCTGCCGAGTCTCCAAAAAAATGAAGCACAAAGCGCTTTCGGATCGCTTCGTTTTCGTAGCACTGTTCTTTTAACTGCGCCCGGTAAAACAGCTCTCCCTGCGGCGTCTCGATCTGATAGCCGAAGCTGCACAGATCTGCTCCCTCCTGTTCCATCCGGTCTGACAGCTTTTCACAGGTGTCTGGTTCAATAAAATCATCCGAGTCGATAAACAGGACATAGCGTCCTTTCGCAATATTCAACCCGTCATTTCTCGCCAGACCCTGTCCCGCATTTTGTTTATGGATCACATGGATTCTCGGATCCTGCTGTGCAAACTCATCGCACAAGCAACCACTGTTGTCTTTCGATCCATCATCCACGAGAATGATCTCAATATTCTGCAGCGTCTGTCCCCGCAGGGAATCCACGCAGCGTTTTATATAGCGTTCCACGTTGTAAACCGGTACGATTATGCTTACAAGAGGCTTCGAAATAGCAGATTCCATCATTTCTTTACAACCCACTTTCCACTTCTATTGGATCCCTGTCTTTCTATCAATCCATCTTCCCGTAAATCTTTTATCAGTTTCTGAACCTGTTTTCTTGTAAGATTAAATTCTTCCATAAGCTTAACCTGAGTTATCATCGGATTTTCTTCCATTCGCCGTAATACATCCAGCTTTTTTTCGGCTCCTTTTTTTGGCTCCTTTTTTTGGCTCCTTTTTGGCTCCTTTTCGGTTCCTGCTTGTGTGTTTTCCTCTTTTAAAAACGCCTCCTGCACAAACAAACGCGAAATAAAGTAGCTGTGATCATCATCTGTCTCAAATTCCGGTTTCGGTGAACCATTCTCTTCAAGAGCTCTAAGAATCTTGCCAAATCCGGTATTTCTGCCTTCTGTTAAATGTAACTCCTTAAGAATATCACCAATGCGCCGATTTCTATATCTGCGGTTTGATACCCTGTATCGTTTTAAACCTTCCTGTGTAACCGAACGATCCGGTCCCGGAAAACTTACAATTTCAATCATTTCCTTTTCAACCCGTACTTCTATCGGTTCTCTGATATCATATGCACGATGGTAAACTGCATTTGCCAATGCCTCTTCCACTGCAGCATATGGATAATTATACACCCAATCCGCCTCTGCCTTATCCGCGCTCTTAACAATTTTCTTTGTTATGATTGAATTTTTTATAAACTGCAATGCCTCTCTCAGTTGCTGATGAATCGGACCTTTAAATGTATTTTCTATAATACTGTTGCCACCCAGGCCATCTGGAAACTGTACAATATCGATTTGAGTACAAGGGAAAAATTTATCCGGTTCCATGCAGAAAAACATTAATCCCACATTTTTGGGTTTTACATATTCCGGAAGCAAACTGATAATATTCATATCACTGCATAATTCAGAAAAATCTCCCGTCTTTGATTTTTCATAAAGCGAACTTCCTATTTCTTTAAGATAATTCTGAATCAGTGTAATATTTAAATCTTCCAGTTCAGCCTGATGGTTTACTCTGTCATCGAACGGAATTCTATTTGCCAGGTTAAACAGATCTTTTTCTTCATCATCAGAGGGTTCTACCGTATTGGAAGCTTTACGAATATAATGAATTCTCTCTTTGTTATCCTTCTCCATCGTTTTTGGAGATGAATACGGTCTATTATCTCCACCCGGGCACCATATAAAAATAAACTGTTTGTCCTGATATGTCTCAATACCAATTATCGGTGTATAAGCGGGTCTGAGAAGCTTGCATTTTGCAAATATATTTTTCTGATAGGCATCCAATTTATCGGTCGGAACTCCCTTTAACGGATAAGCAGGTCTTCCATTCTCCTCCTGCACGCCGATCACAATATATCCACCGCCCCAGTTATCCAGATCATTTGCAAAAGCACAAATAGATTTCAAAGAAGCCGCTGCGTCCCAGGTTTCTTTAAATTCAATTCTCGCCCACTCAACTACGTCTCCAGACAGGAGCGTTTTGATACTGGTTGGTATTGCCATTCAGCCACATCCTTTCCCAAATATGACATATCCTGCAGGCACTTTCTTGCCATTCTCATAAATTTCTATCTCACAATCTCCCTGCAAAACTCCCAGATGTCCTGCGCCATCCTTTTTTCGTTCCATTTTTTCCGAACGGACTGCATAGCATTTTCTCCCAGTTGTCTGGAAAATTCAGGATCTTTTATCAGGCGCTCCATCTGTTCTGCAAGCTCTTCCGCATTTTCCGGCTCATAGAGCAGGCAATCCTGCTCGTCTGTCACATAATCTCTCAGGCTGGGGACATTTGCCGCAATCACCGCCTTTTTTAAAAGCATCTGCTGCAGCAGTGTCATCTGCCCGAACGAATAGTTAAAGGACTGCAGTGGAAGCACACAAAAGGTCGCTTTTTCAATTTCTTTTATCAGCTGCGTAACCGGAATAAATCCGACGGTCTCCACACCGTCATACTCCCGGTCCAGCTTTTCTTTCCCAATCAGTTTTAACTTAGGGAAATCAGCAAGCCCATCCTGATTTCGCCCCTTTTGCAGATTTCTCAGTTTTTCGTATGCCTGCAGCAGCGTATCCCAATCCCGTTTATTATAACCGACACATAAAATATACGGATTTTCTTTCTCTATCGGTGTTCCGGTCGGCTGAAAGTATTCTGCATCCGTTCCAAACGCAATATATCTGCTTTTGGAAAGCAGCCACGGGTGGCACTTTTCGTAATAGGTAATCTGGCTCTTTGTATGATAAATCACGCCGTCCAGAGACTTGCTTGCAAACTGCATCAGCTTCAGCGCTTTTCCTTCTTCCTTCGCGCTGTTAAAGCCACCGATGTCAAACACGATATGCTTATATTTTCCATGTCCGAACAGTCTGCGCCACAGGCACAATACAATCCCACTCTGCATTCCATGGGACAAAACCAAGTCATACTGATTTAATTTCGGCAATACCTTCAGCGTCTGCCAGATATAAAACCGGATTTTTTCTTTTTCAAAGCGTTCCAGCCATGGAAATGAACGGATATCCACAACATCTACGGAAATATCATCCGACAGATACCGAAAAAACCAGTATTTCTGTCTCGGTACGACATAGTCTGGCGGCTGTTTTCCTTCCGGTATTTGATTTTCATAAGCAACTTTCCAGTTGACCAGCATCAAGATTTTCACACTGCACCTCATTTTCAAGCATATACTGTAGAAATATTGCTCAATGTGTTCTGCTCAGGCTTTTAAACCGCCATAAATCTGCAGCAGTTTTTCGCAATATTCATCCAGATTCAGAAAATCTGTTTCCTTACAATTTCTGGTATACTCTTCAAGCCGCTCCGAATCTCCCCAAAGATTTCTGATCTTCTCTTCCAGCTCTTTTTTATTCCCCTGGTCAAAAAATGCACCGGTCATTCCTTCTTTATTCAGTTCAACCGTTCCGCCAAGTCTGGACGCAATAACAGGCGTTCCATAATATTGTGCTTCAATTACACTAAACGGACAATTTTCATACCACTCTGATGGAAAGACAACAAACTTCGCCGCCGCAATTGTCTGATAAAGCTTCTTTCCCTTCGTGAAACCGATATTCTTCACATTTCTCAACTGATTTACTTCATTTTCCAACGGTCCTTTTCCTGCAAATACAAAAGGAATATCGTTTAATTTTTCACAGGTTTTCAGTAACGTTTTAATTCCTTTTTCTTCTGAAAATCTGCCAAAATACAAAACATAATCTTCTTTTTTGACCGGACATAACTCCTGCTCCGGCAAAAAGTTATGCATCGTCACCGTCTTCCCGTCCAGATCCGGATTCGTCTTCAAAACTTCTTCCAGGAAATGGCTCGGGCAGATCACCGTATCGAACATCCGATACGCATGGTTATGCTGATAGATCTTCGCTTCCACGCTTCCCAAGAGGCTCTTCACGCGGGAATTGTGGATACACTTGTGTTTCGTGCAGTTCCACTGCTTCTGTCCCAGGCATTCCTGGCACAGCTTGCCGGACGGTCTCTGCATCAGATGGTTTGGACAGACGAGCTGTGAATCATGCGCCGTGTATACGATCCGAACCGTTCTGCCGGTCTGTTTCTCATATTTACGGATCGCGTAGAGAATGGACGGTGTCAGCTGGAAATTGAAATTATTGACATGAACCACGTCCGGCTGAAGGTCGTCCAGCACTTTCCGGATCTTTTTTGCAGCCTCTGTCGAATAGAGAATCTGGAACGGATACCGTAATTTTTGAAGTTTTCCGGTATGAAAATCCATATTCCCTGTATAGCAATCAAGCCGGTTCGAAACGACCCGGCCTTCATGCTCCATTCCAAAATATTCTACCTGATGCCCCATCTTCTGAAGCTGTTTCCCGACTTCAAAAATATAGGTTTCCGATCCGCCGTTCGGATGCAGAAATTTATTGACAATCAATACTTTCATTTCTGATTCTCCCGTGCCTTGAGCACATGCTGATAAAGATGCAGTGTCTGCTCCGTCACCCGATCCCAGTTATATTTTCCACAGATAAAGTCTGCATTTTCCTGATGTGCTTTCTGCGTCTGTTCCGGATGCGCCAGCACTTCCTCCAAACGTTTCTGCAAATCTCTTTCATTTCCCTTTTCAAAATACAGGGCATGATCTTCCGCCACCTCTGTATTTTCCGGAATATTGCTTGCAATACAGCAGTTTCCATAGCTCATCGCTTCCAACAGTCCAAGCGCCATCCCTTCAATATCACTGGGCAGTACAAAACAATACGCATTAGAGTACAGCTCTTCCAACACTTCCCCCTGTACAAATCCGGTCATAATCACACGGCTGTCTTTTGCCGCCAGATTGACCATTTCCTGTACGTATTCCTGAGAATGGCTGCTGCCGCCCGCAATCACCAGTTTTTTATCCGTCTCGATTTGTTCAAACGCATGCAGCAGATAATGCAGTCCCTTTTCCGGTACAATTCTTGCCAGAAACAGAATATATCCGTCTTTTTCCAGACCATACTTTGCCTTAATTTCGGAATCGCCCTTTAAAATCGGTCTGTTGATTCCATTTGGAATAAAACGGGTTTTTCTGCCGTATGTCTCCTGAAAATAATCCTGCATATTGTGCGACAATACGATCACTTCATCCGCATGGAGTGCGGCGGTCTTTTCCCCCAGCTTCAGCATATGAGATGCAAAATTTCCCCATTTGGAACGTTGCCAGTCCAGCCCATGAATCGTCGCCACTGTCGGGATTCCAAACAGTTTGGTCAGCCAAAGCATAATACACGGTCCTTCCGCATGGAAATGCACAATATCATAATGCCCGAACAATGACCGGATTGTTGCCAGAAAAGAATATACAATCGCATTTAATTTACTGCTGGAAAACGTCGGAATCGTAAAAATTCGGATTCCCTGAAAATATTTTCCATGTTTTTCATCAAACTCTTTGCCGGATACATGGTAACCGGAACGATTATACGCATCCACCCGGTTCCCGGAACGAACCATTCGTGTAGACAGCTCTTCCACGACGATCTCCACACCACCTTCTCTCGACGGAATGCGCTTATGTCCGATCATTGCGATCTTCATTCCTGTCTTCGGTCTTGAAGGTATATGCACCAGCTCCTGATTTTTCTTTTTTAAAAGCTTGTTTTCTTTCCAGACATAATGAATAAACGAAAAATTTGTATCCATATATCGTGGAATCAGGCGTTTCGGATCCTGCATCAGCCGAAACAGCCATTCCAGACAAAGCTCCTGCATCCACCCCGGCGCACGTCTTACCGTTCCCGCATGGAAATCAAAGCCTGCCCCTACGCCCAGCATGACGCCGTGCAGCATTCCGGCATGTGCAGCCATCCATTTTTCCTGTTTTGGAGCTCCCAATCCAATCCAGATAAAATCCGGTTTTGTATCATTGATCTGTTTTACAACTGCCTCGTCCTCTTCTTCTGTCAGCGGTCGAAACGGCGGAGAATACATCCCGACAATATTCAGCTTTGGATACTTTTCACGCAGTCTCTGTTCCAGCGCATGCAGCGTTTTTTCCGTACTGCCATAAAAATAGTGCCGGTATCCTTTTTTCTCGGAAAGCTCGAAAATTCTCGGCATCAGATCCGGTCCCGGAACACGTCCGGCCTCCTGATGTCCGCGCATCCGACATACAATAGACAGGGGTTTCCCATCCGGAAGATTCATTGCACTGCCGTTTTGCACTTTCCGATAATCTGCATCGCGAAATGCCATGACCGTCGTATGCACATTGGAAACACAGACATATTTTCCACGCAGTTCATCCAAATGCTGATCCATATAATCAACTGTTTCATCCATCGTAATGACATTGATGTTTGTTCCCAACAATTTACAGAATTTCAGTTTTTCATTCATACTGTCCGCTCTTTTTCCGCCTTTTTTCTAAAATTTCCGCAATACCTGTTCCAAGCAGTGCTCCGACTGCTCCGGTCAGGATTGCTGCTCCGATCATACCCCTCATCCATTCCACTGTTACAGTAACTCCAGAGAACCGAAACATCGGTGTCTCTTCTCCCATATAATACAATACTTCCGAGCCGTTTGCCCGCTCTTTTGCAGCTGCTTCCTCGTCCAGGTAATAGACTTCCTGCAGCGAATAATCACAGATCGACTTGGGTACAAGATACTCTTTGGGCATCTGTGCCGTCAGTCCAAAAGAAATGCCTCCGATCACGACACAAGCGCAGGTCAACGCAGCAATCAAATATTTCTTTTCTCCTGCTGCAGCCCCTATCCTTTTCAGCCCCAGCAAAAAATTTTCTGCAAGTTTCTCTGCCGGAGCATTTTTCGGAAGACTCCGGTCGCCCAGCGTACTGATTCCAATCCATGCGATGTTCTGCCGCCGGATCGGGTTTGCCTCGTTTAGCAGATAACTTCCTACAAAAATCAGGGAAACATTTTTAAAAGAAGTATTGAACAAAAACGGCTCCGATATTCCGGCAATCAGAAATCCCAGCGTAATTGCCAGCTCTTTTCGCCGGTTCTCCTTTACCAGATTCCGGATGGTAAAGAAATAGGCGATCATCAACAGAACAAAAACAACTGCCCCGTAGGTCATCAACGCAAACACATAGGAATTGTCCATGTTCAGATCTTTGTCCGCCAGATGGAACTGCTGTCCAAACAGGGTAATCTTTTCCTGCGTCAGAAAATATTTGGAAAGGCGCAGTCTGGTATTCATCAGCCGGTTCATAAATTCATAGAACCGGTTTCCTTCCGGAATCAGCGGTGCCAACAGAGAAAATGCCAATCCAACCGGAAGTACACACTGCATCAGCACTTTTTCCGGCTTTGTAAACTGACTGCGCAGTTCAAAATACAGCACCAGCATCAGATAAATTCCGGTCAACAAAAATCCGGTAAAGCTGACTGAATAGATAAAAATCAGTACGTTTCCGACAAGCGCGGCAACAATCCAGCCAAACAGCTTTTTGCCTTTTTGCTGCAACAGATAAAACAGAAATGCCAGCAAAATTACATAGGAAATATGGAATACATTCGGATGCGGATATCCCATACTCCACCGGAAGATAAAGGCTCCGAGCTTTTTATGTACCAGCAGAATTCCTTTGTCCCAACCGATCAGAAACGCCAGAATCCGATAAAGGAACACGCTGCTCCAGACAACCGCCCCGACCTGAAAGACCTTTTTTATCCGCACATCTTTCATACCGATCAGCATCATTACGCAAGTCAGCATTCCCTTTTCTGCAGAGCAGCGCCAGCTCAGAACGCCAAGCACACCGAACACCGCTGCGACCAGAAACTGCCACGGCGTATATTTTGTCAGGATCAGTTTCAGCCCAAGGCAGCCCATTCCGATCAGCAGACAGAGCTGATACGGACGCATCCCATCGTACCAGCCCATTCCCTTTGAAAACAGCATCACACCGAAGAAAATCAGGTATAAAAGCTCATTGACTGTCAATGCAGCTTCCTTTTTCTGTGTTTTTAACTCCATTCTATCTGTCACTGCCAAAACTCCGGCACTCCTTGTGTTTTAATTTTCCATACAGGGAAATTTCCCAAAATGCAAAATTCCCCGTTATACGAGAAGTATACCACTTTTGAGGCAAGAGGACAATCTGTTCCTGCTCGTCCTGTTTTCAGGCACTATACGGTCTGGTGTCATAAGAATCTGTTTCAGGCAGTCTGATACGCATTACAAGCCCGGATCACCATTTCAACTTCCTCGTCCGTCATTTCCGGGAACAGCGGCAACGTCGCGCAATGGGATGCCAGATACTCCGCGTTTGGACAATCTCCAACCTGGTAACCAAGATGCTTATAAGCATTCTGCAAATGGCAGGGCACCGGGTAATGCCGGTTGCACTCAATTCCCTTCTCTGCCATATAAGCCAGAAAACGCTCCGGGTCATCTTCCACCTCCACCTCAAACATATGGAAGACCGGATTCGTATTTTCCGGATGATGCTGCAGGGTAATCGCCGGATTTGTAATTTCCTTTGTGTACCGCCATCCAATCTCCCGCCTGCGGGCAGTCCATTCCGGCAGATATTTCAGGCTGACACTCAACACTGCTCCCTGGATGCCCTCCAGTCGATAATTATATCCGATCATGTCATGATAATAACGCACTGTACAACCTTGATTTTTCATCATTTCGATCGTATCGAAGTACTCTTTTCGATAGCCGGTTACACTTCCGCCTTCTCCAAACGCATACAGGTTTTTTCCAGGATAAAAGCTAAAGCATCCGAGATCTCCCAGCGTTCCAACCATTTTCCCCTCATATAAAGCGTCATGTCCCTGCGCACAGTCTTCCACTACATACAGATAATGTCTGTCAGCTATTTCTTTTACCTTGTTAAATTCAAACGGTTGTCCATATAAATGTACACCAATAATTGCTTTCGTCTTCTCTGTGATCTTTTCTTCGATTTTATCCGGGTCTATTTCCCAGGTATCCGCAGTACAATCCACAAATACCGGAGTCGCCCCCGTATAAGTCACACCCCAGGCAGTCGCAATATAGGTATTGGCAGGAACGATCACTTCGTCCCCTTCTCCGATTCCAAGTGCAACCATCGCACAATGCAGCGCAGAGGTTCCATTATTTACACCCGACGCATAGGGAACTCCACAATACTGTGCAAATTCTTTATCGAATTCATCCGCATACTTTCCACCGGAAAATGCGGTATCCTCACACACTTTTTGAATGGCTTCCAGATACTCTGCCTTATGTTTCTGATAATCTCTCGTCAAATCAATTCTTTTGAGCATAGTGTTCTCTCTCCATCCTTCCGGTTTTGTACCTCAATCGTTTATTTTCTGAGTTTATCTTCCTGACGAAATGCCTTTTTCAGATGGTACATCTGAATCAGATAATTCTTGATCGTTTTCCACACTTTTACCGTCGTATTGTAGTCTTCCTGCCATTCGACCGGCATATCATAAATTTTCATTCCATCCCGTTCCGCGCGGAGTAAAAATTCAATCGTATAAAACCAGCCATTATCCTGACTGCTTTCCTTTACAAGCTGCTCTGCCACTTCCTTTCTCAGAAAAGTGAACCCGCAGACCGCATCGGTCGCTTTCATATGAAACAGTGTTTTTAACAAAAGTACAAGTCCCATGGACGTGATCTTCCGATACCATTTTCGTCCCTTTGTGTCAGATTCTTTGCTGAACCGGCTTCCGTTTACATACTGTAAATTCGGATCGTTCTGAAACATTTCGATCGTTTTCCCGAGATATTTTAAATCTGTGGAAAGATCAATATCCATGTACCCAACCAAATTACAGGTATTGATGGAAATTCCTTTTCGAAATGCAACGCCAACGCCGCGTTCCCCTACCCTGACATAGCTCACTTCCGGATATTTTGCTGCAAGGGCTTTGCCGATTTCCGGTGTTTCATCCTCCGAACCGTTATCCAGAATTGTCAGCTGGTATGGTATCGTTACATTTTCTTTTAAATAAGCCATAGAACGTTCGATCCCGTTTTTCAGTCTCAATCGCTCATTCAATACCGGAAACAACAAATTGATACTCCTTACGTCCTGTTTCATCCTTTTACCACCTTTTCAATATCCATAATCAGATATCTCTGTTTTTTAAAAATCAAATTCAGCATTACAGACAAATATTTCAAAATAATCGTCAGTAAGGCAAATACGCCAAAAAATCCCAATGCCATAAAGCTCATGGTAGAAATCCATCCTTCCACCACCGCATTATGAAAAATCAGATCCTTTGCGACAAAAATTCCCATTCCGACAGACAACAATAAAAAGATGCCGCATATTACTGCTGAAACCGTTTCCATCGCATTTGTGAAATAAATAAAGGAATCAAATGCCAGGGAAAGTCTCTCACCCGCATATTGCTTTTTCCTCTTTCCTTTTTCTAAAGAACGGTAATTCATAACGTCAGTATTTAACCCGCAATTGGAATAAACTGCTTTTCGATATGGAATATACTGCCCGATGGATTTGATCCGGTTGATTGCACGCCTGGAAACAATCCGAAAAGTTTCCGGTCCGATTTTTCCTCTTCCTCTGCTCGTTTTATTATAGCAAAAATAAAAGATCCCGGACGTCATTCGGACATGATCCCTTGTCCCTGCCGATACAATATCATTGCCTTCCAGAAGCTTATCATAAACTTCCATAATCAGCTCCGACGGATAATCCACATAAGCTGTGTCGAACTCATAGATAAAATCTCCGATCGCAAGATCCCTACCTGCATTCATCGCGCTTTCCAGGCCGTGAAAAAAGCTCATATGAATAATATTGACCATTTCTGAACAATGATTTTCTTCCAGGTATTCTTTTAAGACGCCAATGGTACCATCCGTACAGGCATCGTTTACACATACAATTTCAAAATTTGTAAAATTGTCCCGAAACACCGGCAACACCTTTTGAAAAAAAGGCACTACCTCATTCTGTGCATTGTGTAAATATAAAACCAATGAAACAAATTTTTTCTGTTTAACCCTGTTTTCCATTTTTCATCCCTATAAATATGCATCCAGATCATATACTGTATTGATTTTTCCAGACAACACACTGATAAACGTCGGTCTTTCACTCAGCACTTTGATTGCAGTCGGCCTGGAATCATCCACCTCTGACGATTTCAGGATCGGCTTCATCGAATATAATGACTGCTGATAGGTATATCCGTACTCTGCTTTCATGTATTTATTCGCCAGCTGCGACATATACATCCAGGCGGATTCCGGTTTATGCGGGCACTCAGAACAATTTCCCAGATGCCCGGGCGTGCAGGAATTTTCTCCGCTTTCCAATCCCTTTTGACAGGAAAAGGTCGGCAGTTCCTCATAAGAAGTGACATGCGGTGTAAACGTAACCGAGGTCAGAGAATGCAGTCCTGTGCATCCAAACGGCATGATTGAAAAAAACGGACCATCCATCACAGTCAGACCGATTGGTTTTAACTTCTCTGTCGGTTTACAGAGAATAATTTCACACAGTTCATATTTTATTTTGAACTTTTCTGTCCCGACATTCTCCAGTTTTTGCAGGATCTGATTCACGGAAGCATAGGACGCGTTTAACACAAAAGAAGTTTCATATTCTGTTCCATCTTCCAGACGAATTACAAATGATTTTTCTGTCTTTGTGATCCGGTCAATTCTGGCACAGTACTGAATTTCGATATTTTTTTGTTTTTCCAGCTGTTCCTGATAATACGCCATATCCGCCACGAAGCTTTAGCTGATCAAGCCAATGCACGTTTTCCATGAACTTTTCTTCGGCCACATTC
>ENA-UEPL01001953-UEPL01001953.1-human-gut-metagenome-genome-assembly--contig:-NODE-1953-length-14614-cov-4.127537_pt1 | contig 14614 bp, 14 predicted proteins | sample MGYA00242896_ERZ507908 | MGnify/ENA primary metagenome ERZ507908 (study PRJEB26167, sample SAMN06115518) | human gut metagenome | host: Homo sapiens | place: China:Chongqing | collected 2015-08-20...
CCAAATCTGCCGCTATTCGTGCTATTTTAATTTTCTCATCGTTTTTTTCAAGCTCTCTTATCAAAAACGGAATTTTAATTTCATTAAGCGCGTTTTCGTTAAGCACCGCTCCGCCGTGGGTACGCCTCAGTAACCCTTGCTTTTCAAGACTGCATAAATCACGCCTGATAGACGGCTCGCTTGAATATAGCCTTCGCGCTAAGTCCTTTACTGTGACTGATTTTTCCTTAATTGCAATTTCAAGTATGCTTTTTTCTCTTTCTTTGTTCATATTAAACTCCCAACGCTCAATTTTTTGAGCGTTTAATCATTTTTTGCGGCGGTTGTTGATTGTTCGCTTATAAAGGTATATTATATCATATATTAAAATTTGTCAATAGAGGAATGACGAATATGCCTGCACATAATATTTTCGATTGCCACACGCATACGCATTTTTCACACGATTCCGAATGTGACCCGTATGACAGCTTAAAAGCGGCAAAGGAAAGGCGAATTGCGGGGTTTGCGATTACCGACCACTGCGATATTGAATTTTGCGGCGACGGGGATGTAAAAACGCCTATAAAAAAGTCAGCCGTTTGCGCGCACGAAATGGGAGACAGAGTGCTTGCGGGGGTTGAAATAGGCGAGGGAATATGGCATAAAAAGAATGCGGAGGAAGTGATTGCGGGCAGTGATTTCGATATTGTTTTAGGCTCGGTTCACGCGGTGAGGTACAAGAATTATACACAGCCGTATTCCGGGATAGATTTTTCTCTTCTTTCACAAAACGAAATAAACGAATACATTTCCGCATATTTTGACGATATGCTTGAAATGATTAAAACGACAGATTTCGACGTACTTTCGCATATGACCTGCCCATTAAGATACATAAGCGGAAAATACGGAATAGCGGTGGATTTGAAAAATTTTGCCGATAAAACGGATATAATACTTAAAGAAATAATTGACAGGAGCATCGCTTTGGAAATAAATACATCCTGTCTTGATACGGATTACAATTTTCTTATGCCCGATATACCGATAATAAAGCGGTATAAGGAGCTTGGCGGCTATCTTTTAACCTTTGGGTCGGACGCGCACATTGCAGAACGCATAGCGCACGGCTTTGATTATGCCCTATGTGAGCTTTCAAGGCTCGAATTTAAAAATATTTATTATTACAAAAACCGAAAACCCATACCGCAGGAGATAAAATTATGAAGTACGATATAACGGCTTTAGGCGAAATACTTATAGATTTTACGCCGTCGGGGTCGGACGCGTCAGGCGACCTTATTTTTGTACGAAAGGCGGGCGGCGCACCCGTTAATCTGCTGGCGACCGTTTCAAAATTCGGCGGAAAAACGGCGTTTATAGGCAAGGTCGGGAACGATATGTTCGGCAGCTTTCTGCGCGAAACGCTTAAAAACGCGGGCGTATCGGACGAGGGGCTTATAACCGATAATTTGCACAACACCACCCTTGCGTTTGTGGCGCTGAATAGCGACGGTGACCGTGATTTCAGCTTTTACCGCAATTTCGGCGCGGATGTTTTTCTTGAAAAAGAGGATATAAAGGCGGACATTATTAAAAATTCGCGGATATTCCATTTCGGCTCTTTATCGCTTACAGCAGAGCCTGTGCGCAGCACTACCGAATATGCGCTTGATATTGCGAAAAAAGCGGGCTGTACTGTAACCTACGACCCGAATTACAGAGAGCCGCTGTGGAAAGACAAAGCAACCGCAATAAAGATGATGAAGCTGCACCTTGATAAGGTGGATATTCTTAAAATCTCAAAGGATGAGCTTTTAATGCTGTTCGGCGGAAGTGAGGAAAGCGCGGTAAGGGCGGTATTTTCTTACGGTGTTAAAATAATTCTTGTGACCGACGGTGCAAAGGGTGCTGAGCTTTATATGGAAAACGCGCATATAGCCTTACCCGCCGAAAAGGTAAACACTATAGATACCACAGGCGCGGGGGATATATTCTTCGGAACATTTTTAAGCGAATGGATAAATAATAAAAGCACTGCCTACAATATCACGCCCGAAACGGCGGAAAAATATCTTAAAAAAGCAATTTATGTTGCGGGCAAAAGCACCGAAAAACACGGCGCAATAGCCGCATTAAAGGAGATATAACGAAATGAAAGCAGCGGTATTTTACGGAAAAAACGATTTAAGAGTTGAGGAAAGGGATATACCCGAAATCGGCAGAAACGATGTTTTGGTGCGCGTACACGCCTGCGGAATATGCGGAACGGACGTGCACATATTCTGCGGCGACGAGGGCGCCGCGCCCACGCCCGAAAACACGGTTTTAGGTCACGAATTTGCGGGCGAGGTCGTAAAGGTAGGCACAGATGTAAAGTCGGTTACTGCGGGCGATAAGGTATGCGTAGACCCCAATAAGCTTTGCGGCAGCTGCGAGTTTTGCCGCAGGGGAATAGGGCATTTTTGTACCGATATAACAGGTATCGGCACAACGGTGGACGGCGGCTTTGCAGAATACTGCGCCGTACCTGCTTCGCAGGTTTATAAGGTGGCAGACAGTCTTTCCTTTGAGCAGGCGGCTATGACCGAGCCTGTTTCCTGCTGCCTGCACGGAATAGAGCTGTGCAATATCAAGTGCGGCGATACGGTTACGGTTATAGGCTGCGGAATGATAGGGCTTATAATGCTGCAGCTGGCAAGGCTTTCGGGTGCTGCAAATATTATAGCGATTGAGCCTATAAAGGAAAAGAGGGAACAGGCTTTAAAGCTCGGCGCGGACATAGCACTTGACCCTAAAGCAGATAATATTACCGATGCTCTTAAGAAACAGGGCTTAGAGCAGGTGGATGTTGTAATAGAGTGCGTGGGCAGACCCGAAACTATTGAACAGGCAATAGCTCTTGCGGGAAAATATTCAACCGTTATGATGTTCGGGCTTACGAAGCCCGACGCCGAAATAAGCGTAAAGCCGTTTGAAATATTCAAAAAGGAAATAACCTTAAAATCGTCCTACATAAACCCATATACATTTCCCGCGGCAATTAAGCTTATTGAAAGCGGAAAGCTTGACGTATCATCAATGATTTACAAAACAGAGCCGCTTGAAGAGCTGCCGAGTATTTTGGCGGACGGTAAACGGCGCGGCGCCGGCAAATATATTATAACTATGTGAGGTACAGTATGAATATAATTGAGGTTTTGCTGCGGTCAATCGCAGCGGTGGTAATAGGCACTCTTATAGGCAGCGAGCGTATGCGGCATGGCAGAGCGGCGGGTATGCGAACGCATATTTTAGTCTGCCTCGGCTCTTGTATGACGAGTATGACAAGTATGTACGTTGCGAATATGTTAGGCAATAACGGCGATGTTTTCAGAATACCCGCACAGGTAGTATCGGGCATAGGCTTTTTGGGTGCGGGAATGATAATTTTAAAAAACAATAATGTTATAACCGGGCTTACAACCGCGGCGGGAGTGTGGGCTACCGCCACAATAGGCGTGGCGCTCGGCTACGGCTTTTATATCGGTGCGGTAATTGTAACTCTCTTATTTCTCGGCACAATAATACTGTTTGCGAAATTTGAAAGGAAAAGAAAAAGCGCCGAGGTTATATATATCGAAATAGACGATTTATATAAGGTCAACGCGGTTTTATCAAGGCTGCGCGAGGTAATCCCAGAAAGCTTTACATACCAGATTTTCGCCCCGAAATCCGAGAAAAACGGGAATATAGGTATGAATATTGTAATAGATAAGCGTATTGATTTTGACATTTCATCGCTTTGCGATATTGAAAATGTGGCGTATGCGGTAGAGGAATAGAAGGAATTGTAATACGCTTAGACAATACAATCAGGGTACAATGCTTTTTTGAAGAAACGGCGCCGTTATCGGCATTGTTGCCCTCCGCTCACAATACGTTAGTATTCCTCGGTCGGGCGCCGCGCCGCTAAACAGTGCCGTTTTCTTACAAAATCTTTGACCCATAGCGAGAAAATTTTTTTCGTTTATGAAGTCGAGGAGTGCAGGAATACTGACGTATTTCAAATGACGAGACAAAATAATCGGACAAATTTTCCGCTATGGGAAGCATTGTACCCTGATTGTATTGTCTATGTGTTTACTTATATACGATTTTGTGTTATACTGTATTACGGATAAAAAGTAAGCATTATAAAAGGTGAGTTATGTGCCGGATAAATTCATTTTACATTCAAAATACAAGCCTACTGGCGACCAGCCCGAGGCTATTGATAAGCTGACAAAGGGCGTAGAAAACGGCTTAACAGAGCAGGTGCTTTTAGGCGTTACGGGTTCGGGCAAGACCTTTACAATGGCGAACATTATCGCAAATGTCAACCGCCCGACGCTTGTTTTAGCCCACAACAAAACCCTTGCCGCACAACTGTGCAGTGAGTTCCGCGAATTTTTCCCTGAAAACGCGGTGGAGTATTTTGTATCGTATTACGATTACTACCAGCCCGAGGCGTATATACCGGGCAGCGACACCTATATTGAAAAGGACTCTGCAATAAACGATGAAATAGACAAGCTGCGCCATTCCGCAACCTGCGCGCTGTCGGAACGCAGAGACGTTATAATAGTGGCGAGCGTATCCTGCATATATTCTCTCGGCGACCCAATAGATTACAAAAGTATGGTAATATCCCTCAGAACGGGAATGGAAAAAAGCCGCGACGAGCTTTTGCGCAAGCTGGTGGATTTGCAGTATGAGCGTAATGACATAAACTTTATACGCAATAAGTTCAGGGTGCGGGGCGACACGGTGGAAATATTCCCCGCAAATTCGCAGGAAAATGCTATACGGGTAGAATTTTTCGGTGATGAAATTGACCGTATAAGCGAGATAAGCACCGTGACGGGTGAGGTTAAGGCGTTGCTTTCGCACGCGGCTATTTACCCCGCCTCGCACTATATTGTATCGCACGATAAGCTGGAGGACGCGCTTAAAGAAATAAAGGAAGAAATGGAGGAGCGCGTGAGCTTTTTCACTGAAAACGGGCAGCTTATAGAAGCGCAGAGAATACGGCAGAGAACCGAATACGATATTGAAATGCTAAGGGAAATAGGCACCTGCAAGGGGGTTGAAAACTATTCCCGCGTGCTCTCGCGCAGAGCGCCCGGCAGCGTACCCTCGACCCTGCTTGACTATTTCCCCGACGATTATTTACTGTTTGTTGATGAATCGCACGTAACGCTGCCACAGGTGCGCGGAATGTACGGCGGCGACAGGGCACGTAAGGAAAACCTTGTGCAATACGGCTTTCGTCTGCCCTCTGCCTTTGATAACCGCCCGCTTAATTTTGAGGAATTTTATGCCCACGTCAATCAGGCAATATTTGTATCGGCTACACCCGGTCAGTTTGAAAAGGACCACGCGGCGCAGATTGCCGAGCAGGTAATAAGACCCACGGGGCTGCTTGACCCGAAAATCTCCGTCCGCCCGACTGAGGGGCAGATAGACGACCTTGTTTCCGAAATAAATATACGCACCGCCAAAAAGCAGCGTGTGCTTATAACCACGCTTACAAAGAAGATGGCGGAGGATTTAACCGAGTACCTGAATGACCTCGGTATAAAGGTGCGGTATATGCACTATGATATTGACACAATGGAGCGTATGGAAATAATACGCGATTTGCGCCTTGGTGAGTTCGACGTGCTTGTGGGTATTAACCTTTTGCGCGAGGGGCTTGATATTCCCGAGGTTTCCTTGGTGGCGATACTCGACGCGGATAAGGAAGGCTTTTTGCGCAGCGAAACATCACTTGTGCAGACGATAGGCAGAGCCGCCAGAAACGCCGAGGGCGAGGTTATTATGTACGCCGACAGCGTGACCGACTCTATGGAGCGCGCTATCAGCGAAACCGAGCGCCGCCGCGATATTCAAAGCCGTTATAACGCCGAGCACGGCATAACGCCTAAGACCGTTATTAAGGACGTGCGCGATATAATAGAAATAGGGCAGAAGGTTAAAAACGAAAAGCCGATTTCCAAAATGTCAAGGCTTGAAAAAGAGGCGGAAATCAAGCGCCTGACCGCCGAAATGAAGCAGGCGGCGAAAATACTTGAATTTGAGCACGCGGCATATTTAAGGGATAAAATCAATAAGCTGCGCGAAGGAAAATAATGCTTTAAAAGCTGAAGCTTGGCAGTAAAGGCAGAGCTGCTTTTAAATCTTTACAATAGCATAGAAACAGAAATGGGGCTGTCGCTCGCAATTCTTTTGCTCTTGCGACAGCCCCTTAGTTTGTTGATGAATCCCAAATTTAGTTTTTGCGGCGTTCTCGCCGCATTTTCGTTTTTCCGCTGACACGTGCGGCGGAAAAACACCTTGTAAGTAAAAAATAGCTATATAGCTATTATCAATAACACTGTTATTATATATCGCTCATTATAAAATGTAAATACCTATTTTACAAATGACGAAGATTTGACTTAATATAATATTAACAGTTTATAAACTTGCTTTTTGTCAGTTTTGGGTGTATAATTGATAAGTTAAAGGTAGGCGAGTTTATGAAAGCAAATTATCATACGCATACGGTACGGTGTCACCATGCCGTAGGGGACGAACGGGAGTATATTGAAAACGCGATTGACGCCGGAATGAAAATTCTCGGCTTTTCCGACCATACGCCGCAGTTTTTTAAAAGCGGCTATGTTTCAGGTATGAGAATGACCCCCGACGAGGCGCCAGGATATGTAAGCTGTATTAAGAATTTAGCGCAGGAATACAGCGGGAAAATAAAGATTTACACAGGCTTTGAGGCGGAGTATTTCCCGTCGCTTTTTCCCGAACTTAAAAGGTTCTGAACAGAACACGGTGTTGATTATATGATAATGGGTCAGCACTTTTTGAACAACGAGGACGGCGGTTATTATGTAGGCTCGGGCAGCAGCGACAGAAAAATGCTTAAAAAATATGTTGACGAGGTTACAGAGGGCATGAACACGGGCTGTTTCAGCTATATTGCCCACCCCGACGTGTTTCTCTGCTTATCGGATGCCGACTGGTACTACACCGAAAACGAGCGGCTTTGCGAGGCTGCAAAAGCGCTCGGAATTCCGCTTGAAATAAACATGCTGGGGCTTATGGGCAGACGGCACTATCCGTCGGAAAGATTTTTTAAAATTGCCGCAAAAGTCGGGAATGATGTAATTATAGGGTGCGACGCACACTCGCCCGATATGCTGCTTAATACCGAAATGCAGAAAAACGCGTATGATTTTGCCGCTTCTTTAGGCTTAAAACCGCTCGAAGAACTCAACTTAAAACAAATCAAGTAGGCTTAGGCAAATACCGCAAGAAGGAGGATATCAACATGCAGGAAGAAGACATTTTTGAATTGATAGACGGGAAGAAGTACGCGCGATTGCGAGAACTGCTTTCGGAAATGAACCCTGCTGATATAGCGCAGATATGCGAGGATATCCCCGAGCGGGAGCTGCCGGTTATTTTCAGAATACTGCCCAAAGAGCTTGCGGCAGAGGTCTTTGTTGAAATGGACCCCGATATGCAGCAGCTGCTTATTGAGGCGTTCAGCGATACAGAGCTTAAAGAGGTTATGGACGAGCTGTTTATGGACGATACCGTTGACGTTATTGACGAAATGCCCGCAACGGTGGCAAAGCGTATTTTAAGCCAGACAGACCCTAAAACCCGCAAAATGATTAATCAGCTGCTGGCATACCCCGACGACAGCGCCGGCAGCATTATGACCACCGAGTATATTGACCTTAAAAAGGATATGACGGTGGAGCAGGCGTTTGACCGCATACGCGCGATAGGTATTGATTCAGAGACTATATACACCTGCTACGTTATAGACCGCAGCCGCCATTTGCTCGGAATAGTTACGGTTAAGGACCTGCTTTTAAACAGCAAGACCTGCGTGCTTTCCGACATAATGGACGAAAACATTATATACGCAAACACTCTTGACGATAAGGAAGAGGTTGCGGGGCAGTTTGAAAAATACGACCTTATGGCGCTGCCAGTGGTGGATAAGGAAAACCGCCTTGTGGGCATTGTAACGGTTGACGACGCTATCGACGTTATACAAGAGGAGGCAACCGAGGATATTGAAAAAATGGCGGCTATTTTGCCTTCTAACCGCACCTATTTCAGAACGGGCGTGTTTTCCACCTTTAAAGCGCGCATACCGTGGCTTTTGCTGCTTATGATTTCTGCCACATTCACGGGCGCCATAATATCCAATTTTGAAGAAAAGCTGACGGTGCTGCCCGCGCTTATAGCCTTTATACCTATGCTTATGGATACGGGCGGAAACTCCGGCAGTCAGTCCTCTGTTACCATTATCCGCGGTATTTCGCTGGGCGATATTGAGTTCCGCGATATTTTCAGGGTAATATGGAAAGAGGTACGCGTTGCGCTTTTGTGCAGCACGGCGCTGGCACTTGTTAACTTTATTAAAATGATTTTGGTGGATTATTTAATGCTCCATTCATTCGACCCCGGCAAGCAGATAGCCGAAATAGCGGTTGTGTGCCTGACATTATTTTTCACCGTTATTGTGGCGAAAATTGTCGGCTGCACGCTGCCCATACTTGCAAAAAAGGTCGGCTTTGACCCGGCGGTCATGGCAAGCCCGTTTATAACCACGATAGTGGACGCAATCTCGCTTTTCATTTACTTTAACATTGCAATATCCATACTCGGCATTTAGGGGATAAATTTATGGCTAACGATAAAATTATAATAAAGGGCGCCAACGAGCATAACCTTAAAAATGTGGACGTGACCCTGCCGCGTGATAAGCTGATAGTTTTCACAGGGCTTTCGGGCAGCGGTAAATCGTCGCTTGCGTTTGATACCATATACGCAGAGGGGCAACGGCGGTATGTTGAGTCGCTTTCTTCCTATGCTCGCCAGTTTTTGGGGCAAATGGAAAAGCCCGACGTGGAAAGCATTGAGGGGCTTTCTCCCGCAATATCGATAGACCAAAAGACTACATCCAAAAACCCGCGTTCTACCGTGGGCACGGTTACAGAAATATACGATTATTTAAGGCTATTATACGCGCGGGTGGGCGTTCCGCACTGCCCAGTTTGCGGCAAAGAGATAAGCCAGCAGACTACCGACCAGATAGTAGACAGAGTAGCCGCCCTGCCCGAGGGCAGCAAAATTCAGATTCTCGCACCCGTGGTAAGGGGCAGAAAGGGCGAGCACGTAAAGGAACTTGAAAACGCGCGCAAGCAGGGCTATGTAAGGGTAAGAATTGACGGGAATATCTATGATTTATCCGAAGAAATAAAGCTTGAAAAAAATAAAAAGCACAGCATTGAAATTGTGGTGGACAGGCTTGTTGTAAAGGACGGTATGCGCTCCCGCCTTGCTGACAGCATTGAAACCGCTGCCGCAGTTTCGGGCGGCACGGTTACGGTGGACGTGATAGGCGGGGAAGAGCTGCAATTTTCACAAAGCTTTGCCTGCGAGGAGCATGGAATCAGCATACCCGAGCTTACCCCCACAATGTTTTCTTTTAACAGCCCGTTCGGCGCTTGCCCCACATGCACGGGCCTTGGCATTTTTATGAAGGTAGACCCGCAGCTTGTTATAAACGATGAGTCAAAATCGCTGCTCGACGGCGCTATACGCGCCTCGGGCTGGGGGGTAAACTCTTGGTTTTACCCCGATTCGGGCAGCATTGCCACAATGTATTACAACGGACTTGCCGATTACTACGGCTTTGATATAAACACGCCCTACAAGGATTTATCGGACGAAGTTAAGCACGCCGTGCTTTACGGCACAAACGGCGTAAAGCTGAAACTAAAGCGCAGCGGCACCTTCGGTGGCGGGCAGTATGAAGCGCCGTTTGAGGGGGTTATAAATAACCTGGAGCGCCGCTATAAAGAGACCACAAGCGACTACGCGCGCGCCGAAATTGAAAGCTATATGACCGAGCGCCCTTGCCCCGATTGTCACGGCGCAAGGCTGAAGCCTGAGTATTTAGCGGTTACGGTGGGCGGCAAAAACATTAAGGAATTTTGCGATTTATCGGTAACGGACGAGCTTGCCTTTTTAAATACCCTGAACTTTGGGCAGCGCGACGGTATGATTGCAAAGCCGATATTAAAGGAAATACGCGAGCGCCTTACCTTTCTTGAAAGCGTGGGGCTTGAGTACCTTAACCTTTCGCGCTCATCGGGTACGCTTTCGGGCGGCGAGAGCCAGCGAATAAGGCTTGCAACGCAAATAGGCTCATCCCTTATGGGTGTGCTTTATATACTCGATGAACCGAGCATAGGGCTTCACCAGCGGGATAACGACAGGCTTATAGCCACCCTTAAAAGGCTGCGCGACCTTGGAAACACCGTTATTGTGGTGGAGCATGACGAGGACACAATGCGCGCCGCGGATTATATTGTGGACGTAGGACCGGGAGCGGGTATTCACGGTGGCAATATAGTATTTTCGGGCACGGTGCCCGAGCTTGAAAAGTGCACCGACTCAATAACCGCCGATTACCTTACGGGGCGCAGAAAAATACCCGTGCCCGCAAAAAGGCGAAAGGGCAACGGAACATTTCTTGAAATAAAGGGCGCGGCGGAAAACAACCTTAAAAAGATAAACGTTAAAATTCCGCTGGGCACATTCACCTGCGTAACGGGCGTTTCGGGCAGCGGTAAATCCTCATTTGTGAACGAAATTGTTTACAAGGTGCTTGCAAATCGCTTGAACCGAGCGAAGACGATACCCGGGGCATACAAGAGCTTTGAGGGTACTGAAAACCTTGATAAGGTAATAAATATTGACCAGGCGCCCATAGGCAGAACGCCGCGTTCAAATCCTGCCACATACACGGGCGTTTTCGGGGATATTCGCGAGCTTTTCGCATCTACAAAGGACGCGAAGACCCACGGCTACACCGCGGGTCGGTTCTCGTTTAACGTTAAGGGCGGCAGGTGCGAAGCCTGCCAAGGCGACGGTATTCTTAAAATTGAAATGCACTTTTTGCCCGATATTTACGTGCCGTGCGAGGTGTGCGGCGGCAAAAGGTACAACCGCGAGACCTTGAATGTGCTTTACAAGGGCAAGAGCATTTACGACGTGCTTGAAATGACGGTTGAAGAGGGTATGAACTTCTTTGAGAGCATACCGCGTATTCACCGCAAGCTGAAAACGCTTTTCGACGTGGGACTGGGTTATATTAAAATCGGTCAGCCCGCAACCACCCTTTCAGGGGGCGAGGCGCAGCGCGTAAAATTAGCGGCGGAGCTTTCAAAGCGCAGCACGGGCAAGACGGTTTATATTCTTGATGAGCCCACAACGGGCTTGCACACGGCGGACGTGCATAAGCTGATTGAGGTTTTACAGCGCTTTGTGGACGGCGGAAACACCGTGCTTGTAATTGAGCATAATTTGGACGTTATTAAAACGGCGGACTATATTGTGGACTTAGGACCCGAGGGCGGCGATAAGGGCGGCACGGTGGTATGCGCGGGAACGCCCGAAAAAATAGCCGCCTGCGAAAAATCCTACACGGGTAAGTTCTTGAAAAAACTGCTTTAAATTTACACATTATTCACCAAACGTGCGTTTTCAGCGTATAAAATGAAACAAATGGGGTGAAAATGCTTGTTCGGGTATGTAAGGGCTTGCAAGCCGGAGCTTAAAATTAAGGAATACGAGACCTACAAGGCGGTTTATTGCTCGCTTTGCCGCCTTATGGGGCGGGAGTACGGCTTGTGGTCGCGCTTTACGCTAAGCTACGATTTCACCTTTTTGGCGCTGCTTAATATGTCGCTTAAAAGCGGGTGCGACCCAGTAGAACGCGGCAGGTGCTTTTTCAACCCCTTAAAAAAGTGTAACTACTGCAAAAACAGCGAGCCGCTTTATATGCCCGCTGCGGCGGCAATGATAATGTGCTACTATAAGCTTTTGGATAATATAACCGATGAAAAGGGAATTAAAAAAATAGGGTATATTATTATTAAGCCGCTTTTTAAAAGGGCAAATAAAAAAGCCGCGAAAAAGTACCCGCAGCTTGAAAAAATAATTTCCGATTATATTTCGGCGCAAACAGCGCTTGAAAAGGCGGGCTGCCGTGAATTAGATGCCGCCGCCGACCCAACGGCGCTATTACTTTCGGGAATTTTGCAGCTTTGCAGTGAGAACCCCTCGCAAAAACGGGTGCTTGACCGCTTGGGCTACTGCATAGGCAGGTATATATATTTGCTTGACGCGGCGTGTGATTTACCCGACGATATTAAAAGCGGCTCTTACAACTGCCTTGCATATACCTGCGAGGGCGACCCCGCGGAATATGCGAAAAACCGCATAACGCCGCAGCTTTATTTCTGCGCTAACGAGGCGGGCAAGGCGTTTGAGCTGTTGGATATTAAAAAATACAGGTCCCTGCTCGGAAATATAATCTATTTAGGACTTGAGGATACATTCAAAAAGGAGCTTGGCAAAAATGACAAATCCGTATGAGGTACTGGGCGTTTCCGAAAACGCGAGCGACGAGGAAATTAAAAAGGCTTACAGAGAGCTTGCGCGGAAATACCACCCCGATAATTACGCCGATAACCCGCTTTCCGACTTGGCGGGCGAAAAGATGAAGGAGATAAATGACGCTTACGACCAGATTATGAACTCCCGCCGCGCGGGGCAGACATCGGGCGGCAGCGCGTATAACGCAAATGCGGCTTCGTCTTTCCCCGAGGTGCGCAGCCTTATAAATCAGGGTAGGCTTGAACAGGCGCAGGAGGTGCTTGACGGCGTACCGCCGCAGCAGCGGGACGCCGAGTGGTATTTTTTAAACGGTACGGTGCTTTATCGCCGCGGCTGGTTCGACCAGGCGTTTACAAGTTTCACCACGGCCGCAAGGATGAACCCGAATAACCCGGAATACCAAAACGCGGCGCAAAATGCCGCGCGCCAGCAGGGAAGACAGTATAACCCCTACCGCAGCTACGGCGGAAACGGCAGCTGCAGCGCGTGCGATGTTTGCCAGGGGCTTATTTGCGCCGATTGCTGCTGCGAGTGCATGGGCGGCGACCTGATACCATGCTGCTGATATGAAACAAACGGTTAAAATTACATTCTGCGGAATAATTGCGGCGCTGTCGGCGGTTTTTATGCTGCTTTCCTATTTTCCGTATTTAACCTACGCAGTGCCCGCCGTTGCGGGCTTGCTTATAATGATAACGGTAATCGAGGCGGGGTACAAATGGGCGCTGGGCGCGTATATAGCCGCTTCGGTGCTTGTATTTCTGTTTGCCGAGCCGGAGGGCAAGCTATTGTATATCTGCTTTTTCGGGTATTACCCCATTTTAAAGGCGGTTTTTGACAGGCGCAAAAGCCGCGCTTTAGAGTGGATTTTGAAACTTGCGGTTTTCAACGCGGCAATTATTACGGTTTATTTCGTTTTAGCCCGCGCTTTCGGCGTATCGGTAGAGGAATTCGGTGAATTTGGAAAATACAGCGAGTCTATTTTTCTGCTGCTCGGTAATGCTGTGTTTGTGTTTTACGATATTGCCGTTTCGCGTATGGCGGCGGTTTATATGCATATGCTGCACCCGAGGGTGCAGAGAATTTTAAGGGGAAAATAAAACTGTAGGGGATGAACGGTTTGAGAATTAAAAAAGCGGTGGCAGCCCTGCTCGCTTTTCTTTGCGCGCTTGTGTTTGCGGGATGTACGAGCGGCGGCGATACTTCTTCGGATGTTACGTATGTTAACGCAAAGGCGGAAAAATTTAAAGAGTTCAGGGTTGAAAAATTTAATTTAAAATTCAGCACGCCCGATGACTGGCAAGAGGATAACAAGGACACCGAGCTTGATTGGTACTGCGAAAACAGCTCGGTGGGTATGGGGATTTTCGGCTATTACCGCTCCGATTTTGCCGACAGTGCCAATGTTACGGATATTATGTCGCAGCAATCAAAGGATAATATGGAGCGCTACCGAAATATTCAAAAGCTGGAGCATACGCCCGAGTTTACATCAACCGATAAAAATATAACCGCCGAGCTTTATTCGGCGGAGTATGAGGGCGCAAAGATATACCAGTATTTCTGCTATGTTGAGTTTAAGGAAAACGACGAATTCTTTTGGGTGACATTTTCATCTCAACCCTCTTATATGAAAAAGAATTTTAAAATGTTGGAAAAAATAATCGATTCCTTTGAAATTGAAAAAGGCGGCGAATAATAATGAAAATGCAGGAAAGCGTTTTAAAGCGCGTAAGAATGATTGAGGAAAAGCACGGTATTACATACGCCAAAACAGACGGAAAGCTGTATAAGGCGCTGAGAGTCAGCTATACCTTGCTTTTTATTTACACTATGGGTATAAATCTTTTGTTTATATGCGGTATGCTGTTAACACGCCTTGGCACGGATAATTTCAAAAGCATATTAAATTCGCTTATTACTGTTATCGTTTGTACGGTGCTTATAATTGCGGGTTATGTTTTAAGCTTTACGCGGTTTAAGCTTGTTTCGGGAATTTTAAGTGTACTGCCTGAAATTATGCTGGTGGTGGTTTTCGGGTCTATTATGAAGGGAGATTAAAATGGAATTTTGGAAAAAGCACACAAAATGCAGAATAATTTTAATGGCAGCTCTTTTTATTGCC
>ENA-UEPL01001962-UEPL01001962.1-human-gut-metagenome-genome-assembly--contig:-NODE-1962-length-14558-cov-5.465714_pt1 | contig 14558 bp, 10 predicted proteins | sample MGYA00242896_ERZ507908 | MGnify/ENA primary metagenome ERZ507908 (study PRJEB26167, sample SAMN06115518) | human gut metagenome | host: Homo sapiens | place: China:Chongqing | collected 2015-08-20...
GCTTTTGAAATGTCTTTCTGGTGGGCAGATGCAGGCTGGGCTCAGATTGGTGATCCTGGATTCGAGGCTAATGGTCGGTAGAGGTACTGTTGGCGTTGATATACAGGTAATCGTTGTCCGTCCATATGCTAAAGCTGTTTGATGACATGGGTGTTTCTTCGATTCCGGTAGGCACAGGTTGCAGGATTGCAAATACCGGTACATAACCATTGTCTTTAGCCTTCTCGGCGGATACGTTCACCACCCCTTTCAGTGTTGTATATCCCGGGGCAGAAATGGTGTAAGAAACATCACCTGCCACGATGTCCGTAAAGGAAACATCGCCCTCGTATCCTGCTGCCAGTTGTCCGTAGCCTTCGAGGCTGACGGTGGCGCCTTCCGGTGTATACTCGCTATCGTAGCAATCGGCCACCAGGAACTGAACGGTGTAGGTGTTGGCGGTCTCTTTTGGTAGTTTCAGGGTGATGGTCTGATCTGTTTCGCCAATGGTCACAGATTGGCTGACGGCTTTGTAGCCTTTGCACCAGGCGCGTATCTGATAGACTCCTGCCGGGAACATAGCGTATATGCTACGGTTGCCAGAGTAGATGAATTTGCCGTCCTGGTATACGGAAATTTCGGAACTTCTGTCTATGTATTGCCCCTCTTCGTCTTGAGTATACACGCGCAGGCGTTGGTAGGTGCTGTAGTCGAGCGCTAATTCCTTGTCGGCAGGAAGTGTGATGGTGCCGGATATCTCTTTGCCTTCGGGTTCGTAGACGCTATAGGTGTAGGTTCCTTCGGGAAGTTGGATCGTTTTTTCGCCTGTACCGCTTTCTGTTCTTATTCCGTAGTCTCTGATGGGAATTCCGCTCTTATAAAACTGTACGGAGCAATAATCGTCGTATTCGGACACTATTCCCTTTACCTTGATAGTGAGTGATGCTTCTTTCGCCTCTTTGTGTGTCAGAGTTACGGTTTGTGGTTGGTCTGCAACGCTGAATTCAGCGGTTGATACGTTGGTTTCACCCATGTTGTTCCGGTTCTCGAATTTGGCTACGTACTCTCCCTGGGGTAGATATACATCGATAAAGTTGCCATCATTGGTGTTGAGCCGATAGATGTATGTGTCTTTGTCTTTATGCGTACTGTTGCAGATATAGATGGAAGATTCGTATGTCACTGGCCATGCTGTGCCGTTTTCATCGACTACGTTCAACGCCACTTTCTGGTAGTCGGCAGTTGATAATGTGATTGTTTCGGTTTTGTCCGTGTCCAGTTTTATTAGCGTTTCGGGGGTATTTATACGTTTGCCCTGTGTTATCTCAAGGCTGTAAGCGTAATCGTCGGCGGGCAGATAATAAGATCCGGTAAATCCGTCAGTGGGGTTTCCGTTGAATAAGGCAAAGGTATTTCGGTATTCTATTGCATGGTTGACCAGGGTGAGCATCGGGATGCCGTAGGAGTTTGCTGATTTAAACATCTCCAGCAGGTCACCGTTTACTTTGAATGTCAGTTCCTTGTAGTTTTCAAAGGAGAGTCTGATATCCATGTCGGCTCCAGCTATCTTGAACGAGCGTTCCTGTGGCTTGTAATCGGTAAGATTCGTTCTGTATGTATATGTACCATCGGGCAGGTGCAGCTTGATTTTTCCTTGCTCGTCTGCCGTATACGTATTCGTATTGCCTCTCGTGCTTATAGTAACGCTTGCTTCCGCCATCGGCTTACCGGTCCGGTCGATCACGCTGATGACGACCTGATGGTAATCGTTTTCGTTGAGTGTGTAAGTTACGATCATGTCTTGTCCGGCTACTGTAAACTGTTGCTTGCTGATGCCGGGGAACGATTCTTGTGTGGTCCGGTCGGTGATTGTTGCCGATATTTCATAGTCACCATCCGGCAGGTAATATCCGTGATCTGCCTCAAAATTGTATGATTGCTCCCCTTGAGCTGAATTGACGTAAATCTCCGTCAGTTCATATTTTTCGATGTCACTTGATGTGAATGTCACTTTGTGATAGTCAGTAAAAGAGATGGGAATCGTTTCGTGTTTGGTGGCATGTATTTCTCCTTCTTTAGTAAACATGTCCGGGTAGGAGATGTAGTATGGGTAATATGAATTGTCGTTCGATTTCTCTAAAACGGTGGTATAGAGTCCGGTCTGTTCATTGTACTGTACGGTATTTCCCGCTATGCTTACATTCATTTGGGAGGGGTCTGTCATGAAGCTGCCGGGGGTGATGTCCAGGCTGATGCGGAAGTACTGGTCTTTGTAAGAAATCTCCTGTACCATCTCCTGGCTACCTACCACGATCTCTCCTTCGATAGATCTGTAACTCTGTTTGTCTGTCCCGATCACTGCCAATACGCGGTAGGTATAGGTACCGGCTGTGGCTATATAGGTCACTTCTCCCCTGGCATCCGTCTTTTGTCCGTCCCAATAATCGTTGGAGGGAATCAGTTGGCTCACGATGGCGTTTTCTATCGGGAGTCCGTCCATATCAAGTACGCGGACGGTGACTTTTTTGCCTGTTTCGTAGCTGAACGTTTGTTCTATGGGGGAGTCTGCTAAGCTGATTTCCTGATAGATGGGAATGTAGTAGGCTTCCTTGCCTGTTATTCTTGCACCGATGTAATAGGTGCCTTTGGGTAGATAGATATCGGTAGGCTGGGCGGTGATGGCTTGTTCGTAGGATTGCTGTGGCCCGGATATGGTGATCAGACCGGAGCATAGCGCATTGGTTTCATCTTTAACGGCTACCGTTATTTTCTGTTTTCCTGCCAGTGGGTTGTTTACTTCTATCCGACCGTCGGTCAGTTCTTCTACGTCTATTGTGCTGACAGAGGTTACTCCCGAAACGCTTCCGGTGAGTTCCCAATACAGCTGTTCTCCTTTGTAGAGGAAGCTGAAGGTACCGCTATCGGTCCATTTTATATCGAAATGCTCCTTGTTGTAGAGGGAACCTCTGTAGGGAAAGAGGTCTATGCCTGTAAACAGGGAATACTGTTCGGATTCCACCTCTTTCAATGCCAAGGTAAGCCAGTAATGTCCTTCGAGTTTTACGACAACGGGGTCATTACCACCGGTCCATACGAGTTCATAGTCGTCTCCGGCTACTCGCATGCTTAGGAAGTTCAAACTGCTACGCTTGACTACAAACTTGCCGTTTGCGTCTGTAGTGTAATCTCCTGCTCCGTCGGAACCGATTCCGCTGATAAATGCTTGTATCCCTGGAATGGGTAGGTCTTTGCTGTCTGTGATTAGTACGGTCATGTCTTTGGCCCACGTACAGACGGTTACCAGGCACATCAGGCCCACTAATAGTAATCTTCGTTTCATAATTCTAAGTATTGTTTGTGCTTCTCCAGTTCCTATAAAAGCGTTAAAATAAATAAAGCGTGGAACTGCGTGCTATTTATAGTAACTGGAGGTCCTAGGAAAACCCGTACATACATAAACAGACAGCAGACCCACGCGTAAACGTGAGAAACTACTATGCCATTCTTTGTATGTACTTGAAAATTTCCTAGGTTTCCAGTCACAAGAAAGAGCATAACGCTTCAATATCTTTTTTATAAGGCAGGAATGTGACGCTTCGTATTCCTGCCTGCAAAGATAAAAATAGTTAGTAAAGTAATGAAATATTCGGACCGATTATTTTGTTGGCAGTTGAGGATTGGTGGCTGGCTGCGTAGGGTGATACATCGGCTTTCCTCGTTGGCAAGGGGAAGCTGTGTGATAATGTGGTATGCGTTTTGGTTTATTAAATTGTGCGGAAATGAAGGCAAATATGAATGAATTTAAAAGCCTTGCAAGCTACGGGTTGATATTCTCGCAGTTTGCAAGGCTTATGATAAAACAGGTCCTTTTCTCTGTCTTTATAGATTGGCTATCTCTTCGGAAGTCAAACCGGTGATATCAGTAATCGTTGCGTAATCCAATCCTTTATTTTTCATCTTCCGGGCATTAGAAAGACGCTCTTTTTCTGCCCCTTCTTCCAAGCCTTCCTGTCTTCCTTCCATTCTCCCTTCCATTCTCCCTTCCAATTTGGCCGAATCGATGACATCATTCTGAATCATTATCGCACTCAGATGTTCGTCATACGCCCGACGTTCCTGAGGTGTCATGGAGTAGTATTTCAATTTCTCACGTGCTTCTTCCAAGCCGGGAGCTTTGGTATCAGGACGTATCACTCCGCTTTTCAGGTAGCTCATCCATTCCTCCAGAGGCGTAACGGCTGCCTGGTCGAACTCATTGACGCGGATAAGAACATATTCCGGGAAAATATCGGCAGGCATACGTGTCACAATCGCATTCTTTTCCTTGACGTTGACTTGCAGCTTGTCGCCGGTGTGTACACCGATAAAGTTATTTTGTCCGTAATACAGATAGTCACTTCCGATGCCTATGTCGAAGTACAGAATGCTGATGGAATAGATCTTCTTTACATGATAGTATGCCTCGCCCAGCGAGATATGCTCGGTGATGGCTTTGGCCACTCCGTAAAGAATGCGTTCCAGATAGTAAAGTTCGCGCGTGTTTTGTATCTCGATGATGATGATTTCGTCTTTACTGTTGCGCGCTTTGATGTCTACGCGGTTGAATTTATCGTCAGCAGTCAGTTGGTTACTTTCGCTTTCGAGTATTTCCATGATAGTCACTTTTTCCTTTAGGAATACGGTGAGGAAACCTTCGAGAACACCAAAGTTTGCCTTTTGGCGTAACAGGCGTTTAATGGCCCAGTCAAAGCGTATGTATCTATCTTCCAAATAACTTTCCATAATGATTCTCCTTCCTTCTTTGTTTAGAGCAGAACAAAGGTATGGCTTTTACTTTGAAAAACAATGCGGACCGGACGCATTTCTTTGTTGATAAATAATTTGTTAATAAGCCAATGTATTTCACCACAGAGTCGCACAGAGTTCCACAGAGTAGTATTTATCTGATGAAACGCGGATTAACACAGATGAACGCAAATTAAAAGACTGTAACTCTTTATCATACATTTGTTCCCCTTTGCGAAAATCTGCGATCATCTGCGTTTCAATAAAGATTTAAACTCTGTGTTACTCTGTGGTGAGTTTCGCTCATTTCCATACTGATTTGAATAATGTGCTGTGCTATGTGTATGGGTTGCGTTGTGCTTCTTTCCGCCAGCGCCAGAAGGCTTTGAGCAGCCCTTCCTCGCTGATGGACTCTATGTGATAACGCTCTATGAAGCAGCGTACGGATTCGGCGTACGAGATGCCTTGTTGGCGGCGGGCGGTGAGCATGCAGTCAAAGAGCTCGGCGTGAAAAAGGTGTTGTACGCGGCTTTCAAAGATACGGATATTGCTTTGGGTGAGATAATTATAACTTGTGGGCGACTTTCCCCGGTGTGGATTGGGAAGGCGCAGGCAAAGATTTCCGGCCTCTCGTGCCGGCGCGTTGCAGGGGCGTTTGCCGAGCAATTCGTGCAGGCTGTTGCTGAGGTAACTACGGGGTGGCAGGTGGATGACGTCTTTGTCGGTGACGTTGGCGAAGTGGCCGTACAGGTATTCCGCCAGAAAGGGTTTGAGTTGAAATCGGATGGTGTAGTACATACGTGTGTGGTGTTAAGTTTTATGTATATGATCGTTTTTCTGTCGATACGTGTGCTTTGCCCGGCTCCGGGGAGGGCTTTGCTCGGCTCCGGGGAGGAATGTTCTCGGCTCCGGGGAGGAGGGTGTCCGGCTCCGGGGAGGAAACGCTATTCAGGTGAGGGCCTTCTGAGGGCTTGTAGGGCGTCTTTGTCTCCTTCTTGGGCACGGCGCTGCACTTCGAGATAGGCTTCATAAGTGATGCCTTCTGTTGGGTTATTTCTTAGATTTGCCCGCGTTTCGTTCCTTTTGCTGCGTTCTATCTCCTGGTTTCGCTGGTCTGTGTACTGACGAAGCCCGGACATGATTTTCATAGGATCGATGGCACCGTAAAATTGTCCGTATTGTCCGATCTTGAAACGGGCTATGTAGAGGCAGATATCTCCGGCGGTAAGCATGGGATAGGCGGCGAGGATGAGTTGGGCAGTTTCGTGCAGCTGTCCGGTGGTGAGTTTGGTGCGTACTTCAGTGAAGTCGTTGAGGCTTCCGAGTTGTATTTTTAACCACTCCAGCGGAGCTGTACGTGTGTATAGTCGTGTCAGTAATGCCAGTGTAGGGTTGGCAGGGCGTACGGCAAGATCGGCAGGGGTGAGTCCTCCGGATAACAGACGGGTTTGCAGGTCGGGATTGTAAGCAGTAAAGAACTGCTCAGGTTTCGGGTATTTCAGGTAGAATGCCTGTAGCTTTGAGCTGTTCGATTCGTCGGCGGGCATCGTTGCTGACGGTAGTGCCGAGTGCAGTAATTGTATCAAGCCTTCGCTGTCGGCTTTCTTCGCGGTTTGTTGTAGCAGGGTTTTCATGGCTTTGGGGGTGTTTGTTTTGTTTTTCCAGTTGTTGGCGGAGCCAGTTGGCAAAGTGCTGGCGGAAGTCACAGACGGACTTGTCGTTGTTGCCTTCGTTTTGGAGCTTACGGCAGAACTTTTCCAGCCACTCATGCAATCTATCCGGGTCCAGGTGGTGATTCATGCAGAGGAGCTCCATCCACGACTGATTACCGACGGACTGTTTATAAGCCAGGGCGAGCGGTTGGGGGATGTTTTCGTTTACTGTTCTTGTTTTGCTTGCCTGCTCCTGTTCTTTTTGGGTTTCCTCTTCCTTTTCCGGTGTCGGGGAGGGTGAATGAGGGGGAGTGTGTGGGACAGGCTGTCCGGTGTCGGTTCTCATTTTCTGAATGTTGTTTAGCACTGTAACCGGCAGTGCTGCACGCACTTTGTCGGGCAGGTTGTCGAAATCTTTCAGTGCGGAGAGTTTCATGGAGGGGTTCATGGCATTTTGTGTAAGCCAGTGGGTGATGATGATGTGTTCATGGATCATGATGATGAATTTGAGTTCTTCAAGCTTCTTGATACAACGGCGCACAATTTGGGCACTGGTGTTACAATCGTAACCGATGCGGCGTACGGTGAGTCCGTAAATCCCTAACATGTTTGTAGCGGGATTGGTGAGTAGATAGATCCAGATGAGCTTTTCGGTGGCTGTGAGTGGTTCAAACCAGCTTTCACCCCAGATACGGGTAGAAATATAACGTCGGATTTCCATAGCTATTTCTTTTTTATGGGTTGATTGATTCTGGTCTGTTGGCAAATGAGTCGGTAGGCATCAATGACACGATGGGACTTGGGACCTCTTATACGTCCGCTTAAAGTGTTGTAAACAGTCTTTTCACTCACTCCGGCAGCTTTTGCCACTTGCTTCTTCCAGCCCCTCGTTGGGAGAAGGGGTAATTCCTGGCGCTTGATTTTTTCTTTCATAATATCATTGTTTTTGATTTTTTATTCTTATATTTGCCTACGACAATGAAATAGAATTCAGTAGAAATGTGTTTCATTTGCAAATAACGTCAATAATCTTGATAAAAACAAATAAAATGTCGAATAACTTGATATTCTTTTCGGAGAATCTCTCAACGTTTCGTAAGGAGAAGGGGTGGACGCAGTCAGAACTGGCTGAAAAGCTAGGAGTGAAAGCAAATACAATCTCCAATTACGAGAAGGGAATCTCAACACCCGATTATAAAATAATCGCTAAACTGCGTGAGTTATTTGAAATGCCCACGGATGTGCTCTTGTATAGTAATTTGTCGGAAGGTAAGGAGAAGTTTGGAGAATGGGTCTGTAGAGATAAGGATAGTACTGGATGGCGTACTTTTAAGATTAGTTTGGGAGAAAAAAAGAAAGAATATGTAATCGTTGATGCGAACTCTGCTTTGGCGGTTGATGGTGTGACAAAGTTGCGGTATAAGAGGGCGGGTATTTATCAAAAGAGATTGGTTGGCAATGGGATTGCTAAGGCTATGGTTGTGAAAAATATGCCAAAAGTCGTTGGTGCCGATTTTGAAGGCGACGACACAGAACTTGCCAAGAAGAGTATTGCAAACCGGATAGGCATTAATCTGAAATCTGACAGAAAGGTAGCTTATTGTAAGTTTAATCGTTTTATAACGATGGGTGATGATTCGGTGGGTACTGTGTCCGAAAAGAAGGTAATACCAACCAATTTAACTCTTACCAGGCGCCTGTTGGCTCTTGTTGATAAAAAAGACAACACTATCTCTGAACTTAATCGCGAAATTGGTCGCTTGCAGTACGAAATAGAAGTACTAAAGAAAGAACTATCTTTATTGAGAGGATAAAGCAAAGTCTTGTTCGGTGGCAGATTAAAAAAGAACTGTAATCCTTTTGTCTTATCCTCGAAAAAGGCAATGTGACATCTCATTACATCGGAATAAGCAGAAATAAATTAACTTGTATGCGGTCTTTTTTACCAAATAAACATCCTTTTCTACCAAATAAACACCAATTTAAGCAGACGCCAAAAAACGTTATCAATCCCTTTCTCTTTTCAGGTCTTATGTAGTACTTTTGCTGTAAGTATATAATACATGCAAAACAGAGCGATATACCTCTTTTTGAGGGCATATAGTTTCCCCGCTTATAGTTAAGGATTACCTCTTTGCCGGGAAATTCACGGAGGATAAAAACAGACAAAAGACCTATGAGGAAGATTCAGTTTTTGTTGGCAACATGGATGTTTGCTATTGTCACATGTGGCGCGATGCCTGCCTATGCACAAGCCCAGGCACAAACCCAGGTGCCCACCAAAGCACAAACCAAAGCAGCGGAGAAAGCCGGAAAAGCAAGAGCCAAGGCTTTAAAGAAAGAAGGATGGATGACGGACAGTGCAGAACCGCTGGAGATCATTATCATGCATCATCTGCTGAAAACTGATAATTATGGTGGCACAGGCGAAGAATATGTAGGAAACGCACAAGCCGTGAAAAACATCACATTGGGAGGGCGTATGGCACGTTCGGATGCACGTACCCAATATGCCGACATGAACAAAGCCATTGTAAAAGGACGCATCAACGACTCTTCAAAGTCCATTTCCGATGAACAGGCAGAAGCTTTTGTGGCCACCTATGAAACCATGGTGATGCAGGAGTTTGACGGCGATCTGCGTCAGTCATATACCATCTACCGCCCCATGAAAGACGGAAAGTATGAAGTACGTGTTTACTTCTGGCTGGATGCAGACAGGGCTTCTCAGGCACGCATCAAAGCTTTGCAGCATGCGGCGGCCGAAGCCAAACTGTCACAGGAGGTGGCGGACAGCATGTCAAAGTTTATCAAAGACGGATTCAAGAAAGAGACTCCTGCCAACTAACTCAAAGCCCCTATTCATGAAGTATCTTCTCTATGTACTGATCATTTGCTGGCTACCTGTAGTAGTGAAAGGGCAGAGTGTTTCCGAAAAGATGAAGCGCTATCAGGACGATTCGTCTTACAAGTGCGGCAAAGCCTGTGCTTCTTCCTACGAAGAGGCGGACCGCGCGGCACTCGAAAACCTCGTTAGCCAGATCTCCGTATCCGTCAGTGCCTCGTTCTCCGAGAGCGAATCACAGATTGACAGCAGAGACCAGACGGATTACCAACGCAACATTGACAGCCGGGTGCGTTCCTTCTCTTTTGGAACTTTACCCAACGTAGGGCAGATTATCGACGAAAGCAATCCCGATGAAGTCTGTGTGCTTCGTTATGTAAAGGTGGCCGAACTCGAAGGGATCTTCAAGGAACGCGAAAACAAGATACTCGACTTCATTGCATCGGGCATGGAGGGAGAGAAGAGGTTGCAGATTGATGTGGCCTTGCGTTATTATAACTGGGCACTGACCCTGCTCATAGCCCATCCTAAATCTGTGTATCAAGAGATAGATGGGAAACGTACCAATCTGAAAGTGTGGCTGGATACTAAAATAAACAATATCTTCAATACGCTCAAAGTCGGGATAGGGGAGTGTACGGAAACCGATAATCCCATCGACCGTTACGACCTCTGCCTGCACTTCTCATACATGGATCAGGAAGTGTCCGATCTGGACTTCCACTACTTCAACGGCGAACGCTACGTAGGTCCGTGCAAAGTTCACAAAGGCATGGCGATACTCAACTTCGAACGTCTGCCCCAACGCGAACTGCGTTTGCGTTACGACTATAAGTTCGAGAACCAGGCAAAGAACTTCGACCCCGAACTGCGGGCAGTGTTGGAGACGGTCGATCCGCAGAACTTCCCTAATGCCTCCGTCAGCCTGCCGGTGAAAGACGATAAGAACAAGCCGGTTGTTTCGGCACAGGTCAGAATGTTGGAGGCCCGGGTGAATGCCGCCTCCAAAGCGGCTGTAGCCTCCATTGCCCCTCCCATCGTGGCACCGGATGTGGTGCGCCTCAAACTGAAACCATTGGCAAACAGTGCCGACTTTGCAGGTATCATGAAACAGGTAGAAACGGCTGTACGGAACGGGACCCTCGGCGAAGTACGGGCGCTTTTTACTCCCGAAGGCTATGAACTGTTTGACCAAATGTTGAGTATCGGAGGCGTATCCGTAGTGGGAGAGCCTGTATATACCTTTTATGATAGTGGCGGTCCTTATATAATAGGTAAGTCGCTGCCACTGAACTTCAAGTTCAAAGGGCGCGGCAACTCCTTTATGGAAGATGTCGCCTTTCGGTTCAACAAAGAGCATAAGATTGCTTCTGTAGCCTTCACACTTACCAAACGTGCCGAAGACGACATCTTCAAAGCTGCCTCCAAATGGGGCGAAGCCTCCCGGTATGCCATTATGAGCTTTATGGAAGATTATCAGACGGCTTATGCCCTGAAGCGGATTGATTATATAAAAAGCATCTTCTCGGACGATGCCATTATCATCACCGGTGTGGTATGCCAGGCGGTAGGTAAGGGATTCTTTCAGGAAGGAGCCGATCCCTTGCCGGGTGGCAAAGCTCCCACTGTGCGCTACAATCGCTATACCAAAGGAGAATATATTGACAAACTGCAACGGAGTTTTGTCAGTAAAGACTTTATCCATCTCGTGTTTGAAGACAATGCCATCAAGAAGATAAATACCAATGGAGTGATTGACGGAGAGTCCTACGGCATTCAGATAAAACAGAGCTATTTCTCGGACAACTATGCCGATACGGGCTATCTGATGTTAATGCTCGATATGCGGGGAGAATACCCCATGATACGTGTCCGTGCCTGGATTCCGGAGAAAAGTGATGATGCATCGCTCGATAAATTTCTTAACCGCTTCCGTCTGGGAGGAAACTGATGATAAACCGCCGAACCGTTGACAGAAGGATGATAAAAATAAAACGATTGTCGCAGCTTTTGATTGTGTTTTGCATGGCTACTGCTGCCTGTGCTCAGGATTCACTCGATGAATACCGGAAGCAGGTCCAAAGCGAATATCAGGGATTTGCCCGGGAGGCCCGGGAAGAATATGCAAACTTCCGTGACCGGGCAAATGCCGAATACGGGAAATTCATGCAGGAACCCTGGCAAGCGGCGGAAGTGCTGCCTCCCGATCCGGTTCCGGTGAGGCCGGAGCCGCCAAAGCCTCAGGTGAAGAAACCCGAAACCGGTACTATTCCGCCTCGGGAATTGCCTTATGCGGAGGTAGTGTCATTGCCCGCTCCGCGCCCTGCTCCTGAACCGGTAGAGCCCATTCCCCTGCCCGAAAAGTTAACGGGAGAACTGTTTTCATTCGCTTTCTATCATACACCCTGCAAAGTACACCTGTCTGCCGGGCAAAAGTATACGTTGTCGTCAGCGGACGAGAAAGCGGTAGCCAATGCCTGGAAACGCTTGTCGGCAAGCGATTATAATGTGCTTGTAAATGACTGTCTTGAGCTTCGGCAACAACTCGCTTTGTGTGATTGGGCATACGTGAAACTGTTACAGCAATTGACGGAGAGCTATTTTGGTTCGGCAAAATCCAATGAAGCAGTTGTCATGCAGATGTTCATTCTTACGCAATCGGGATATAAAGTGCGCATAGCACGTTCTATGGATAAGAAGTTAGTATTGCTGTTACCTTCCGAATCTGATATTTACCGGTATGGTTTCCTGCGTATGGGAGGAGTGAAGTATTACCTTATTGACTCGTCTGTGAAAGAAGATGTCTTTGTCTTCGACCATGCTTTTCCAAAAGAGCAACTGTTCTCTGTTGCCATCAATGAGAAACCCCGGTTGGCAGTTCACCTTACCGGACAGCGTATGCTGACCTCCGAGGCCTATCCGATGATAAAGGTAGATGTACGAACCAATAAAAACCTGATAGACTTCTATAACACCTATCCGCTCAATAGCAACTGGGATACGTATGCGCGGGCCTCGTTGAGCGAAGAGGTGAAAAAGGATCTGTATCCGGCCTTGAAGAAAGAGTTTTCAGGAAGATCAGAGTCTGAAATAGCGAACCGGATCCTGAACCTGGTGCAGACAGCTTTTAAATACGCAACGGACGAAGAGCAGTTTGGATATGAACGCCCTCTTTTTGGAGATGAAACGATCTTTTATCCATCCAGTGACTGTGAGGACAGAGCCATCCTCTTTTCAATTTTAGTGCGTGAATTGATGGGACTTGATGTCGTTCTGCTGCATTATCCGGGGCATTTGGCTACGGCTGTCCGGTTCAAATCGGATGTGAAAGGAGACTATCTGACGGTTGACGGAACCAAATATGTGGTGTGTGATCCGACGTATATCAATGCACGCGTAGGAGAGGCCATGCCACAATTCAAAGAAGAGAAATGTACCGTAGTAAGAATATAAACAAACATAATAGAATATGAAGAAGTTAATAATGGGGTTGTTGCTGATGATTGCAGCAGTGAGTGCATCCGCACAGTTGAAGTATGTGCCCGGTTCTTTCCGTTGCTTGAGCTTTCAGGCAAAAAACGGGGATATGGGTAAAGGAGATGTAACCTATGAGTATCTAAAGGCTCAATGGCCGATGGACGACAACGGCTCTCCGGCTGCCCTGCTCATTGTGAAATTCCGCAATATGCTCCCTGAAGAGAGCCGGAAATTTGTCACCTACTTCAGTGCAGGATGCAATAAAGCTGCGGAGGAATTTCCTGCGGCAGACAAACATCCCGAAGCCTATTGGCTATACGTCACAGCCGGCGATCTGATTGAAATCACTTTCAACAATCCCGGGCATGGTGCCTGCAAAGTAGGACCTTTCAAATTGGAAGAGAAGAAGATATACGAGATTGTGTTAGAGAATGAAAAGATGCAGGACATCTCATTCAATAGCATACCCGGAGGGGCTACGGTGATGCTCGATGGCGAATATGTGGGAGTAACCCCCTGCGAAAAGAAACAAGCGACTTATGGAAAACACACAGTGGCGCTAACGCTGGATGGGTTGACAAAAGAAGAGGAGATCAATGTTTCCGACGAACGTGCTTATTTTGATTACGATATGCGTAAAACACACTCTATGAGCCTAAGCAGTGAATTGGAAGGAACTTTGCTGGAAGTAGATGGCAAGCCTTATGGAAGATTACCGCGTGCCAGTGTCATTCTTTCCTACGGACCGCATACACTGGTAGCTGTACAAGGAAATATCCGGGATACGTTGCAACTGAATGTTAACGAGCATAGCCGTATGTCCAAATATGGTGGAGAAAATGTAGAAGCAGACATCGACATCAATAACGAACGGCTGGATAACTGCAAAACCCCTTATACTGTGAATCTTCCTTATGGAATGCACGATATTAGTGTGTCTTATATGGGGCGGTCTAATAGTAAGAGGTTTAAAGTAGGAGATAGGACATCTTCTATCTGCTCTATTGAATTGCCTGATGGAGTGACAAAAGCAAAGAGAAGTAAAGAGCTGCATACAGCGGATAGTTCTTTGGGGCAAAAACACTATTGGAATAATGTAGATAGAAAGTGGGTTATAGGAATATCGGCAGCGGCCGTATATAAGAATTTAGTCGATTTTAGTACAATAGGGTGTCAGGTTGGTGTACGGGCACGAACGAACTTTGGTAAATCAAAATTAGGACTATATACTGGTGCCTTTTATGAATACTCTACAGGAGTTAATCTTATGTCGGGTGAAGCAGACCAACATGCCTTTTATGTTCCTGCTCATTTGAACTGGCACGCCAGTAAAATTTTTAACCTTTCGGCAGGGATAGGGCTTAATTATGATGAAATGAGTTTCACAAGTGGTTACTCTGGTGGCTCCACAGGGAACCTTGATTACTATTGCGGTCAATTATCATTGCTTGGCGAGGTCGGTTGCAATGTACAGCTGAAAAAGTTCCTACTTGAATTCCAATGCTCTTATGGAGGAAATGTTGTAGTAATCGAAGGTGACGGAGGCAGCCTGTTAAAACTCTCCTTAGGACTATCTTATGCATTCTAAATAGCGAATTGTTGCAACTTTGCACCTATGTTATTTGTTATTACTGTGAATTGGTTCGCCACAGGGGAAGTAGAGAGCACAGAACTTTAATTGTTTTTAAATCAACCAGATAATTACTTTGTGCTCTCAGAGTCCTCTGTGGTGAACCTATTCACAGTATTATCAACTAAGTCCTAACATTCGCTTTCCACTGATAGTCGTTATTGTCGTTTAGCATAACTTCCGGTGTGGG
>ENA-UEPL01002012-UEPL01002012.1-human-gut-metagenome-genome-assembly--contig:-NODE-2012-length-14244-cov-3.932590_pt1 | contig 14244 bp, 12 predicted proteins | sample MGYA00242896_ERZ507908 | MGnify/ENA primary metagenome ERZ507908 (study PRJEB26167, sample SAMN06115518) | human gut metagenome | host: Homo sapiens | place: China:Chongqing | collected 2015-08-20...
AAAATATTTCACTGCCGAGCGGAACATTTTAATATCGTAATTTCCGGGAACGTTTTTATAAAGGTCGGCAGCATACCTTTCGGAGTGACCCATTTTACCGAACACTCTGCCGTCGGGCGAGGTTATACCCTCAATAGCATAGTAAGAGCCGTTCGGGTTAAAGTGAATATCACTTGTAGCTTCTCCCTTTTCATCCACATACTGCGTAGCAATCTGCCCGTTTTCGGCAAGGCGGAGTATAAGCTCGTCACTTGCTATAAACCTGCCCTCGCCGTGGGAAATCGGCACACTGTATATATCGCCCACCTCGGTATCCGTAAGCCATGGAGATTTATTCGAGGCTATGCGCGTTCTTACTATTTTTGACTGGTGGCGCGCTATTGTGTTATATGTTAGGGTAGGACAGCTTTCGTCGGTATCAATTATCTTACCGTAAGGCACAAGTCCCAGCTTTATGAGTGCCTGAAAGCCGTTGCATATACCGCACATAAGCCCGTCTCTGTTATCAAGCAGGTCGGTCACCTGCTCTTTAACCGCGGCATTGCGGAAAAACGCGGTTATAAACTTGCCGCTGCCGTCAGGCTCGTCGCCGCCCGAAAATCCACCGGGAATAAACACCATTTGTGCGGATTTAAGGCTGTTTGCAAAGTCTTCAACGCTTTTTGCCACATTTTCGGCACTGCGGTTGTTTATAACGAATATTTCAGGCTCTGCACCTGCGTCGCGCATGGCCTTTGCGCTATCATACTCGCAGTTGGTACCCGGGAAAACAGGAATTAAAACCTTGGGCTTTGCCGTTTTTACTGCGGGAGAAACGCGATTTTCAGCCGTATAAGAAAATGTCTGCATTTCGGTATTCGGGTTTTCCTTATTGCAGCGGTAAACGCTTTCAAGCTTGTTTTCGTAAATTTCGAGCAGTCTTTCAAGACATATTTCTTCGCCGTTATAGGAAATTTTGCCGTCCGCCGTTATTTCGCCGATTTCCGCAGCATCTGCAATGTCCTCTGCCACTTCAAGTAAAAATCCGCCGTAGCAATAGCCGAAAATTTCGTTTGCGGTCAGATTATCGGCAAATTTAAAGCCTAATGAATTGCCGAAGCACATCTTCATAACCGCCTCGGCTATGCCGCCGAGGGTAGGCGTGTAGCAGGAAACCGCTTTGCCCGAGCGCAAAAGCGCAGTTACTCTTTCATAAACATTTAAAAGCGAGGCGGTATCGGGCAGACCGTTTTTATCATAATCGGGCTTTATTAAAACAACCTTATTGCCCGCTTTTTTAAACTCGTTTGATACTATGTTTTCGGTTTTATCGGTTGTAACCGCAAAGGAGACTAAGGTGGGCGGAACATCTAAATTTTCAAAACTGCCGCTCATTGAGTCCTTGCCGCCTATTGCCGCCGTTTTAAGCTCGGTTTGCGCCTTTAACGCGCCGAGCAGCGCCGCAAGCGGCTTGCCCCAACGTTTTTCATCTTTATTAAGGCGCTCAAAATATTCCTGGAAAGTAAGGTAAACATCCTTAAAATCCGCACCCGTTGCAACCAGCTTTGAAACCGACTCTATAACCGCAAGGTAAGCGCCGTGGTAGGGGCTTTTTTCGGTAATAAACGGGTTGTAGCCCCACGACATAAGCGAGCAATCGTTTGTGTGCTTTTTCTCTACCGAAATTTTCTGAACCATTGCCTGTATAGGCGTTAACTGGTTTTTGCCGCCGAATGGCATAAGCACCGTGCCCGCGCCGATTGTGGAGTCAAACTGCTCTGAAAGCCCGCGCTTTGAGCAAATATTAAGGTCGTCCGCCAAGGCAAGATAGTTATCGGTAAACCCGCCGTCCACCTTTTTCTCGTAAGGCTCAGGTTTTGAAACAACGGCGGTAATATGCTTTTCGGCGCCGTTTGAATTTAAAAATTCACGGCTTATGTTTACAATTGCCTTGCCGTTCCAGTTCATTACAAGGCGGGGTTCTTCCGTAACAGTGGCTACGGGCACTGCCTGTAAATTCTCGCTGTCGGCAAGCTTTAAAAATTCTTCCACGTCCGCAGGGGCTACCACAACCGCCATTCTTTCCTGCGATTCGCTTATTGCAAGCTCGGTTCCGTCAAGCCCCTCATATTTTTTAGGCACGGCGTTAAGGTCAATTTCAAGACCGTCAGCCAATTCGCCTATCGCAACCGAAACGCCGCCCGCGCCAAAATCGTTGCAGCGCTTTATCATACGGCATGCGGTGGGGTTTCTGAAAAGCCTTTGCAGCTTTCTTTCCTCAGGAGCGTTGCCCTTTTGAACCTCTGCACCGCAGCTTTCAAGCGATTTTAAGGTGTGCGATTTTGATGAACCTGTAGCGCCGCCGCAGCCGTCGCGCCCCGTTGAGCCGCCGAGCAGTATTACGGTATCGCCCGCGGAGGGTGTTTCGCGCCTTACGTTGCAGGCGGGCGCCGCGGCTATAACCGCGCCTATTTCCATACGCTTTGCGGCGTACCCGTCGTGATAAATTTCGTCCACAATTCCCGTAGCCAAGCCTATCTGATTACCGTAAGAGGAATAACCGTCTGCCGCGGTGGTAACAATTTTTCTTTGCGGCAGCTTACCCGGCAACGTTTCAGATACCTTTTTAAGCGGATCGGCAGCGCCTGTTACGCGCATGGCGCCGTAAACATAGGATCTGCCCGAAAGCGGATCGCGTATTGCACCGCCTATGCAGGTTGCCGCCCCGCCGAACGGCTCTATTTCGGTGGGGTGGTTGTGGGTCTCGTTTTTAAAGAGCAGCAGCCAGTCCTCGTCCTTGCCGTCAACATTCACCTTGATTTTAACTGTGCAGGCGTTTATTTCTTCCGATTCGTCCAGCTTTTCAAGGCAGCCCTTGGCTTTTAAATATTTAACCGCAACGGTTGCAATATCCATAAGGCAAACGGGTTTTGTTCTGCCAAGCTCCTTGCGCATTGCAAGATAATCGTTATACGCGCTTTGCAGCAGCTCATCCTCGAAAACCGCGCCGTCTATATGAGTTAGGAATGTGGTATGGCGGCAGTGATCCGACCAGTATGTATCAATCATTCTGATTTCGGTCATAGTGGGGTCGCGGTGCTCGGACTTAAAATAATCCTGACAAAACTTAATGTCGTCCGTGTCCATTGCAAGCCCGTATTTGCTTACAAAATCGGCAAGACCTTTATTATCAAGCGCGGTAAACCCGTCAAGCGTTGCCACGGACTCCGGTATATTGTATTTTAATACAAGCGTCAGCGGCTTTTCAAGCGCCGCCTCGCGCGCCTCAACGGGATTTATAACATACTTTTTAATCGCTTTCAGCTCGTCCGCGGTAATATCGCCGTAAAGCATATAAACCTTTGCCGTGCGGATAAGCGGTCTGTCGCCCCTTGATATAAGCTGAATACACTGCGCGGCGGAGTCTGCGCGCTGGTCGAACTGACCGGGAAGATATTCCACAGCGAAAACCGCCGCACCATCGTTTTCAAGCTCGGAATAGGTATTATCAAGCTGCGGTTCCGAGAAAACGGTGTTTACCGCGTAATCAAAAAGCTCTTTTGTGATATTCTCTGCGTCATAGCGGTTGATTAAGCGAAGTGAAGTAACGCTTTTTATCTGCAAAAGCGTATTTATATCGTTAAGCAGCGCTCTCGCCTCTGCCGCAAGCTCCTTTTTCTTTTCTGTAAATACACGGTATACCATATCAGTTTTCCTTTCCGGCGTTAAGCGCCTTTAAGCCTATATCCCTGCGGTAAAACGCATTTTCAAACGAAATTTTTTCTGCCTTTTCATAAGCTGCGCAAAGCGCCTCTTTAAGCGTGGGGGCGGTTGCGGTAACGCCCAGCACCCTGCCGCCCGAGGTTACAAGCCTGCCGTCCTTATTTTCCGCGCCTGCAACGAAAACGCTGTCCTTTACGCTTTCGTCCATTTTAATTTCAAAGCCCTTTCGGTAAGATACGGGGTACCCGCCCGAAGCTATTATAACGCATGCGGCAGCGCCGCTTTTAAACCGCACCTCGGTGTTCTTCAGCGTGCCGTTTGTAACCGCGCGCATAACCGTAAAAAGGTCGCTTTCAAGCAGCGGCAAAACCACCTGCGTTTCGGGGTCGCCGAAACGGCAGTTGTATTCTATTACCTTAGGGCCGTCTGCCGTCAGCATAAGCCCGAAATAAAGGCAGCCCTTAAAGGTGCGCCCCTCGGCGTTCATAGCGTTTACCGTGGGTAAAAAGATTTTTTCCATACACTGCTTTGCGATTTCGGGAGTGTAGTAAGGGTTCGGCGCTATTGTTCCCATACCGCCTGTGTTAAGCCCTTTATCCCCGTCAAGCGCGCGTTTGTGGTCCATTGAGGAAACCATGGGAACTACCGTTTCCCCATCCGTAAATGAAAGCACGGAAACTTCGGGGCCTGTTAAAAATTCTTCTATAACAATTTTTTCGCCGCTTTTGCCGAAAACCTTATCTTCCATAATATCGCGCACGGCGCGTTTTGCATCTTCCCGCGTTTCGGCAATAATTACGCCCTTACCGAGCGCCAAGCCGTCCGCCTTAATAACGGCGGGCAGCGGCGCTGTTTCAAGGTATGCAAGCGCGCTTTCGGGGTTATCGAAAACCTCGTAGGCGGCTGAGGGTATGCCGTATTTTTTCATAAGATTTTTTGAAAAAACCTTGCTGCCCTCAATAATCGCCGCCTTTTTATCGGGTCCGAAACAAGAAATACCCGCCTTTGTAAGCTCGTCCACCGCGCCGAGGCACAGCGGGTCATCCGGCGCCACCACCGCGTAATCGATTTTATTCTCGGCTGCAAATTTCACCTGAGCCGCTATATCGGTAGCGCCGATATTTACGCAAACCGCGTCCTCGGCAATTCCGCCGTTGCCGGGCAGCGCGTAAAGCTCGGTTATCTCTTTGCTTTCCTTAAGCTTTTTAATAATGGCGTGCTCTCTCCCGCCGCCGCCTATAACCATTACCTTCATTTGAAAAACTCCTTATCAGTGGTGGAAAAGCCTCATGCCCGTAAACGCCATTGCAATGCCGTATTTATTGCAGCAGTCAATTACAATATCGTCGCGTATAGAGCCGCCCGGCTCTGCAATATAGGAAACGCCGCTTTTATGCGCGCGCTCTATATTATCGTCAAACGGGAAAAATGCGTCAGACCCTAAAGATACGCCCGAAATGCCCGATAAATAATTCTTTATTTCCTCATCGGTCAGCGGCTCGGGACGGGTCTTAAAGTATTTCTGCCATATTCCGTCGGCGCAAACGTCTTCTTCGTTGCGGTTTATAAAGCTGTCTATAATATTATCGCGGTCGGGGCGTCTTATATCGTCCTTAAACGGCAGCTCAAGCACTCGGTCATACTGCCGCAGAAACCAGGTATCGGCTTTTGAGCCTGCAAGGCGCGTGCAATGCACGCGCGACTGCTGCCCCGCGCCCACGCCTATAGCCTGACCGTCAAACGCAAAGCAGACCGAATTCGACTGGGTGTATTTAAGGGTTATAAGCGAAATTATAAGGTCACGGCGGGCACTTTCGGGAATATTTTTATTCTCCGTTACAATATTGTCAAGCAGTGAATTATCAATTTTAAAATTGTTTCTGCCCTGCTCGAAGGTTATGCCGAAAACCTGCTTGCGCTCTTTCGGTTCGGGAATATATTCGGGGTCTATTTCAACTATATTGTAGCCGCCCTTGCGCTTTGATTTTAAAATTTCAAGCGCCTCAGGCTCATATCCGGGCGCTATAACGCCGTCGGACACCTCGCGCTTTATAAGCTCGGCGGTCTTTTTATCGCATATGTCGGAAAGCGCCACCCAATCCCCGAAAGAGCACATACGGTCGGTTCCCCTTGCCCTTGCGTACGCGCAGGCAAGCGGAGAATCGTCAAGCCCCTCTATATCATCAACAAAGCAAGCCCTTTTAAGTTTATCGGACAGCGGAATACCAACAGCCGCGCTTGTGGGGCTTACATGCTTAAAGGAGGTAACGGCGGGCAGGCCCAGTGCTTCTTTCAGCTCCTTTACAAGCTGCCATGAATTAAATGCGTCAAGAAAATTTATGTAGCCCGGCTTGCCGTTAAGAATTTTAATAGGCAGCTCCGCGCCGTTTTCCATAAATATTTTGGCGGGCTTTTGGTTTGGGTTGCAGCCGTATTTCAGTTCAAACTCTTTCATTTTTTATCTCCCGTTTTTGTTTATTATCTTATCGGTGTACTTGCCTGTTTCAATATCGGTATAACGTACATAAAGCGAAATTTTGTTATCCACATTAAGGCTTTCCCAAATTTCTTTTGCAAATTCCTCAATATCATCTTTAATATTGACCCTGTGCGGCTCGCCCGTAAATGTGGGCAGCGGGTCGCCGTTGCAGTTATAGGTGTGTATAAAGTGCCCAAGCCCCGCAACCGACGGATAAGAATATGTGTAACGGCAGCAGTCCGAGCCGTTTTCGTCTATGCTTTTTAAAATGTTCATTTCGTATTTAAAGCCGTTCTCAAAATAAAGTATACCGCTTATTCTGGGGGTGAAATTCGGCGCATCGGGCTCAAATTCACGGGTTTCAAGCGATTCCTTAAAGCTTTTGCCCTCGCTCATTAAATTATATACCGTGTCGGTTTGGTCGCCGTTTGTAACAATAAGGCTGTTTTCCGTTTTGCGAACGGCATTGTAAATTATAAGCGAAGGGTCGCTCACCTTTGAAACGTCAAAAGGCTCGGTTTTAAGCGTTTCGCTTGTCTTTACAAACACGCGGTTACGGCTGTTTTCGCTCCTGCCCATAATAAAATACGCGCACACCGCATTTTTCTTATCGGGCGAGGTTCCTATAACTATTCCGCGCCCCGCATACTCGTTTTCTTTTAAAAGGGTAGATATATCGTAGGATTTATATACGTTCATTTTTCCGCTCCTTAATTTCTTTGCAAACCTTTTCGGCAGCCGCAGGAAGTATTATCCATTCGGCGTTTTCCATAACCCGCTTTTGCAGAGCTTCGGGCGTGTCGTTTTCTTTAATTTCAACCGCCTTTTGCATTATAATTCTGCCGCCGTCGGGTATTTCGTTAACAAAATGCACCGTGGCGCCCGTCACCTTAACGCCGTAATCAAGCGCCGCTTTGTGAACTCTAAGCCCGTAAAACCCCTCGCCGCAAAACGACGGTATAAGCGACGGATGCACGTTTATTATACTCTCTGGGTAGCGCTTTACGAAATCCGCGCTTAAAATGCTCATAAAGCCCGCAAGCACAATAACCTCGATTTCTTCTTTTTCAAGCGCGTTTAAAATATTATCTTCAAACGCCTTTTGCGAAAAGTCCTTTCTTTCGCAAACTGCGGTTTTAATTCCCGCGTTTTCAGCCCTTTTAAGGGCGTATGCGTTTTTATTGCTTGAAACCACAAGCTTTATTTCGCCGCTTGTTATAATTCCGCTTTTTTGGGCGTTTATCAGCGCCTGCAAATTTGTTCCGCCGCCCGATACCAGCACCGCAATGTTTACTTTATTATTCAATTATAACACCCTCGTCGGATTTAATAACCGAGCCTATAATATAAGCGTCCTCGCCGTTTGCTTTAAGAATTTCAATCGCTTTTTCCTTGTCCTCGTCTGCTACGGTAACGCTCATACCCACGCCCATATTAAAGGTGTTGAACATATCTCGCTCGGGAATATTGCCCTTTTCTTCAATAAGGCGGAATATCGGCGGAATTTTAAGAGACGCTTTATCAACCTTAACCGAATAACCGTCAGGCAATGCGCGCGGTATATTTTCGTAAAAGCCGCCGCCCGTTATGTGCGATACCGCTTTTACATTCACCTTTTCAAAAAGCGCAAGCATTGATTTAACATAGATTTTGGTGGGCTCTAAAAGCGTATCGCCGAGCGTTCTGCCGCCAAGCTCTTTAAGCGGAGAAGTAAGGTCGCAGTTTTCAATGTCAAACACCTGCCGCACAAGCGAAAAGCCGTTTGAATGTACTCCTGAGGAAGCCAGCGCAATTACCGCGTCGCCCTCTTTAACCGTGTCTTTTTGCAGCATTTTCTTTTTATCTGCTATTCCCGTGCAGTAGCCTGCAAGGTCGTAATCGTCTTCCGGCATAAGTCCCGGGTGCTCGGCAGTCTCGCCGCCTATAAGCGCACAGCCTGCCCTCACGCAGCCCTCAGCCACGCCGCTTACTATATCCGCTATTTTTTCGGGGTGATTTTTTCCGCAGGCAATATAATCCAGAAAGAAAAGCGGCTTTGCCCCGCAGCAGATTATATCGTTAACGCACATTGCAACGCAGTCTATACCTATGGTATTGTGGCGGTCAAGCAGCATGGCAAGCTTGATTTTTGTGCCTACGCCGTCGGTGCCCGAAACCAAAACGGGTTCTTCAATGCCTTTAAGGTCAAGCCCGAAGCAACCTCCGAAGCCTCCCACATCGTCAAGGCAGCCGGATGTTTTTGTTCTTGCAATGTGGCTTTTCATAAGCTCAACCGATTTATAGCCCGCGGTTATATCAACGCCGGCGGCGGCGTATGATTTTGACTGTGAATTATTCATTGCCGTTCTCCTTGTTTTCGGAAATTTTGGTTTCAAATCTGTTTTTCATGGGGGCTGACGGTATTTCGGTCGGGTAATTTCCGTCAAAGCAGGCGGTGCAGTAGCCCGTACCGTGAACGCCCTTTGCAATCTGTTTTACGCTTTCAACGCTTAAATATCCGAGCGAATCAACGCCGATAAGCTTTGCTATTTCATCAACCGAGTGCTTGCAGGCTATCAGGTTTTCTCTGGAGTCAATATCCGTTCCGTAATAGCAGGGGTTCATAAACGGCGGTGCGGACACGCGCATATGTATTTCCTTAGCGCCCGCCTCGCGCAAAAGCTTTACTATTCTGGCGCTTGTGGTGCCTCGCACAATTGAATCGTCTATCATAACTATTCGCTTGCCGCGCGCCACCTCGGCTATGGGGTTCAGCTTAATTTTAACCTTGTCCTCGCGGCTTTTCTGCCCCGGGGCTATAAAGGTTCTGCCTATGTATTTATTTTTTATAAAGCCTATTTCATAGGGTATGCCCGATTGCTTTGAGTAACCGAGCGCCGCGTCCAGCCCCGAATCTGGCACGCCTATTACCACATCCGCCTGCACGGGGTGCTCAAGCGCCAAAAACGCGCCCGCCCTTTGCCTTGCGGTGTGCACCGGGCAGCCGTCTATTACCGAATCGGGGCGCGCAAAATAAATGTACTCAAAAACGCAGAGGGAGCAGGGCGCTTTTTTGCAGTGGTCTTCAATGGTTCTGACCCCGTTTTTATCGAACACAACTATCTCGCCGGGCTTTATATCGCGTATAAATTCCGCCCCCACCGCGTCAAGCGCGCAGCTTTCGGAAGCCACAATGTATCTTCCGTCCTCTGTTTTGCCGTAGCATAGCGGGCGGAATCCGTTTTCATCACGCACCGCAATAAGCTTTGAGGGCGACATTATAACCAGCGAATATGCACCCTTAATGCGGTTCATTGCGGCGTTTACCGCCTGCTCTATTGAGGGGGCGGTAAGGCGCTCCTTTGTTATAATGTAAGAAATCACCTCGGTATCGCTTGTGGTGTGGAAAATTGAGCCTTCAAGCTCTAATTCGCGCCTTAACTCCCCCGAATTTACAAGGTTGCCGTTGTGCGCAAGCGCCATTTTGCCCTTTATGTGATTTACCACAATAGGCTGCGCATTGCTGCGGTCATTTGAGCCGGTAGTGCCGTAGCGCGCATGACCTACCGCAATATTGCCCTCGCCTAAGCGCTCTATTATTTCGGGCGTGAAAACGTCGTTTACAAGCCCCGTGTCTTTATAATCCTTAAAAACGCCGTCATCGTTTACCACAATCCCGCAGGATTCCTGCCCGCGGTGCTGGAGTGCGAACAAGCCGTAATACGCAGTGCTTGCAACGTCGCTGGTCTCACCCGAGTATACTCCGAATACTCCGCATTCTTCTCTTAAACTGCTCATTTATGCCTCCAAGTATCAGTTGCCGAAAACTCTTTTCATCATTTCGTTGTATGCGTCTTCAACTCCGCCCATATCGCGGCGGAAACGGTCTTTATCAAGCTTTTCGTTTGTGTCGGCGTCCCAAAAACGGCAGGTATCGGGCGATATTTCATCCGCTAAAACAATTGCGCCGTCTTTCAGTCTTCCGAATTCAAGCTTAAAGTCTACCAATTTAACATTGAGAGAAAGGAAGTATTCTTTAAGAATATCGTTGACCTTAAACGCCATAGCTTTTATTTCTTCAATTTCCTTTTTGGTTGCAAGCCCTAAAGCCAAAGCGTGATAAGAATTTATAAGCGGGTCGTGCAAATCGTCGTTTTTATAAGAAAACTCTATGGTAGGCTCCGCGAAAACAATTCCCTCCTCCACGCCGTAGCGCTTTGCAAACGAGCCTGCCGAAATATTGCGTATTATAACCTCAAGCGGTACTATAGATACTTTTTTAACCACAGTTTCGCGGTCGTTAAGCTCCTCAACAAAATGTGTGGGAACGCCGTGCTTTTCAAGCAGGCGGCAAAGATAATTTGACATTCTGTTATTTATAACGCCCTTGCCGGCTATTGTGCCTTTTTTAAGCCCGTCAAGCGCGGTCGCGTCGTCCTTATACGATACTATCACCAAATCCGGGTCGTTTGTAGCATAAACCTTTTTTGCCTTGCCCTCATACAGCTGGGTCGTTTTTTCCATTTTAAATTCCTCCGTTAATTAAACTCTTTTTCTATTGCCGCATTCTTTTCAAGTACCTTTTCGGCGTCGGCTTTGCGCTTTGTCTCTAACTTTTCGGCAAGAGCGCTGTCGCTTACACTTAAAATTTCTATGCACAGCAAAGCGGCATTAACAGCACCGTCAATCGCAACCGTGGCAACGGGAATACCCGAAGGCATCTGTACGGTTGAAAGCAGTGCGTCAATACCGCCTAAATTACCCGATTTTATGGGTATACCTATAACAGGCAGGGTTGTGTTTGCGGCAACAGCGCCGGCTAAGTGCGCCGCCATTCCGGCAGCCGCTATAACCGCCCCAAAGCCGTTTTCGCGCGCCGTTTTACTGAAACGCGCCGTTTCCTCGGGCGTGCGGTGCGCCGAAAAAACGTGTATTTCAAACGGCACCCCGAATGAGGAAAGTGTATCCGCCGCTTTTTTTACAACCGGCAAATCGCTGTCGCTTCCCATGATTATTGCTATTTTTTTCATTTTATCCCCTCCGGAATTAAAAAATGGCATACTTATCCTTTTTGAAAGATAAGTATGCCCAGACGGTCGGCGTTTAAGCTTTTCGGTCCACGTGGTGCTCCACTTATCCGTCAGTCCCGAAAACCATTTCGTATAGCGCAATTATATCATATCTGCAACATTTCTGTCAAGCAGCATTTTAAATTAAATTGTGTTTAAGGAGCGCGGGCAGTGGCTTGACGGTTCGGCAGAGCCGTCGCCAGGAATGATTATCTTCTATGATAGGGCGAAAAACGGACTTGACGGACAGGCGGATCACACCGGCTATCGGTTCTTCTTCAAATTACGTGTAAAGTCCATAATACGGTATAAAAAAAGCAAAGTGATAAATGGCGTGAAATGTAAATGTCAATGAAAAAGTGAACCATGCGCTCATGAATTTTTGAGCCACTGGCGCTCACGAAAATTTGAGCCGCCCAGTCATGGCTTGCCTTGCAAGGCAGATCTCAGCCTGTAGGAATCTCCGTTCATGTCCAAAACATGAGATCGGAAGGTCAGCCTGTCAATGAGGGCAGCGACCATGGTCGTATTCTCAAAGAGGTCTGTCCATTTGGAGAATGGAAGGTTCGTCGTAACAATGGTACTGCTCTTTTCGCTGCGGTCTGAAATAACTTTAAACAGCAATTCAGACTGGTGTCGGTTGAAACTGAGATAGCTGAGTTCATCCAGGATCAGCAGATCGGCCTTCGCCAAGGTGCGCTCCAGCTTACCAAGATGGTAGTTATCTTTTGCCTCGCATAGTTCCGTGGACAATGTCGCTGCATTCTTAAATATCACGCTGTAGCCCTGAGCACAATCCTTCAATCCAAGGGCTATGGAAAGATGTGTTTTACCTCGCCCCGGATTTCCAATCATCACCACATTCTGCCTGTCCGAGATGAACTGGCAGCTGGCCAGTTCATTCAAAAACACAGGAGAAACCGCATCGTTCAGCTGACTGCAGTCAAATTCCTCCATTGTCTTGAGATATGGAAAACCGGCTGCCTTCAGCCTTCTTCTGTTCTGGTTCTCCTGGCGGGATTCGGTTTCCGCTTTCATGAGCTCCAAAAGCAACTCGGCAAAATCGGCTGACGGGTCTGCACGACGTAGCACTTCAGCATATTCAGCAAAGGTAGGAATCTTCAGCTGCTTGGCATAAAGCCGGATCAATTCAGCATTTGAGTTCATACAGCAGCACCAACCTTCCCCTGCAGAAATGTATCATAGACCTGCAGATCTACTGCCTGTACCGGAACAGTATCTTCAATTTGTGCTGAAATATCATTGGTGGTCATCCCTTTGGCGTACATAGATATTATTTTTTCTTCTATATCCCCGCTGAGTGTTGTTTCATTCTTTTTTACAGGCTGCGGTTCAAACTCACCGTTTCGGTCGCGCGGTACTGCAATTTCGACCTCTCCGGCGCTGGTTTTCATTGTTTTTCGGCTGTGTCCGTTTCTGCTGTTTTCGGTATCCTTGTTGCGGTAGTCGTACCTGCTGTACCCAAGCTCGTCGTCAAGCTCTGCTTCAAGTCCGTTTTCCAGCACTTCGCCCACCATTTCTTTAAAAACGGATTTTAAGTCGCTCATGTCCCCCACATCAAGCAGTGACAGAAGCTCTCGTAATTTTTATTTTCTCTTTTTTCGCTGCCCGTACCTCTGAGCTGCCTTTGAACTTTGGCACATTTTTAACCTCCAAAATGATACATTCTGCGCGCCCTTGTGCTTTGGTGAAATATAAGGTCCCTCAAAATGAAAGCCAAGTATATTAGCTCCGTCAAAATCGGTTTTCGTGTTTGTCACCTTTTCGAGCGCATCATAACCCATAGTCATAGTTGTGGGTAGAAAAGAGGTCGTACCGTGTTCTGCGTAAAATTTACACATCGACTCAAAATCCGCGTCCATTGTGTCCATACCGATACAACCGTGTGTATGCACGTCAATAAGTCCCGGAATTAAACGGTTTCCTCCCGCGTTAATATCTCCGCTTTTGACATTGTCGGTGACTTCCTCAATTTTTCCGTTCTTTATTTTAACCGATTTTAAGCTCCTGCCGATTAGAACATTGTAAATAATCATTTTAAAAGCCTCTTAATTTTCGCTGTAAATTACCGTAATATCAGGATGCAGTTGCAAAATAGAGGCAGAAATTTCGGGAGTTATCAGTCCGTAAAAAGCTTTTTCTAAAATATCCCGCTTTTCCTTACCGCTTGCAATAAGCAAAATCTTTTTTGCCTGCATTATGGATACCATACCCATTGTAATAGCTTTTTTCAGCACTTCGTCTTCACTTGCAAAAAAGCGAGAGTTTGCCATTATCGTGCTTTCGTGCAGGTCTACAACATGGGTGCTTTTAACGAAATATTTGTCAGGCTCGTTAAAGCCGATATGAACGTCAAGCCCTATGCCTAAAAGCTGTAAATCTATTCCGCCAAGCTCGGCGATATGCTCGTCATAGCGCTTTCCCTCGCCCGCCAAATCAACCGCACAGCCGTTTGGAACAAAAGTGTTGTTTATACTCGCCGAGCAGATTGTGTATTTTATTGACGGTGGTATAAGCATAGTCCTCATTCATAAAGTGATTAAGCAGAGCTTTTATATCCGCCGCGGTAATATCTCCTACTGTTTTGTCTCCGAGCATAGGATATATATGATTTCTCGCCGTACATTCACAATGGTCATAGGTAGTTTGCTCAACCGATGGAAACTTAAACAACACAAGCCAACCCTGCATACTGTTCCGAAGTCTTCTCTTTGGTTCCTGCGACGCAATTTTTGACTCGTTAAACGCCGCAATGTAATCCGTTATTTTGCGGTTAACCTCCTGCTTTGTCGTGCTGGAAAAGCTTTTTCGTCGGCGTTCGCCCTGCTCGTCCGAATACCAAACCACTCCGCCCCAGCGCTTGTCAGTTCTTTTGAATACATTGCCGTTAGTCAACAGTTTCTTTTGTGCCATACACCCTAAATTCCCGTCGGAATTATCCTATACAGTCATCAGTATCAAGAGCGAGAGAAGCGTAGATTTCGCGCTGGGTTT
>ENA-UEPL01002019-UEPL01002019.1-human-gut-metagenome-genome-assembly--contig:-NODE-2019-length-14213-cov-43.612974_pt1 | contig 14213 bp, 9 predicted proteins | sample MGYA00242896_ERZ507908 | MGnify/ENA primary metagenome ERZ507908 (study PRJEB26167, sample SAMN06115518) | human gut metagenome | host: Homo sapiens | place: China:Chongqing | collected 2015-08-20...
GCAGAGGCAATCAGCCGGTAGCGTATGATTATTATCTGGATGGGCTGATGTACTGCAAGAAGTATGGGCTTTTGGAGGAACAGGGCATCATAAATGTCAACTGCGGAGCCTTGAATATCAAGGTAGGCAGATACGAGGAGGCCATGGAATACTTTCAAAAAGCCATGGAATACATAGCATCCGCACCAGAAGAGCCTTCATATCACACAAGGATGATATCTCTTTATGAGAACATGATAAACTGCAAGGTATTGGAGAATAACTTTACCGGAATAGATGAGATGCTTGAGATTGTTGATAGGGAGCATCTGCCTTTTGCGGATGCAATAGACAGGCTTGGAATGCTCATCAGCAAAACCTTTTACATGCATAAAAGCGGTCAGATAGAAAAACGTGACGAGTGCATCAGGCACATTGACAGTGTAATCACGCAGGATATGCTTTTTTTGGATCTGATAGAGGATTTCTTTGTGTACCTGGAGGTGCTTTTTGAGAGTGGAAAGAGTGATGAGTTCTGGCATCTGATGGAGCTTATGGAGCCGATGATAAACAATCTTAAGGTTACAAGCATGCAGATGAGACTTTTAGGTCTTAAAATCAGATTTTACAGAAATCATCATATGAGTGCAGATTATCTGCAGGCTGCGGGACTGTACTATGAGCTTTCTGAGCGCAAGGAGCTTGAGGCCAAGGCTATGATAAAAGAAGTCATAAAGCTTAGGGCAAATTTCGAGAAGGTAAATCGCGCCAAGAAAAGAATGGAGAAGGAAAATAAGCGGCTTGCGGCGCAGTCTGAGACAGATCCGCTTACAGGCATGGCAAACAGGCGAAAGCTCAATATACAGGCAGATGAGATGTTTCTGCATGCTCTAAAAAGCGGACACAATTTTGCTCTGGAGATACTGGATGTGGATTATTTCAAGGAGTACAATGATAATTACGGACATCAGGAGGGCGACAAATGTCTGATTGCAATTGCAGGCTGTATCAGCGAGGTTGCAGGAGCACATGGAGGCTTTTGTGCCAGATATGGCGGGGATGAGTTTGTAGTCATGTACGAGAATATCTCAAAGGAAGCTGCTAAAGAGTATGTGGAGGAGCTTCGATGCAAGGTTATGGAGCTGGCTCTGCCACATCGGTATTCAAAGATGCTGCCTATTGTCACAATCACACAGGGGATGTATTGTGATGTACCAAAACAGGAAAACAGAGTGTGGGATTACTTACATGTGGCAGATGAGATACTATACAGTGTAAAGACAGACAGCCGTGGCGGCTGCAGGGTGGCTGACAGAGCAGAGTTTGTGCTTATGTCAGGTTATGGCACTATGATTCAGGCTCAGGCCTGATGCCATACGGTCATGTCATAAGCAAAGCATTGATTATTGATATGGATAAAGCATACATGGATGAAAACTATACATATATTGTAAGGTGTGCAGACGGCACACTTTACACCGGCTGGACAAATGACCTGAAAAAGCGCATAAAAGCGCATAATGCCGGAAAAGGCGCCAAATATACAAAGACACGCAGACCTGTGGAGCTGGTCTACTTCGAGCGATTTGCCACGAAAGAGGAGGCAATGAGCAGGGAGTATCACATAAAACAGCTCAAGCGCGCACAGAAGCAGGCGCTGATAGATGAAATGGATAAAAAAGACAAAAGTATTTTTACACAAAACGGATAGTCGAAAAATAACTAAAACGACCAAACGGCAGTGTGAGAATACTTATTTTTTGCAATTTCTTTGTGAAAAATTGCTAAAAAATACCTGGCGTTTTTATTAATATATACAGAAAAGACAAAAGCCTCTTGCGAAACTACAAGAAGCTGTACTATAATAACTCTTGTGAAAACGTTACCGCAAACATTACCGAAAACATTCAAAGATGTTTGCAAAGACAATTTTAATATTAAATCTTTTAGGAGGGTTTAAAATGAAAAAGAAATTAGTGACAGTATTACTCGCTTCTTCAATGGTAGCAACAATGCTTGCCGGATGTGGATCAGGAAGCGGAGACGGAACAGAGAAAGGCTCATCTGCAAAGGGCGGCGATGGCTCAGTTTACATGTTAAACTTCAAGCCGGAGACAGATCAGGCATGGCAGGATCTTGCAGAGAAGTACACAGATGAGACTGGTGTACAGGTTACAGTAGTAACAGCAGCTGACGGACAGTACAAGACAACACTTAAGTCTGAGCTTGCTAAGAAGGATGCTCCAACAATCTTCAATATCGGAAGCACAGCAGACTGCGCAGAGTATGACAAATACATATATGACTTAAAGGACAGCGAGATTTACAAGCACCTTACAGATAAGTCACTTGCACTTGAGTACAATGGCAAGATTGCATCAGTAGCTAACTGCTATGAGTGCTACGGAATCATCTACAACAAGGCAATTCTTGAGAAATACTGCAGCAACTACTCAGGAGCAGTTATCAAGTCAGTAGATGATATCAAGGATCTTGATACATTAGAGAAGGTTGCAACTGATATCAACGAGCATGTAGATGACATCAACAAAGCTTGTGACTTACATCTTACAGAGGCATTTGCTTCAGCAGGACTTGACAGCGGATCTAACTGGAGATTCACAGGACATCTCGCAGGTCTCGCACTCTACTATGAGTTCAAGGATGCAGGATGTGATCTCACAGCAGGACAGAAGGAAGTTACAGGTAAGTACATGGACAACTTCAAGAGAGTTTGGGATATGTACACAAATACATCAGCAGCAGATAAGGCTACACTTGATTCAGGAAGCTTAAATGCTGAGTCAGAGCTTGGTATGGAAGAGGCTGTATTCTACCAGAATGGTGACTGGGAGTACGCTAACTTCGCAGATGACAACGAGAACGGATACACAGTTAAGCAGTCTGACCTTTCAATGATGCCTATCTACTTCGGTGTAGATGACGAGAACGAGGGACTTGCAGTTGGTACAGAGAACCACTGGACAGTAAACGCTAAGGCAGATCAGAAGGATATTGATGCAACACTTGAATTCCTCAACTGGGTAATCACAAGTGATGACGGACGTGACGCAATCGTTAATAAAATGGGACTTTCAGCTCCATTCGATACATTCACAGGTGACTATGAGTCAAAGAACGCTTTTGCTAATGTAGCATCAGAGCTTGCAAAGAACGGCAAGACATCAGTAGCATGGTCATTCAACGCAACACCTTCAGTAGATGACTGGAGAGCTGATTTCCTCGCTCCACTCACAGAGTACACAGAGCGTAATGGTTCATGGGATGACGTTACAAAGGCATTCTCAGAGAAATGGGCTTATTACTGGGATCTTCAGAACGAGCAGTAAAATTCTCTAAAAGTTAGTAAAAAGTAGTAAAAGTGGGGTGAGTGGCAGTCACTCACCCCATATTTTTTTAAGAAAGGTATATTTGTTATGGAAAAGTCGATTAGAAAAAAATTTTGGATCTTCGCTTTACCGACAATGGCAGCATTTACAATAGGATTTATTGTACCATTCGTATATGGTATCTTCCTTTCATTTTGTAAATTCTCCACAGTTACAGACTGGAAATGGGTGGGATTTAAAAATTACACAAGGATTTTTGTTGTAAACGGCACTGTGGATACAACCTTTATTCATTCAATCTGGTACACAGCACTATTTACAGTAGTTTCGGTACTGATTATCAATATCGTATCATTTGCAATAGCAATGGCGCTTACAAAAGGAATCAGAGGAACAAATCTTTTCCGTACAGTATTCTTCCTTCCAAACCTGATCGGTGGAATCGTACTTTCATATGTATGGCTGATGATTTTTAACTCTATCCTGCAGAACTATTCAAAGACAATCGTAAGCTCAGAGTGGTCAGCATTCTGGGGACTTATCGCAGTAGTATGCTGGCAGCAGATTGGATATATGATGATTATCTACATCGCAGGTATTCAGAATATACCGGGTGAGCTTATTGAGGCGGCAAAGATTGATGGAGCCAACAGATGGCAGCTCTTAAAGAGCGTTATTCTTCCAATGCTTATGCCGACAATCACAATCTGTACATTCCTGACACTGACAAACGGCTTCAAGCTGTTCGACCAGAACTTAGCTCTTACAGGCGGTAATCCGGGAAAGATGTCAGAGCTGCTTGCCTTAAATATCTTCAACACCATGTATGGAACAACAGGATGGCAGGGCGTAGGTCAGGCAAAGGCTGTTATATTCTTTATACTTGTTGCAATTATCGCACTTGCACAGAATAAGATCACTACAAGCAAGGAGGTACAGGACTAATGGCAAAACAGAAAAAAGCGCAGGAAGTCAGTGCCGTAAGACGGGCCAAGCACGGCTGGATAATCACATTATTATTCACTGTTTTATCAGTACTTTGGATTTCACCAATCTTTATGGTGTTACTCAATTCATTTAAGAGAAAAGCCTACATATTCAAGCATCCGTTTGGAATCAGCACAGTATCTATCACTGAGGGCTTTGAAGCCTTTAAGGATGGTATGTCAAGGCTTTTCTGTGGCACATTAAACTACAAGAATGGTCTTAGAATGACACATTTCTGGGACTGCTTTGGAAATTCACTTTTCATCACAGTCGGCTCAGTAGTACTTATTGTACTCTGCTGCTCAATGTGTGCATGGTACATAGTTCGTGTAAAGACTAAGGGCACAAAGCTTATGTATACACTTTGCCTTTTCTCTATGATTGTACCATTCCAGATGGTAATGTTTACATTATCAAAATTTGCAAATATGCTTCATTTATCAAACCCGGTCGGTATCATCATCGTTTACCTGGGCTTTGGAGCAGGACTTGCTGTGTTTATGTTTACAGGATTTGTAAAGAGTATCTCATTAGAGATCGAAGAGGCAGCTATGATTGATGGCTGTACACCATTACAGATGTATTTCAGGGTTGTATTTCCAATACTTCGTCCTACAGCGGTAACAGTAGCGATACTTGAGGCAATGTGGGTATGGAATGATTACCTTCTTCCATCACTGGTTTTAAACATCAACCAGTACAAAACCATACCAATTGCTATTCAGTACTTAAAGCAGAGCCACGGTATGATTGACTGGGGTGCAATGATGGCCATGCTCGTGCTTGCGATTCTGCCAATTGTTATCTTCTATATTGTATGTCAGAAGTACATTATAGAGGGTGTGCTCGCAGGAGCTGTAAAGGGTTAATATAGCTTACAAGAGGATATAGTTTATGTTATTTAAGCCCCACACTTGTTAAGAAAACATGTGGGGCTTAAGCTAAATTAGCAGGTTTTGTAGTTGTGGATATATGATATAATGGGTGAAATAAATTATATCACATGGATATAATGTAAAAGGACGTATCGCTGTCCGGACGGGGAAAACAATGACAATTGTAGATATAGCAAAAGAATCGGGATACTCAGTAACAACTGTATCCCGAGTTTTAAATAACAGGCAGGATGTTTCTCCTGCAGCAAAAGAAACCATAATGAAAATAGTTGAGGCACACAACTTTGTGCCAAATACTAATGCAAAGAGACTAAAGCAGACCATTTCCAGAAATATTTACCTGCTGGTAAAGGGTACCTCAAATATGCTGTTTGCAAACATAGTCGAGGAAATCCAGTCGATAATCGACAGAACAGACTACTCACTGAGCATCACTTATCTGGATGAGGACAGCAATCTAAGCAGTGTAACCGACCGTATATGCAGGGAACGAAAGCCGCTTGGCATCATCTTCCTCGGAGGCAGCAGGGAGGATTTCTCGGAGGATACATCTTCATTTAAGGTGCCGTGTGTTATAGTGACCACATCAGCAGAAAACTGGAGCATGGAGGAGCTGTCATCTGTTTCCATTGATGATGAGAAGGCCGGGGAAACAATCGTCGACTATCTTATCGACCATGGTCATACAAAGATAACAGAGATTGGAGCCAATCTGGAGCTTTCACAGACAGCCATTCTGCGACACAATGGATATCTGAACAGCTTCAAAAAGCATGGCATCACACCTGATGAGCGTTACTATGAGAAGGCGCGATTCTCATATGACAGCGCATATCACGCCATGAAAAAGCTCCTTGAAAAGGATATTGAAATCACCGCAGTCTATGCGATTTCCGATGTCATGGCAATCGGTGCCATAAGAGCAATACTTGACAAGGGACTCAGGGTGCCGGATGATATATCTATCACAGGCTTTGATGGTTCGACACTCGCAGAGTACTACAATCCCAAGATTGTATCTATCAGACAGCCGCACAAGGATATGGCTGCACACAGCGTGGAGCTCCTTTTTAGCATGATTGATTTGCATAAAGGCTCATGTCATGAGATAATACCATTTGAGCTGACAGAGGGCGAGAGTGTTGCCCGGATAAATTAAAGACTATATAATGTTTGTTGTAATCTCACAATAAACGAGGAGGAACCGCGCATGGAAGTGAATAATAAGATGAAACATACCATAAAGGTCGCATGGGCCAAAGGGTTTTCACAGTTTTTAGCACTAGCAGGAGCAATCCTGCTAGTTTTTGTGCTATTTAAATTTGATGCAATAATGGCACAGATAGTGAGAATAATAAACATACTTATGCCGATTATCATGGGGATTGTGCTGGCGTATCTCATAAATCCGATGGTAGAGTTTTATGACAGAAAGCTAAGCAATTCGCTTGGCAAAGCCATAGAAAAGAAGTGTGGAAAGAGACCTTCTATGAGAGGGTTGTCAATACTTATAAGTCTGGCCATAATAATAGCCATTATTGTAGTGCTCATAATGATGGTGGTGCCACAGCTTGTAAGCAATATCACAAATGCGGTCAGTCTTTTACCGGATCAGATACAGGACCTTGTGAAAAAAATCACGGAGCTTGCCAAAAACAATGACAAGGCAAAGGAAATAATCACTGAGCTATACAATAACGGCATAAGCTACTTTACCGAATGGGTAAAGGACAATATGCTCGGACAGGTTACCTTTGTGATAAACGGTATTATGGGAATCTTTGGCACAGCGGTAAACTGTCTCGTTGCATTTATCGTTGCTATCTACGTTCTGCTCAGCAAGGATACCTTCAAGCGCCAGATTAAAAAGCTTGTAAGCGCATTTCTGCCTGAGCATCATATACAGGTGCTTTCAAGCATCTTAAAGGAGAGCGACAAGATATTCGGTGGCTTTATCAGTGGCAAAATCATTGATTCACTCATCATCGGGGCTATATGCTTCGTGTGCTGCCTGATACTGCGCATGCCGTATGTAGCGCTCGTGAGCGTGATAGTCGGAGTGACAAATGTCATACCGTTCTTTGGACCGTACATCGGAGCCGTACCGAGCACCATACTCATCATGCTCGACAGTCCGTCAAAGGGTGTGATATTTTTGCTGTTTATCATTATTTTACAGCAGGTGGATGGCAATATCATCGGACCAAAGATACTTGGTGAGTCCACAGGACTTTCGCCTTTCTGGGTGGTGTTTGCAATTTTCCTTGGTAACGGATTGTTTGGAGTAATGGGGCTGTTTATCGGAGTACCGACATGGGGTGTCGTGTACTACCTGATAAAGCGATATGTGAATTATCGTGTGAGGAAGAAAGAACAAACGCACTGTTAAAAATTAGTTATAAATTTTTGAAAATAGTACTTGAATACTGGAAAACATGTGTATATAATGTGTGAACGAGGCTTTGAAAAAGACCTTGTTCACATTTTTTTTGAATGTAACCAGGCAGAGTAGGATCTGCTAAATGAGGGGCAAAATACCTTTTGACCCTCATATCATGAATTGAATTTTGGGGAGGATATTTACACATGAAGACAGATATGACTAAAGGCAATCCAATGAAAATCATACTGCTGTTCTCGCTTCCTGTTCTGATGGGAAATCTGTTTCAGCAGTTCTATAATATGGTGGACACGATTATCGTGGGGCAGTATCTGGGCTCAAAGGCGCTTGCGGCGGTTGGCTCGACAGGCTGTATTATGTTTCTGGTGCTTGGCTTTGCGAATGGAATAGCACAGGGCTTTGGAGTTATGGCAAGCCATGCGTTTGGTGCAAAAAAAGAGAAGCTATTGAAGCATTATGTGGCACTGGCTATAATTCTTACAGTTATTGTCTCAGTGGTGCTCACGATTCCGACAGTGCTTGCGTCGAGGCAGCTTCTTATCTGGCTCAATACACCTGATGATATACTTGTCATGGCTGATGCGTACATAAAGGTCATTTTTGCGGGAATTTTCTGCACCATGTCCTACAATGTGGCTTCCGGTCTTTTGCGAAGTATCGGAGACAGCAAGACTCCGCTGTACTTTTTGATTTTTTCATCTGTATTGAATGTTGTGCTGGACATATTCTTTATCGTGGTGGTGAAGGCAGGCACAGCAGGAGCAGCTTATGCGACAGTTATCTCGCAGGGAATTGCTGCAGTTTTGTCATTTATCGTGATGTTTAAGAAGTATGATTTGCTGCGCACCAGCCGTGAGGATTATTACATGGACTGGAGCGGAATCTGGCACATGCTCTCAATCGGTCTGCAGATGGCACTCAACTATTCAATCACTGCTATCGGAACGATGATTTTCCAGGCTGCGGTCAATGTGTTCGGTTCGCAGGTGGTAGCTGCGTATACCGCCGCATCCAAGGTCAACAATATCGCGACACAGACCATGCCTACACTTGGAACAGCCGCTGCGACTTACTGCGGACAAAATCTCGGTGCAGGCAGGTATGACAGGATATTTAAGGGTATGAAGTCATGCTTTTTCATATGCATAGGCTGCGCTGTTTTAGCGGCAGCGATTAACTGTTTTGTCGGACCGCACATGATAGGCTGGTTTATCACATCGCCTACGGCAACTGACATTGACTATGCTATGAAATATCTGAAAATCGCGAGCGTATTCATGCTTCCGCTGGCATGGATTTTTGCATACAGAAACGGCCTGCAGGGGCTTAACAAGGGTCTTGTGCCTATGCTTAGCGGTGTGATGGAGCTTGTGTCGAGATGGATTGCAATACTTGCGCTGTCAAAGCCATTTGGTTACGGCGGTGTGTGCTTTGCAGATCCGGCAGCCTGGCTTACAACAGGAATACTGCTTATTGTGACCTACTATGTGTGGGAGATGCGCATGAGAAAGAAGGTACAGTAAAACCACAAATGAGGTTTTCAGCGGATAAAACCTCCTGGGGTTGTGTGAGCAGCAGGGAATATCAGGACGCAACAGGATAAAATCAGGCTGGTACATGTCGCATAAACGATGTACTAGCTGGTTGTCTCCCTGCGAATCAGCACAGGCGCTATCTTTTTGTGCGTTGGCGCCAAATCTGGCTCAGGCTTTCTTTGTTTGCGGTTATCCATCTGCTTAACGAGTAAATCCATGGCGGTTCTTGCGATTACATCTATCTGCTGGCCGATGGTGGTGATTGGAATTATGGCTTCGTTGGCAATTGGTGAATTGTCGAAGCCGACTATCTCATAGCTGTCCGGAAAGCAGCCGTATTTTTGTATGACAAGATTCAAAAACATGTTGGCATATGTGTCGTTTGCCAGGAATACCCCTTTCTTTTTATCAGGATATTTCTCATCTATATTGTTAAAAATCACCTTCATCTGAGAAAATAAATCGTTGTACGAATCACCGGATACGTTCAGGCTGAGCTCATAGGGAATATTGTGCTCGGTACAGGTGTCCTCAAACGCACGGATTCTGTCGTATGCCGGGACATACTTTGGCACATCTACATTGATATGGATGAGAATATCACATTTGTCACGTATTAAAAGAGATGTGGCCTGAAGCGCACCCATATAGTTGTCGGAGGTGACACTGCTTATATGCATGGATTCTCGCTCGATTGCGACAATTGGAATGTGGTATGAAGCAAGCTTTTCAGATGAGAGAGTGTGACTTAGCACGATAAGACCCTCTATCTGATAAGCTAAAAGTTCATCAATGTAGTTTTCTTCCTCAGCCGCCCCCTTGTCACTCATAAAGATGAGAAACTTATAGTGATAGTTAGCGTAAGTGGCTAAAAGCTGTGTGAGCATCTCAGAGTAGTAGTGCAGGTAAAGGTTTGGCACTATTATGCCGACAAACTCGCTCTTACCGTTTGCGAGAACCTTTGCGAGCTTATTCTTCTTATAGCCGAGCTCATCAAGCGCACGGGAAATCTTTTCCTGATTCTTCAGTGTCAGAGAGTCCGGATGATTGAAATATCTTGAAATCGTTGTTTTTGAAAAGTGTGTATATTCCGCAATATCTGCAAATGTAACCTGTTTTTTTCCCATGGGATGTCTCCTTATAAAAATTACTTATATTACAAATGTTTATAAACAGTATACAGCGCAATTTCCAAAATATCAACAAAAAAGTAACCGGTTACTTTTTTTGAGAAAAGTATTGACACAGCACAAATGATATTGTATTATCAAATTACAAAGTAACCGGTTACTTTACCGGTTACACAAGAGCGTAAATTAAGTAAAAAAAACAAAATGTGAAAGAGAGTGGAGGTCACAGCAAATGAAAGAAAAAAAGCAGTCATTGAAAAGCAAAGTGACATATGTGAAGAAAAACTGGATGTTGTACATATTTTTCCTTATGCCGGCACTTTTACTGACAATTATATTCAAGTATGTTCCGATGGGCGGACTGCTCATAGCATTCAAGGATTACAATGTCATAAAGGGTGTGCTGGGGAGTCCATGGGTCGGGCTTGAATATTTCAAGAGATTTTTATCATCACCTGATTTTATGAACTACCTTATGAATACGTTAAAGGTAAGTATTTACGGATTGTTATGGGGATTTCCGGTACCGATCATACTTGCACTGCTTCTGAATCGTATTCGCAAAGAGGGCATCAAGAAAAAGATACAGCTTCTGATTTACGCACCAAATTTTATCTCAGTTATTGTACTTTGTGGTATGGTTCGTATGTTTTTATCACCAATCGGACCTATGAACAAGCTGCTCGGTATCAGCACAAACTGGATGACAATGCCGGCTGCATTCAGGACAATCTACATAGCGAGCGGCATCTGGCAGGGAGCAGGCTGGGCTTCAATCATGTATACAGCGGCATTATCCAATGCGAGCAAGGAGCTTGAGGAGGCAGCGAGAATGGATGGCGCAAACATCTTCCAGCAGATGTGGTATGTTGAGCTTCCGGCTATTAAGAATATTATAGTGATACAGTTCATCCTGCAGGCAGGAAATATTATGAGTATCGGTTTCGAGAAAGCCTATGCGTTACAGACAGATATGAACTTACCGGCATCGGAAATTCTTTCTACATATGTATACAGAATCGGACTTTTGAATGGAGACTATGGTTATTCAACAGCGGTTGGTCTTTTCAACTCGGTAATCAACGTAATATTGCTGATTATAGTCAATGCGGTTGTAAAGAAGCTAAACGATGGTGAAGGAATCTAGGAGGAAAGTGCAATGGAAAAAGATATGACGATAAAAATCAAATATTCACGGACTGATAAAATTGTTCTTGGAATTGGATATACACTTCTTGGGTTGTTTGTGCTTGCAATAATTGTTCCGTTAGTATATGTAGTGCTGGCATCTTTCATGGATCCGACAGTACTTAACAATCAGGGACTGAGCTTCAACATAAAGGACTGGACTATTGATGCATACAGACGAGTTCTGGAAAATGACATGATATGGCGCGGATTTTTTAATTCGTTTTTTTACTCAATAGCGTTTGCGGCAATCTCAGTATTTGTCACAATCCTGGCAGCGTATCCGATGTCTAAAAAGGAATTTGTCGGAAGAAAATTTTTCAATGTGATTTTTATTATCACAATGTTTTTTGGAGGAGGAATGATTCCTACATTCATCCTTATAAATCAGCTCCATATGGTAAACACCGTATGGGCAATCCTCATTCCGGGAGCTTTCAATGTGTGGAATATGATTTTGGCGAGAACCTATTATCAGTCAGTGCCAAATGAGCTTCGTGAGGCATCAGCCATCGACGGAGCAAATGAAATACAGCATTTCTTTAAGATTATGCTTCCGGTTTGTAAGCCGATTATTGCGGTGCTTATGCTTTGGTCATTTGTAGGAATGTGGAACAGCTACTTTGATGCAATGATTTACCTGAATGACGCAAATCTCCAGCCATTACAGCTTGTACTGCGTTCAATTCTCGTGCAGAATACACCTCAGCCGGGCATGATTGCAGATATCCAGAGTACAGCTGAGATGGCAAAGGTTGCAGAGCAGCTCAAGTACGCTACAATTGTTGTATCAAGTTTACCACTTTTGATTATGTATCCATTTTTCCAGAAATATTTTGATAAAGGAATCATGGTTGGATCTGTTAAGGGCTAACAGAAAGGATGAGTATGGATATGAAAAAAAGAAGCTTCAAAAAATTAATTACACTTTCGCTTACACTTGCAATGCTGACAGGTGTGGCAGGCTGTGGAAAGCAGCAGAGCTTAAATGCCGAGACAAATCCGGACACACCGGTATCAGATGTGCAGTTTCCTCTGAAGGAGAAGGCTGAGCTGTCATTTATCACAAGTGCACCGGCCACATCCACACAGGATCCTAATGAGAGGACTATCTTCAAGAGAATGGAGAAGCAGACCAACGTGCATATCGACTGGACATGCTTCGTTTCAGACCAGTTCTCTGACAAGAAGAATCTGGCATTGGCGCAGTTTGGTAATCTGCCGGATGGACTGTTTAATGCAGGTATGAGTGATTACGACCTGCTCAGATATGCAAAGCAGGGTATTATCATTCCGGTTGAGAATCTGATTGACAAATATATGCCTAATCTTCAGGCAGTTTTTGAGAAATATCCTGAATATAGGACAATGTGTACCGCACCGGACGGACATATCTATTCATTTCCTTGGATAGAGCAGCTTGGTGCAGGAAAAGAGGCAATTCAGGCAATCGGAGATATACCTTATATCAACAAGAAATGGCTTGATTATCTGGGACTTGAGGTGCCGACTACTACAGACGAGCTCGAGCAGGTGCTTATCGCATTCAGAGATCATGCAGACGAGCTTGAGAAAGAGTTTGACATTGAGGGCGGTGTCATTCCTATGTCATTTATTATAAACAACGGTGACCAGGATCCAGCCATCCTCATGAACGGCTTTGGTGAGGGTTATGGTGATACAGGTGACCACTTTGCGGTAACAGATGAGGGAAAAGTCATCTATACTCCGACACAGGAGGGCTACAAGGAGGGTATCGAGTGGCTTCACAAGCTTGTCACAGAGGATTTGATTGACCCTGAGGCATTTACACAGGAGTGGTCAACCTACGTGGCAAAGGGTAAAAACCACAGATACGGGCTCTGCTTTACATGGGACATCGCAAATATCGATAACAACACAGATTATGTCATGCTTCCTGCACTCACAGGACCGGATGGAGTTAGAAACATAACCAGACAGAACAACAGTGAGACCAGTGGATTTGACAGAGGCCGATGTGTATTGACATCAAGCTGCAGGGATACGGCTTTGGCAGCAGCATGGATTGACCAGATGTACGCTCCAATCCAGTCACCACAGAATAACTGGGGAACATACGGCGAGAAAGATTCGTTTAACATTTTTGAGATGAGCACAAACGATGAGGGTGGACAGATGTTAAAGCATATGGATCTGGGCGATCAGTCACCGGTTGAGGTGCGTGAGGCGCAGTCTGTAAACGGACCGCTTGCTGTTTTAAACGAGTACTATGATGTTTATGTGACAGAGCCTGCAGATGCCAAGTGGCGTCTTGACAACATGCATGAGGCTTATCTGAAGGACATGAACAGTAAGTATGTCTATCCAAACGTGTTCATGAGCATAGATGACACCAACAAGGTGTCACAGTACGACACAGACATCAAGAAATATGCTGAGCAGAAAAAGGCCGACTGGATATTAAACGGCGGCATTGATAAGGAATGGGATTCATACCTTAAGAAACTTGATAAATATGGTTTACAGGATTATCTGAAGATAAAGCAGAAATATTTTGACAGCTATCAGAAATCCCTTGAGAGTACGTCAAAGGGCAAATAGGTTACTGTTCATAATTCTGTATTACCGGCATAGCAAACAGAATTGGAGGATTTGAATGAGCGAATTATTGGAAAAAGCAAGAAGCTACGAGGCAAAAAAAATAGCTGCTACAGATAAAGAGAGTAAACCTTTGTTTCATATCAGTGCACCGGCAGGATGGATTA
>ENA-UEPL01002023-UEPL01002023.1-human-gut-metagenome-genome-assembly--contig:-NODE-2023-length-14195-cov-4.164400_pt1 | contig 14195 bp, 12 predicted proteins | sample MGYA00242896_ERZ507908 | MGnify/ENA primary metagenome ERZ507908 (study PRJEB26167, sample SAMN06115518) | human gut metagenome | host: Homo sapiens | place: China:Chongqing | collected 2015-08-20...
GGCCTTAGATGCAACGGCTCGCTCTTTTAATGAGGTTATTCGGCAAGGTTCGGCTTTATTTGGAGCTTATCTTGGCTCTTTATTTCGGGGGAATGATCGTGGCTTCGCTTTATGATTTGATAAAACGACGTAATGATCCGTATTATGTCTCTATCGGTGCGTCTGGAGCGGTATCGGCGGTTCTATTTACCTCTATATTCCTTGATCCTTGGGGAAAGATCTTGTTTTTCGCCGTGCTGCCTGTCCCCGGAATCGTATTCGGCTTGCTATACCTGGCCTATTGCCAGTATATGGCGAAACAAACAGGAGATAACATAAATCATAATGCCCATTTCTACGGGGCTATTTATGGATTGATTTTCCCAATGCTGCTGGAGCCTTCGTTATTGCATCTCTTTTTGTCTCAACTTACGTTTAAGGGATGATCCACCCTGAACGGATAATTTAAGGTTATTTTTTGTCCGAAGATTATTTCCGGGTAGGTAAACTTGTCTATCTTTGTCCCCTTATAAGCAAAAGTTAGATGAACAAAGATAATAATTTGGGTAGAGTGTTAGCGTTACTGTCGCTGACGTTGTTGATGAGCTTTGGTTTATATAGCCTTCCGGATACATTGTTCGGGTATAAGATCAAAAAGGTAGATCTTTTATCGGATTTCAAGGTGAAAGAGGAAAAGCTCTCCTTGGATTCTTTGAAACAACAATTGGAACAAGCGGACACCCTTCAAGTAGATTCGGTAGCATTAAGGGATTCTATCATGCGTTCCGCCGGAATAGATTCTGCGGCTTTGGCCCTTCGTGATTCGTTATACAAAGCGGTCTATGCTGTTCAAGGGGCGGATTCGCTGGGGGCTCATATCGAGGACTATTCTCTTGGACATATCGGTTTGCAACGATTCTTCGCCGCCTTAAAAAACAGGCGGGAATTGAATCGTCCGGTACGTGTGGCCTTCCTTGGAGATTCTTTTATCGAAGGAGATATTATGGTGGCCGATTTCCGTTCCGGGATGCAGAAGGAATTTGGGGGGCGGGGTGTTGGTTTTGTACCGGTCACATCCGTAGCGGCACAGTTCCGTCCAACCGTGGAGCAACGTGCCTCCGGATGGACTACTTGGTCTATGCTGACAGATCATGAGCATGGATATACTTTATCTGGGATGATGTTCGAGGCAAACGAGGAAAACGCCTCCATCCATGTGAAGACGACTAAGCGTTATCCGGAGCTTCAGACGTTCTCTTCTTTGAAACTGATTTATGAGCAGAATAAGAATACGGAGATGCGCTTGGTTTGCAACGCTTCCGCCGATACCCTACAAGAGATGCTTCCCGCCACATCGATCGTAACCCAATACGAGTTGGAAGGGATGTTCACCGAAGCGGATTTCACTTTTAAGAATACTCCTGAGTTCCGGGCATTAGGGGTCGCTATGGAGGATCATTTAGGTGTCGTGGTCGATAATTTCTCTCTTCGGGGAAACTCGGGTATGATATTGGAGCGATTGGATGTCTCCCGTTGCCAAGCATTGAATAAGATCCGTCCGTATGACTTGATTGTCTTGCAGTATGGGTTGAATGTCGTGAGCGATAGCGTGATGAATTATGGATGGTATAGTAGCCGGATGGTAAAGGTCATTAACCATATACAACTTTGTTTTCCGGAAGCTGATATATTGATGTTGGGGGTGTCGGACAGAAGCCGTCAAGACGATGGGGAATTCGAGACGATGCCGGCCGTGTTAGCCTTGCTGCATGCGCAAAGGCAAGCCGCTAAAAAGGCAGGGGTTCCTTTCTGGAATGTATTCGGTGCTATGGGAGGAGAGAACAGTATGGTCCGTTTCGTAGAATTAAACTGGGCTAGTAAGGATTATACGCATTTAAGCTTTAGGGGTGGACGGGAGATTGCCGATGCCTTGCTGAAAGCGTTATTATCAGAAAAAGATTTTTATGATGAAGCGGAGAAAGTGGTTAATTAGTCTGGTTGTTTTAGGAGTGATCATGGGCTTCTCTGTTCCGAAACCTAAAGCCGGAATAAACGGGGATGTATCTCTTGATAGTTTGGCGGTTCGGGATACTGTAGCGTTGCCTCCTTTATCTTATTCTATGAAAGTGGGAAAAGATACGTTGATCTTACCGGATTCTAGTAAGGCGTGGAATAATTTTTTCAATGAACTGGATTCGTTGCGTGCAGGGAAAGATACGGCTATCACGATCGTCCAGTTGGGGGATTCGCATATCCAAGCCGGACATTTAAGCGGTCGTGTCATGCGCCTTTTCCAACAGGCGTTCGGGAATGCCGGACGAGGCTGGATCGCTCCTTTTAAGTTGAGCAAGACCAACGAGCCGGATGATTACTTTATCAAATCCGTCGCTAAGGATTGGATTGCCGGACGTTGTATTCAGCATGTCCAGAAAACCCCGATAGGGATCGGTGGGATCGGGATTAAGTCTGTTTCCCCCTCGATTAATTTTGATGTCGTGATAACTCCGAATAATGGTGCCGGATACGAGTTTAATGAGGCGATTTTATATAGAGGGGAGAAGTCGATGCCCATGCTTCCTGCCGGGGCTTTGAAAGACTCGGTCCAAACATTCCGTGCGGATACCGTATGTGTTCCCGGTGTATTAGCCGACACTTTCCGGATCTCCTGCTTGACCGATACTCTACAATTGCAGAGTACGAGACGGAAAGAGGGCACGAATACATTGCGACCGGCCTCATCCTTTACGAATTTATATTATGGCCTGACACTGAAGAATGGAGGCAGGGGTATCTTATACCATTCCATCGGAGTGAATGGGGCGATGTATGTGAATTATACGGACGAGGCTTATATACGTCAGTTGGCTTTATTAAAACCGTCCTTACTAATCATCTCTATGGGAACCAACGAGACATTCGGCAGACGTTTTAATACCGATGAGTTTTCCGGCCAGATAGAGGCTTTCTTGGCGATCGTCAAGAAGGAGCTACCGAATACGGCGATCTTACTGACGACTCCTCCGGAATGTTACAAAAGGGTGCGAGTCAATAAGCAGCGAACGTATGTGCGTAATGATAATACCGAGCGGGCTGCCCGTGCTATCCGGAATGTAGCGAAGAAAGAAGAGGTCGCTTGCTGGGATTTATTCACTACGACAGGAGGGAAAAACTCGTGCCGCAAATGGCATAGTTCTCGTTTGATGGGACGGGATCGGATTCACTTTACGAAAGAAGGGTATCAAGAACAAGGAACGCTTCTGTTTAGGGCGTTCATGGAATCATATAATAACCGATAAGAATCTTATATGGAATATAATATACTTAGAGATTGGCTTAGTAATCATCAATTCACGTGGGAGAAACTGGGAGATATCCTAACGTATCATCATAATGCCCCGATCTTGTTTAGTAGCGGGTTGTTCTTCTTCTTGTTTATCGGTTTCCTGATGATTTATATGTCGCTAAGGAAACATACGTTGGCTCGCATTATTTACGTGACACTGTTTTCCCTTTATTTCTATTATAAAAGTAGTGGACTTTGGTTCGGGCTGCTGGTATTTACGGCTACTTCCGATTTCTTGATAGCGCAATGTATCTCGCATACGACATCGGTATTAAAACGTAAATTATTCGTTACGCTTAGTCTCTGCATAAACCTAGGTATGCTGGGGTATTTCAAGTATTTCAATTTCCTAGGCGAACTGTTTACTATGGCCGCCGGGGGAGAATGGCTAAAGATGAACATCTTCCTTCCGGTAGGAATCTCTTTCTTTACCTTCCAGAGCATCAGCTATGTAATAGATGTTTATCGGGGACGGATCCAATCCCTCACCAACCTCTCGGCCGTTGGATCGATTATGTTTTCTATGTATCGTTCTTTCCTCAACTGGTTGCCGGGCCAATCGTTCGTGCCCGGGATTTTATCCCTCAAATGTATAAGAATCCTACGGTGACGCGATCTGAGTTTGGTGAGGGATTGTTCCTTATCTTATGTGGTCTTTTCAAGAAAACGGTTATCTCGGATTATATCAGTATGAATTTCGTGGATCGTATTTTTGACGCTCCGTTGCTTTATACGGGTGTGGAGAATTTATTGGGTGTCTATGGGTATGCGCTACAGATTTATTGTGACTTCTCGGGTTATTCGGATATGGCGATCGGTATCGCTCTGTTGTTGGGATTCCGCTTTAATATAAACTTCGACTCTCCCTATCAATCGGCTACGATTACCGAGTTTTGGCGTCGTTGGCATATCTCCCTTTCCTCTTGGTTAAAAGATTATCTGTATATATCCTTAGGGGGGAACCGGAAGGGGAAGATTCGTACCTATATGAATCTGATGATAACGATGCTGCTAGGCGGGTTATGGCATGGGGCTTCCATTAGTTTCATCTTATGGGGAGCCTTACATGGTATAGCTTTGGCTGCGCATAAGTTCATCATGGGGCATTTCAGTAGCTTTAAGGCCTTAGGATGCGAGATGAAGCCTTGGCGACGGGTATTAGGTGTCCTGATTACTTTCCATGTGGTTTGTTTCGGATGGATCTTGTTCCGGGCTACCTCGATGAAGGCCGTGGGAGAGATGCTTCGCCAGATCTTTACGAATTTTCATCCGGAGGTGTTCATGCAATTCGTCTTAGGATATAAAGGGGTGTTTGCGTTGATGGTGATCGGTTATGTGCTGCATTTTATGCCTAAACGCTCTGAGGATGCCTTGAGAGGAGTCGTGACCCGTTCCCCATTATTGATACAGGCCGCTATATTGGCGATAGCGATTTTCATTGTTGTTCAGTTTAAGAGTGCGGGAGTGCAGCCGTTTATTTATTTCCAATTCTAAGGGGACAAACACATATATCGGCATAGCCTCACGCCAGTATAGGCACAACCCTACACTACTAGTGCCGTAAGGCTACGCCGATACTGATTTCATAGGCAAAGTATCTTAGGTTCATTACTGAAGTATCTTAGGATCGTCGGCCGATGCACCTAAGATATTTTTTTGACATCTTAGTGTGTTCCTATCTAATACCGTTGTAGGGGGGAATCCCGCCAGATTTATCAAACGGTTGTGACATTTAAGTCTTGCGTGAGCCGTAAGACTTAAATGAATTCATTTACTCTGGGGGTTGTGAGCCGGCGGGAAGTTTGATGATGATATTCTTCAAATCCGCCCCGGATACATTTTGGAATACGCTTAGTCCGAACTCCGGTATTACTGCAAGTACATGGTCGAATATATCCGCTTGGATTCCTTCATATTCGACCCATACCTTATTGGATGAGAAGCAATAAAGTTCGATGGGAATACCTGTATCAGTCGGTTGTAGATGCCTTACCATGCAGACTAATTCCTTACTTACCTCCGGGAGGCTTCTTAGGTAACGTACGAGATAAGCACGGAAGACACCCAGATTTGTTTGTCTACGTCCGTTCACCCAAATGGAACTATCGATATGATGCTCTTCATTGTATTCATATAATTCCTGTTCTTTTCCGTCGATGTAATCCGTGATAAGAGAGATCTTACGAAATTTCTCTAGCATTTTCGGGGTACAAAAATGTACGCTGTTCATATCGATATTGATAGAGCGCTTGATACGGCGGCCCGGGGATTCGCTCATACCTCTCCAGTTTTGGAAAGCGTCGCTTACTAAGGCGTAAGGAGGGATGGTCGTAATGGTATTGTCAAAGTTTCTTACTTTCACGGCGTTCAATGTCACCTCGATAACCGTGCCGTCCGCACCATATTTACTCATCGTGATCCAGTCCCCGGCCCGGAGCATATCATTGGCGGATAATTGGATGCCGGCAACGAAACCTAAGATCGTATCCTTAAAGACCAACATCAAGATAGCGGCAGACGCACCCAATCCGGCCAGTAAAGAAACCGGGGATTTATTGATAAGAATACTGATAATCAATATCACTCCAATAAAGAAAACCGTAACCTGCAAGATCTGTATGAAGCCTTTTAACGGCTTGTTCTTAAAGGAATCTTTTTTATTATAGATCTCGTGGATCAGATTTAAGGAAGCGTTTATAAACCTTAAAGAAACCGCTATGATATAAATCTGACAAAGTTTTTGGAGCAATATTAAAATCTTCGGTGTCTCTTCGGCTGAGAAGGCGAATGGTAACAATATATAAATCAATATGGCCGGGATCATATGCATCATCTTATTGATGATCTTACGATCCACGATTAAATCGTCCAGTTGATTTTTCGTCTTCCTCGCTAATCGTTTGAACATACCAAGGAAAATATACCGGCAACTATAATCGATCCCAACGGTGACGGCTATAATAAGTAATAAGATCACTATATTGTCTAGGTAACTGGAATTTTCGCTTATCAACCCCATTTGAACTAATAAATTATATACCCATTCTTGTATCTTGCTCATAAATACGATTTTAAACTTTAAGTAGACAATCCGGAGACGAAGATAGGAAAAATAATCCGAACACGTACTTTAGTCTGAATATTGATATACTTTCAATTCAAATTTAGGAATCATAGCGAAGAAATGGTCGAATATATCCGACTGGATCCGTTCATATTCTTTCCATATTTTATTCCGGGAGAAGAAATAAATCTGGACGGGAACACCATATTCCGTGGATTGAAGTTGACTGATAATTAAATCCAAATCTTGATTTACGACAGGAAGACTTGTCAGATAACGCTCTACATATACACGGAATACTTGGGAGTTTGTAGGTACTACATCCTTATCCGGTTGGTAATCCGCTAATAAAGGAATTTCCTTGCGGAATGTATCTAGCATCTCTGGTGTACAGAACTTGATCGTATTCAAATCGAGATAAATGGACTTCATAACCCTACGTCCTCCAGACTCAACCATTCCGCGCCAGTTTTGGAAAGAACTATTTACTAGATTATAAGGCGGGATTGTTGAGATCGTATTATCGAAGTTCTGAACTTTCACGGTGTTTAGGGTTATTTCTTGAACAATACCGTTCGCGTTGGCAGAAGGCATCGTGATCCAGTCGCCGGGTCGCAACATATCATTCGCCGAAAGCTGTATACCTGCCACGAAACCTAATATGCTATCTTTAAATACCAACATAAGAATAGCTGCCGACGCACCTAATCCGGCGAAAAGGGTAGCCGGGGATTTATTGACGAGAATTGCTATAATGACAATGCCGCCAACGAAGAAAACAAGCACTTGTAATACTTGTATAAAGCCTTTCATCGGCCTGTTTTTCATTTTCTCCTGTTGGTTAAACAAATCCAACATCATTAAGAGAAGACCGTTGAGCGCTAACAGCAGGGAAAATATGATATAGACCGCGCAAATCTTCTGGGAAATGAATAATAATTCCTTTCCTCGGATAAAAGCCATCGGGAGCAAAGCATATACTAAAATGCCGGGAATCGTATGTACGAGATAATGTACGACCTTACGTTTAATTAATAACGTATCCCATTTATAATGCGTATGCTTAACGATACTACGTACCCCTCCGACAAAAATAGCTTGGCATAAATAATCTAATCCGATAGCGACCGCCACTAGTAAGATGGCGATGATCGCCTCGTCAAATGTGTTCGCTATTTTCTCGTCTACACCCCATCCGGTGAGGACTTTGTTCATCCAACTACCTAAATTTATCATAATAATCGTTTTTTGATATAACACTACTCTTAAAAATAGGTTCAATCCTACGTTAAATTTGCCCTTTTGTTAAGATTGCTTGTAAATGTAAGCGTATTAATCCAATTGAAAAATGTATCTTTGTGAAATAATATAAACTTAAATGGATTCCATGAGATCTCTGTTGTCAACCTCAGATTTTCTACAGGTACGAGAGCATAAATTAAGTAATGATTTGACGGTATGGTTGAATGAGGACCATAGCCAACCTAAGATATTCGGAGCCGTAGTCGTAAAAGCCGGAGCTAAAGATTCCCCAAACACAGGTATCGCGCATTATTTCGAGCATATGATGTTTAAAGGAACGGATAAGATCGGGACGATCGACTATGAGTCCGAGAAAGTCTTGCTGGACATTATCGCCGAGAAATATGACGCTTTGGCGGATACCGAGGATCCCAAGATGCGCGCCCATTTGCAGCAAATCATTAACGACCTGAGCGTACGTGCCGCTGAGTATGTAATACCGAACGAGTTCGACCGGTTGATCTCTCGTTTCGGTGGTACGAAGTTGAATGCCGGGACTTCTTACGACTATACATTATATTTCAATACATTCTCTCCGCAATATATCTCCCAATGGGCCGAGATCAATAGTGAGCGTTTGGTAAATCCCGTATTTCGTCTTTTCCAGAGTGAGCTGGAGACGGTCTATGAGGAAAAGAACATGTATGGGGACACGATGGCTAGCGTCGCCATCGAGAAATTGACAGAGCGTTATTTCTATCCGCATCCGTATGCGTATCCGATTATCGGAAGTGCGGAGAACTTGAAGAATCCCCGTCTTTCGGAGATGCGCCGGTTCTTCGAGAAATACTATGTCGCTTCCAATATGGGATTGATCTTAAGCGGGGATTTCGATACGGAGGAGGTCTTGCCAATCTTGGAATCTACTTTTTCACGGATACGAAAAGGGAAGCCGCCCCACCGGGATATCGTTGCGCTTCCACCATTCGAGGGGCGGGAAAAAGTGAGCGTACGTATTCCTATGCCTTTCGTGAAAATTATGGCATTGGGATTCCGGGGAGTTCCTGCGAATCATCCGGATCAAGTTGCGCTCAATATCGCCGTATCTTTATTGAATAACTCCAATGGTACGGGATTTTTGGATAAGCTGACGGTAGATCATAAGGTGATGGGTGCGATGGCGGTTAACCAAAGTATGAATGAGGCTGGAATATTAGGTTTGTTGGTATTTCCGAAGTTCTTTTTCCAGACCTATGCGGCAGCTGAGAAATTAGTATGGAAACAAATCAACCGTATTAAGGAGGGGGATTTTAGCGATGAGATGTTCCAAAGCTTGAAATTGGAACAGAAACGTGAATATGCCTCCAAATTGGAAGACATAAACTCAAGGGCCGAGGTGATGATGCGTATTTTCTCTCAAGGGAAAAGCTGGCAGGATTATTTGGATGAGGTTACCCGTATCGATGCCTTGTCGAGAGAAGACGTGATTGAGGTCGCCAAGAAATATTTTACGGAGAATTATATGTACGTCACGAAGAAGACCGGACGCTATCCAAAAACGATCTTACCCAAGCCGGATTATTCACCGATTATACCGAAGAACTCCGATGCTTCCTCTGCTTATGTGGAACGTCTGGAAAAGATACCCGTACAAGAATTGAAACCGCATTTTCTCGATTTTGAGAAAGACGCCGAGGTCGTATCCTTGCGTCCGCTTGTCACGTTGTATAAGACTCATAATTCCGTAAATGATATATTCTCGCTGACACTATCTTATGGAGTGGGGCAGTTGGAGCTTCGTGATCTTGATAAATTGTCCGCTTATCTACCTTTCGTAGCGACGGAATCGATGTCTTTTGAGGTCTTTCGGGGTAAATTGCAGGAACTTGGTAGTACATTGACTTTTGATTCCACGGATTCTGAGTTTCTGGTGGTGGTGAATGGTTTTGATGGGCATTTTACCCAAACAATGGCTTTGGTCGGCGATTTCTTGCGGCACGCCAAGCCAGATGACAAGAAGTTACGGCAGATTGTGGACGAGGCGAAGGTAACGGAGAAATCGTTGTTCAATTCCAGCGAGAACGTAGCCGATATGCTGTTAGAGAAAGTCAAATTTGGGGAGCAATCCCGTTATTTGACCAAATTATCGTTCGCTGAAATCAAAAAACTAAAAGGAAAGATGTTGCTGGACACCTTCAGTAAGGTACGTTCGGTCGCTTGTAACCTGCATTATTGTGGTACATTGTCTACGGAGGAGGCCGCTCGGCAGATCAAGCTGCATTTACCCTTGGAGGAGGTAAGTATTCCATCGAACTCTCCCTATATTCGTGATCTTATGACGTATGATAAGCCGACTGTCTTTTTCATGGACATGGAGGATGTCACGCAAAGCATAATCTATGCCTATATGTATATCGATCCGTTGAAGGCTAAGGAGGATCGTCCTATTTCCCGGTTGTTTAGCGCTTATTTCGGAGGGGATATGTCATCTTTGATGTTTCAGGAGATCCGTGAGTTTCGTTCGTTCGCTTATCAAGTAAATGCCCGTTTGAAACATCCTCCTTTGAATCGATCGGAGAAGCCCGCTAGTTTCGTGATGAAACTGGCTACACAGACGGATAAGATGATCGATGCGATGGAAGTGCTGGAAAATCTGGTGCATGATATGCCGGAACGTCCGGAACGGGTGGAGTCGGTGAAGCAGACGATTCGTAATTGGGTGAATAATGAATATCCTACTAGTCGCTCTCTTTCCTTGAAGATCGCCGGTTTCCGGCGTGAAGGGTACGAGAGCGATCCGAACAAGGATTATCTGGAGGTCATCGATCGGATGACTATGGAGGATATCCTTCGTTTTTATAAGGAGAATATACAAGATCATTTAATGATATATGCGATAGTCGGTAATTCAAAGAGTATGGATATGGAGAAACTCTCCAAATTCGGACAGATCGTTAAGGTAACAAGGAAAGACATTTATAAATAATGTATAGTAAGGAGGAACTGAAGAATCTCAAATTGGAGTTTTGGGAAAGCTTCGCCGCTTTTTGTGAGGTGCAACCCTATTTGCGGGGGCGTAAGAAAATTTGGACATTATATGATACGAAGGTAAAGGGCGTTGAGTTGAAATTCGACGCGAACCGCCAAGGGGCTTACGTTATTCTTGAGGTAAACCACCGTAGCGAGGATTTACGTCTGGAAATGTTTGAGCGCCTGACTTGGTATAAAGAGACCTTGGAACAGGATTTTCCCGAAGGCTTGATCTGGGATATTTGCTTTGTCCGTGAGAATGGCCGACAAGTGGCCCGTATCTATGTGGCAAAGGAAGGATTGGATTTGCATCGGCGAGCGCATTGGGGAGATTTTTTCACGTTTATGGCTAGCCAGATGTATTTGTTGGAACGAAATTTTATGGGTATAGCAGAATACTTAAGAGAATAATTACGAGATATGAACCTAAAGGTATTTATCGGAGCTTGCGTACTGTCCGGTCTGGTTGCTTGTAGCTCTGTTAAACAAGATGAGGCCGGTTTGTCCCGGCCCGGTGTGGGCCTTGAGCTGGCGCGATTCCGGAAGGAGCATTTCTCCGATGTCCGTTATAATCTTTTCTTCTCGATCCCGGAATCTCGTGACGAGGCGATCCGGGGAAAGGTGGAGCTATCGTTACGATTAGACGAGAAGCAGCCGCTTATTATTGATTTCCGCGGAGAACAGGAGCAAGTGACATCCGTAACCTTGAACGGAGGCGATATTCCCTACGAGGTGAAAGATGAGCATATCGTGATAGCCTCAGATTGGGTAGCGGTGGGAGAGAACCGGGTAGCGATCGCTTTTACTCCGGCGGATCAATCCTTGAACCGACGGGATGAGTTCCTGTACACGTTATTGGTTCCGGACCGGGCACGTACGGTATTCCCTTGTTTTGACCAGCCGGATATGAAGTCGCTTTTTACCTTGACCTTGGAAGTTCCTTCCACTTGGCAGGCCGTGGCGAATAGCGCTATCACGCAAACGGATAGTACGGGCGTCTCCGGTCGGAATCGTATTTCTTTCAAGGAGACGGAACCGCTTAGTACCTACCTGTTCTCATTCGTGGCCGGTGAACTGACTCGGGAGGTTTATTCCCGGAACGGACGGGATATCTCTATTTATCATCGGGAGACAGATCCGAAGAAAATCGCTCAATGCCCAGCCATTGCCGATGAGGTGTTCGACGCGTTGGAATGGCAGGAAGACTTTACTGGTATTCCTTATCCTTTTGCTAAATATGACGTGATTATCTTACCCGGTTTCCAATATGGAGGTATGGAACATACGGGTGCTACCTTATATACGGATCGCCGGATGTTTCTGGATGAGCATCCTACCTTAAATGAGCGATTGAGCCGGAGTGCCTTGATCGCGCATGAAACCTCTCATATGTGGTTTGGCGATTATGTAACGATGAAATGGTTTGATGATGTATGGACTAAAGAGGTTTTCGCTAATTATTTCGCTTCCCGTATCGTAGAACCTTTATATCCGGACGTGAATCACCGGTTGAATTTTATTCGGGATTATATTCCTGCGTCTTATTCGGAAGACCGTACGTCAGGTGCGAATCCGATCAAGCAAGATTTGGATAATTTGCGGAACGCCGGTTTGGTATATGGAAATATCATCTATGATAAATCTCCCGTGATTATGGAGATGTTGGTACGTGTTCTGGGAGAAGACGCTTTCCAGCAGGGAATCCGTGAGTACTTGACTACTTATGCGTATGGGAACGCTACGTGGGAGGGCTTGATCCGTATCTTGAATAAATATACGGAAGAGGATCTGGCCGCTTGGAGTGAGGTGTGGGTGAATCAGAAGGGTATGCCGGAGATTACGGCTTCGGTTAAGGACGGCGAGTTGGTCGTAGAGCAGCGTGATCCGTTGGGCCGGGGTTTAAAATGGCCGCAAGAATTAACCTATCGGGTGATCTGTGGAACGGATTCGGAAGAAATCCCGGTTTCTCTCGAAGGAAACTCTGATTCCTTCCGAATGAAATTAAGTTTTCTTCCGAATGGAAATTGTGTCATTCTTCCGAATATAAATGGGCGTGGTTATGGCTTCTTTAAAATAACAGAGGGGGAGTCTTCCGGTCTATGGTCTGTGCTTCGCTCATCGGAAGATGAGGTGTTGAAGGGATCTTTGCTGATTACCCTTTATGAGAATCTTCGTTGGAAAACGATTTCTCCGCAAGGGTTCCGTGAAGAGATGTTAGCGTATTTACCGAATGAGTCTAATTCTTTATTGTTCTCGATGGCTTTAAGCTATTTAGGAGATTGCCAGCGGATATTCCCGTCGGATTCTCGTCCGTTGGAACAGGTCTTGTGGAAGATCGTGACAACGAATCCCGTATCCCAACATCGTTTGCAGGCGTTTCGTTTGTATCGTTCGATAGCGGATTCAGAGGAGGCGGTACAACGTCTGTATACGTTATGGCAGGAACGGAAAGCTCCGAAAGATTGTACGTTGAGCGAGAGTGATTATATTGGCTTATCCTATATGCTGGCGATGCATTTGCCGGAAAAAGCGGATAAGATTATCGCTACGCAATTATCCCGCATACAGAATCCAGACCGGAAGAAGGAGTATCAATTTATCTCCCCATCCGTATCGCCCCGCAAGGCGGAACGTGACAGTGTCTTCGCGTCCTTGTTGATCGCCGGGAATCGTAGGGTGGAGCCATGGGCCTCTTCCGCTCTCGCTAATTTGAACCATCGCCTACGAGAACAAGAGTCGGTCGCTTATATCCGTCCGGCCTTGGAAGCGATGCCGGAAGTACAGCGGACTGGCGATATCTTTTTCCCCACCGCTTGGGTTCGCTCCTTGCTTTCCGCCCATACATCGAAGGAAGCTCGGGAAGAAGTTGATGCGTTTTTTACCGCGCATCCGGACCTCCCCTTGATGCTTTCCAATAAGATTAAGCAGCAAGCGAGTCATTTGTATTAAAGTAAATCATCATCTTTGTCCTTGAGAACGAATTAATTAGAAAGGAGTATTTGTATGACGGCAATGGAACTAAAATGCCTAAAGATGGATTTGGTCGAAGAATTGTTAAGCATCGATGATAAAGACACGCTCAACCGTGTGAAGAACTATCTGAAAAAGCTGAACAATAAAATTAGGACAAAAGCCGAAGAGGAAGAAACGGAATATATTAGCAAGGAAGAAATCTTGGCAGGGATTGATGCCGGGCTGAAAGACATGATTGCCGGGAGGAAACAATCAGCGAGAGATTTCTTAAAAGAAATGAGAGATGGAATATAGAATAGAAGTCTTAGCCTCCTTTAAGAAGGAAGCGAAACGTTTGCGGAAGCATTATGCCTCTTTCATTGATGATTATGAAAACAAAGCAGAGCGTGAATCTATAAGCTTGAAAGAGATAGAAGAGTTGCTTCGTAAGAACGGATTGAAGTAATATAGATATTGTGATAATATTTTGTCAGAAATATTTGTTCTTTCAATTATTATTGTAACTTTGCGACGTAAATAACAAAAGAAATGAAAATAACGACTACATTACATCACCATCATCAT
>ENA-UEPL01002035-UEPL01002035.1-human-gut-metagenome-genome-assembly--contig:-NODE-2035-length-14128-cov-6.188172_pt1 | contig 14128 bp, 9 predicted proteins | sample MGYA00242896_ERZ507908 | MGnify/ENA primary metagenome ERZ507908 (study PRJEB26167, sample SAMN06115518) | human gut metagenome | host: Homo sapiens | place: China:Chongqing | collected 2015-08-20...
ATGACATTGGCCTCCCGGCTCTCTTTTTTGTTTCATAGGAAATGCGTCCTATGAAATAAAAACGCTCCGCTTAGGGTGCGCACTCGGCCCGTCGCACACTCATTTTGCCAGAATTGCGTCCGCGATGCGGCGCGCGCCGGCACCATCGATCGCCATACGCATTCGGTCGGATTGTTTCTTTCGGGCGTCCGGATTTTTCAGAAGTGCAGTCAGCTTTTCCACTGCGTCATCATAGAAGGTTTCGTTGTCACGGATGTCGCCCGCCCATGGAATCAGGTTTGCATCGTCAAAGGCTTTGACACCGGGAAGCTGATTATCCGCCATACTGAAGCTTACAGACGGGACGCCGACGGCACAGAGTTCATAAAGCGTCGTGCCGCCTGCGGAAAATGCGAGATCGCAGGTGGACATGAGTGCAGCCATATCGGAAACCTGTTCATGCAGGACAATGCGGCTGTCTTTTCCTGCCATGACGGCAAGCTCTGCGCGGTGGACATGCATGGGACCTGTCAGGACGTGGAAGGAAACATCCTTCCAGTCGTCCGATGCGCAGAGACGTTTTAACATACTGCCTGCGATATGGAAGGGATCGGTGCCGCCGGTGGAAAGAAAGAGGTCTTTTACCTGCTCCCAGAGATGGTAGGGCTGATCTGCAAACTGCTCCCGGAGGGGAGTGTAGGCGCATCCGGTCAGAACACAGTCCGCTTTGGTGTAAAAACTTTCATCAACACAGAAATCATAGTTGATCACGAGGGAAGCCGGGCAGTCGAATGCCTGCAGATCGTCCAGATAGGCAACTTTGCAGATCTGGCGCAGGATATCGAGATATTCCGGTGTTGCAAAATAAGAATCCACCAGCAGGCAGGCAACGTTGTGGGAAGAAAGGATCCCCTGCATGGTCTGGATTTCCCGATCGAGGCTTCTGTAATCGGTGCGCAGCTCCAGGATCGGAAAGCTGTGGTCAGCGATTTCGTCAGGAGAATACATTTTTTGCAAAATGGAAGCCGAGGTATCATCGGAGACGAGAAAAGCCACCGCTGCACCCCGTTTCTTCAGGGCACGGGCGATGGATAGACAGCGCATCAGATGTCCGGTCGCAATTGTTTCATTTCCGTCTGTGCGGATATAGACTAACGGATGAGATTCCATGACAGCGGCGTCCCCTTTCCGATCGGACAGGAAGCCTTCCTGCCGAGAATTTCCTCATAATACATTGTGTGCAGTCCGATGCCGGGGCGGATGCAGCGGATATTCTGCTCTGTGAAAACTTCGCCCTCTGCCATGTCCTGCGCCACGAAGATGGAACGGGAGCCTGCCCGTTCTTTTTCCTGCTTGGGGGTAAGGCGGTATTCGGAAGAGCCGAGTGCCTTTTCCAGAATACGGATCTGCGAAACCATTTCCTTAAATTCCCGGGGCTCCATGGAAAATGCGCCATCCGGACCGCCGTCGCTGCGTTTTAAGGTCAGGTGCTTTTCAACCATCCGCGCGCCGAGGGAAACGGCGCCTGCAGCAACAGCCCCGCCCATCGTGTGGTCGGAGAGGCCGGTCAGGCAGCCAAAGGTCTGAGACAGCGTCGGAATCATGCGCAGATTGACGTCCTCGTAGGGCGTCGGGTAAGCGGAAACGCATTTTAACAAAATCACGTCCTCATTGCCCTCTTCACGGCAGACGTTCATGGCGCGCTCGATGTCCTCGAGATGTGCGATGCCGGTGGCAAAGATGACGGGCTTGTGGAGCTTCGCCACCCGACGGATTAACGGAATATCATTTATCTCATAAGATGCAATTTTATAAGCGGGAGCGTCGAGCTCTTCGAGAAAATCGACGGCGGTTGCGTCAAAAGGGGAGGAAAAGCAGAGCAGTCCGCATTTTTTTGCCTCCTCCATCAGACCGGCATGCCATTCCCACGGCGTATAAGCCTGCTTGTAAAGGTCGTATTCTTTGATGCCGTCCCAGAGACCGCCTTTGTTGATAAAGCAGTCCGCGTCGCTGTCGACGGTCATGGTGTCAGCAGTGTAGGTCTGCAGCTTGATCGCGTCCGCGCCGGCTTCCTTTGCGGCGTGGATGATTTCAATCGCACGGTCGTAGTCCTGCAAATGGTTCGCAGACATTTCCGCAACGATAAAGACAGGGGCGTCTGCGGCGATTCTGCGCCCGCCCAGATAAATTTCCTGATTCATATTGTTATTCTTTCTCCATCATTTTCTGATATTTGACTTCTGCAATCGCCCAGTCCTCTTCGGTATCGATATCCTGAACCTCCAGTTCGGGTAAAAGCAGGGGGACCATACCGGGAGTATCTGTTGTTCCTTCCCGGAAAAAAGCTTCCGTCCGGCAGGCATAAAACTGTCCGCAGTCGTGGTAAAGTGTTTCGAGATCCTGGCTGCGCGCAGTCGCATACTGGGGCCATTTGTAGCCGATGTGACCGTTTTCATCTACGGCGAGGCTGCGCAGAACCGGATACGGAAAAGTCGTCACCGGCATGACGGACTCGGCGTCCTTTAAAAGCTCCATCGCAGTGTAGAGCTTTTTGGGGGTAATAAACGGCGCGGTGGGGTAGATACAGCAGAATGTGTCAAACTCCCTGCCGGCAGCCCTGTAGCATTCGAGTACCTCGCGGATGACGTCGTCGGTAGAGGCGTAATCGTTTGCGGTCTGGGCGCTTCGAAGAAACGGGACGGACGCCCCGGCACCTTTTGCAAGTTCGGCGATTTCGGGATCATCTGTAGAAACCATCACCTCGTCAAAAATGCCCGCCTGCAAAGCGGCTTCGATGGAATATAAAAGAATCGGTTTTCCGAGAAACGGACGGATATTTTTACGCGGAATCCGCTTGCTGCCTCCGCGCGCTGTAATAATGGCAAGTGCTGACATGGTAAAACCTCCTGTTTCCTGTCAAAAATCGGATTGTGCAGTGTCTGGGGAAAAAGAAATTGTGTTACTGTTCACACGCGCCATTCGCAATACAATAGAATGTACGCTCCGCGAACATTCTATTGTCATGAACCGCGTCTTCGACGCTCTCCGCTGCTTCGCAGCTCATTTTTGCTCATAAAGTGGCGCTCCCTTCGTACCGTTTGGGACAGATTTTCATGCGAGCATGAAATCTGCCCCCAAACGGTACGAGTGAACTGTATCGTATCTTAAGTAGTATAACAATCCGGGGAATATTATTCAAGCACAGTTCACGCGGGATTCCCTGCACACCGGAGAAGATGCATTCCGCCGCTTTGAAGCGCATTGTCTTGCAATGGCAGACAAAAGTATGGTAGAATATAACGACTATGCAATGGAGTCAACTGGTTTAACTGGGATGGTTTCATCAGGTTTCCCGGAAATTGCCGGAGAAAGAAACGAAAATGAAAAAGAGAAAGCCAAAAGAGCGGATTTATGTCTGCCATACTTATTATCATGTATATGTTGCCTGTTTAAAGGAGCTGACGCTTCCAAGGGCAATGCGCGGAAAGGCGGATCTGGTGCTGAGCACGATGTCGAACGACTTTGGCAGCCTGAAGGAGCGTGCAGAAAAAAGCGGTCTGTTTGAAGCTGTTTTTATGTTCGAGGAAAAGGAAGAGCATGCGTTCCCGCAGCTGGCACGCTATCATGAGGATCATGGAAATCTGGTGTTTAACCTGTTTTCCAGAATGATTTTTACGAAATTATACGGAAAGCTGCAGCAGCCCTATGTGCCGGTGGATTTTAAAAAGTATCAGGACATCTATGTGTTCTGCGATTCCGATCCCATCGGATATTATCTGAATTATAAGAAAATCCGCTATCATGCGGTGGAGGACGGTCTGGATTGTATCTGCTATTACGATACCGCGCGCTATGACAACCGAGGGCATTTCGGACTGAAAGCCTTTCTTGCGGCGCATAACCTGATTTTTATCCAGAACGGATACAGTAAATATTGCGTGGATATGGAGGTCAACAATACGTCAATCCTGAAATACCCCTGCTCCAAATATATCGAACAGCCGCGGGAAGCGATGGTACGCAGGCTGACGCAGGACGACAAAAATACGATTCTGCGGATTTTTATGGAGGATCTGGATACGCTGATGACGCAGCTTACGACCGGCGTGCATCATGAGCACAAGGTGCTGGTGCTGACGGAGCCATTGTGTGAGCTGCCGGTGCGCGAGCAGATTTTCCGGGATATCGTAGCAAAATACGGAAAGGATGCGCAGGTGATTTTAAAACCGCATCCCAGAGATGTTTTAGACTATCATAAGCTGTTCCCGGACGATATTGTGCTGGATGGAAAGTTCCCGATGGAAATCCTGAATTTCATCGAGGGACTGGAATTCGACCAGGTAGTTTCCGTGTATACCGTGCCGGATTCGATTCATTTTGCAAAGGAAAAGGTTTTTCTGGGGGATGACTTTATGGATCTGTACGAAGATCCTCAAAAACACCGCTTTAATGAGCAGATTTTTTAAGAAGCAGTTTTGGAATAGGGCTGCAGGAACGAAAGGAACGCTTTCATGAAAAAAATTTACCGTAAAATGATGGTTCTGATGAACCGGAAGCAGAAGCTGAAAATGGTTCAGATTCTGTTTATGATGGTGATCGGCGCGATTCTGGAAACCGTCAGCATCGGTCTTGTGGTACCGGCGATTCAGATGATTATGGACCCGAGCTGCGTGGAGGGCGACAGCCTCCTGGCGCAGATTTACCGATGGACAGGCTTTCAGAAACCGGGATATTTCACGGCGCTGATTCTGGTGCTGATTATTCTGGGCTTTGTGTTAAAAAACGTCTTTTTGTATTTTCAGAATGTGGTGCAGTTGCGTTTTGTATACACGAACCAGTTTGAAACCTCTCAGCGCATGATGATCAATTTCATGAAGCGCCCCTATGAATATTATCTGAATGCGGATACCTCTGTCATCCAGCGTATGATCACGTCGGATGTCAATAACATGTACGGTCTGATCCTGGCGCTGCTGCAGCTGATGAGTGAAGTGATTATTTTTGTCCTGCTGGCGGTTACGCTGACTGCGATGGCTCCGCAGATGATCCTGACGATAGCGGCACTTCTGATCGTGACGCTGCTTGTGATCAAGCAGTTTTTAAAGCCGATTATGCGTCAGGCGGGCATCGAGAACCAGGATTATTACAGCGGTCTGTACAAATGGATTGAAGAATCCGTTATGGGCATCAAGGAAATCAAAATTGCCAATAAAGAAAATTATTTCATCCGGGAATACGGTAAATGCGGTCACGGCTATGTGAGCGCAGTGCAGAAATACAATATTTTTAACGCGACGCCCCGTCTGCTGATCGAGACTGTCTGCATGGCAGGACTGATCCTGTACCTGATTTTCATGATCCTGTCCGGCGAGGATGTCACCAGCATGGTGAGCCAGCTGGGCGCATTCGGCGTGGCTGCCATGCGGCTCCTGCCTTCTGCAAACCGGATCAACAACTATCTGACGCAGATTTCCTATTTCGAGCCCTTCTTTATGGGCGTGTCCGACAATCTGCAGGAGGAAATCAACGACAAAAACGTGGTTTACGACGAAGCTGCCTATCGGAGAAGCAAGCCGGTGGATAAGCTGCCCCTACAGGATAAAATTGTATTGGATGATATTGTATACAAATATCCGAATTCCGAGGCGCTGATCTTTGACCATGCGCATATGGAGATCCCTGCCGGAAAATCCGTCGGCATTGTGGGGACATCCGGCGCGGGCAAGACAACGATTGTGGATATTATGCTGGGGCTGCTGTCGATTCAGGAGGGACATATCCTGGCGGACGGCGTGGAGGTTCGGGATCATTACGAATCCTGGCTGAAAAATATCGGCTACATTCCCCAGACGATTTTCATGATCGATTCCACCATCCGCAAAAATGTGGCGTTCGGTTACGCGGATGAAGACATCGACGATGCAAAGGTCTGGGAGGCACTCAAAAAAGCCCGCCTGGATGAGTTTGTCCGCAGTCTTCCCGAAGGGCTGGATACCGGCATTGGTGAGCGCGGCATCCGGATTTCCGGCGGTCAGCGTCAGAGAATCGGAATTGCGAGAGCGCTGTTTGAAGATCCGGAGGTTCTGGTTTTGGATGAAGCGACCAGCGCACTGGACAACGATACAGAGGCTGCGATCATGGAATCCATCAACAGCCTGCATGGTCATAAGACATTGATTATTATTGCACATCGTTTGCAGACGATCGAAAAATGCGATATTGTTTACCGCGTAGAGCACGGGGAGATCGAACGGGAACGCTGATGCGCGACGCACACGGACGATGCGGAAGCAAAACGTAGTCCCGGAGAGACGATTTACGCGGCGGGAGTACAGCACTGCGCATGTTTGGAACACACCGCGCGCCCGGAAAGGAGGAGACATGGGAAAGCCCGGACGTCAGGCAAATTTTGAGCTGCTTCGGATCATCGCCATGTTCATGGTTGTGATCCTGCACTGGAACACGAACAGCGGATTGCTTTTGGATGTCGGAAGCCCTGTGACGGGCACCGGGGTCTGGTCCCTTGTGACAGAATCAGTCTGCATTGTCGCAGTCAACGTTTATGTGCTGATCAGCGGATATTTCCTTTCCTCCTGTACCTTTTCCTTCCGGCGTGTGGCGCGGGTGCTGGTTCAGACGTTGTTTTATACGGTGCTGATTCCTCCGGTTCTGGCACTTGCCGGTGTCCTTTCGTGGTCGGAGGTGATCAACCCTTACCACATCTGGAACAGTATTTTTCCGGTACAGTCCGGACATTACTGGTTCGTGAGCGCCTATGTGGTGCTGTGCCTGTTGTCCCCGTTTTTCAACGCAGGGCTGGAAAATTTTTCCCAAAAGCGGATGCAGCAGCTGCTGGGGGTGCTTTTGTTCTTTTTCTGCATCGGAAAATCCTTCAGCCCGCTGCAGTTTGCCTTAGATCGTTTCGGATATGATTTCGGATGGTTTGCAGTGTTGTACCTGACCGGAGGCTATTTGAAAAAATACGGCATACCGCGTTTGGACAGCTTCCCCCAAAATATTGCACTGTATGCAGGCTGCACGCTGGGGACATTTTTGCTGGAGCTTTTGCTGCTTCCTTTGGCGGGACGATGGACGGGATTGACCTATTATGCGTCCGTTCCGTTTCACTATAATGCACTGCTTGCCTATCTTGCGGCGGTGGGGCTGTTTGGCGCGTTTGCCGGCCTGAAGGTAAAAGAAGGCCGTCTTGCAGATATGGTGCGGTTCTGGAGCCCTGCAGTATTCGGGGTTTATCTGATTCATCAACAGACGGATATTGCACAGCGCTGGTTTGCGTGGGTCAACGCCCTGACCGGACGACTTGGGGATTTCTGGAACATCGTTCCGGGTGAGACGGGCGTAACTGCAGGACGGATGCTTCTTGTGCTTTTGGTGCAGTCCGTCATCGTTTTTGTGGTCTGTATCGAAATCGAGCGGCTGCGGCTGTGCGTGTTCGATAGAATTGGGAAAAGCTGCGGCAGGTTTGCTGCAAAGTAGGGAAAGGTTTTTTTGGAGGAAAAAAGAGAGCGTGAAAGAAAAAGCAAAACAATTGGGAACAATTTTGTTTCCGGTGATACTGTTTTTGTATCCGCTGTTAAAAATTACACAGGGAATCGAACTGACGGACACCTGCTATGGTCTGGTAAATTACCGCTTTTTCCCGCATGCGGGGCAGGAGTGGACGGTTGCGACCTATCTTGCAAATGTGCTCGGGGCGTTTTTGATGCGCCTGCCCTTTGGGGACAGCCTGGTGGGAATGCGTTTTTATACGGGACTTTTCGTCAGCGCCATGGCGCTTTTGGCGTATTTTTTCCTGAAAGGCAAAATGCCGTCCTGGATCGTGTTCCTGGGCGAATTCGCGGCAATCAGCCTGTGCTGGATTCCGACGACGAGCCTGTATAATTACCTGACGTTTTTCCTGTTTTTGTGCGGAACGGTGCTTTTATACCGCGGACTGATCTGGCAGAATCGCAAATGGATGGCATTTGCTGGCGTGTGTCTGGGCGCTTCTGTGCTGACGCGCCTGCCTAACATCGTAGAATGTGCGCTGATTATCGCGGTATTTTATTATGGCATTTTGAAAAAGAAAAAAGCGGCGGAGATCTGGAAAGATGTCGCTGCCTGTGTGATCGGCTTTGTGGCGGCGTTTCTTGTCGGTTTTCTTGCAATCAGCCTGCAGTTTAGGTTTGATGCATATCCGAAGATGCTTGTCGGGCTTGCCGGATATTCCGGAACGGATGAGACGTATTCATCCCTTTCTATGATTACTTCTGTTGTATCTGCTTATGTAGAAGCGTTTAAATGGGTGTTGATTTTGGGGATCGCAGCGCTTTTAGGTACGGTTTTATTTTTCCTTTTCCCCGGAAAATTCGAAAAAGGCAAGATGGTGCTGTATCTATGCATGCTTCCGGTGCTGCTGCGGTTTTTATGGGGACGCGGCATGTTCAACCTGCAGTACGCCTTTTACTGGAGCGTATTTGAGTGGTGTATGGTGCTTTTATATGTGGCAATCGGGCTGTGTATCTGGACCCTTGCCGATCCGCTGGTATTTCGGAGGGATAAGCTGTTGTCGTTGATGGTGCTTTTGGTCATTTTGATCACGCCGATCGGAAGCAACAACGAAACATATCCGAATATGAATAACCTGTTTTTGGTTGCTCCGGTGACCTTCTGGATGGGCTACCGGCTTTTGTTAAAGCTGCGCCGCCTGCCGTATAGCTTTGCGTGCCGGGCGATGCTGGTGTGCGTGGCGGTTGTTTTTCTGATACAGAGCACGGGTTTTGGCGTGCGTGCGGTTTTTCGGGACAGCATCGAGGGACAAAAGCGGGATACCCGGGTTGTAAACTGCACAAAGCTTTCCGGTGCAAAAACGAATCGGGCAAATGCAGAGCAGCTGCAGGATGTTGTGGATTATTACGCAGAGCATGCGGAGGAATTGGAGGAAAACAGCAGGCTTTTGACGTTTGGCGATGTGCCGGGCTTTTGCTGGCTGTTCGATCTGCCCTCGGCGCTGTCCCACGACTGGCCGGATATGAATACTTACCCGGCAGAGACGATGCGGACAGATTTGGAAGCGCTGTCCCAGGCGGGAGAAAAGCCGCTGGTGATCCTCTGTCCCGGAAAGGTGGACGCAGAGGATGCACAGGAAGCGCAGAAATGGGAACTGCTGCAGGAGTTTCTGGCGCAGAATGCCTATGAAATGAAGCTGGATAATGGAACCTATCAGATTTATGAATAAAGATAAAAGCAGCGCAGTGCGGTCAAAAAAACGGACTGCAAAACCGCTTTTGGGAAAGAAGGAATCAGCCATGGAAGAAAAGAAGCTTCCCTTTACCGGACGGGAAAAAATCCGGTTCAATGTACCTCCGTTTACGGGACGGGAATACGAATATGTGCGCCAGGCAGTGGAAAATCAGAAGATCTGCGGAGACGGGGAATTTACCAAAAAGGCAAGTCATTGGTTTGAAGAAAAAACCGGAACGGCGAAGTGCCTGATGACGACTTCCTGTACCCATGCGACGGAGCTTGCCGCGATTCTGGCGGATATCAAACCGGGGGATGAAATTATTATGCCGTCTTACACATTTGTTTCCACGGCAAATGCGTTTGTGCTGCGGGGCGGCGTGCCTGTTTTTGTGGATATTCGTCCGGATACCATGAATATTGACGAAAAACAGATCGAAGCAGCGATCACCGAAAAGACGAAGGCCATCGTGCCGGTGCACTACGCCGGAGTAGCCTGCGAAATGGATACGATCATGGATATCGCAAAGCGTCACAACCTTCTTGTGATTGAGGATGCGGCGCAGGGCGTGATGGCTTCTTATAAAGGGAAAGCCCTCGGGAGCATCGGTGATTATGGCTGCTACAGCTTCCATGAAACAAAAAATTACAGCATGGGGGAGGGCGGTGCACTGCTGATCCGCGATCGGGAGCATGTGGAGCGTGCAGAGATCATCCGGGAAAAAGGTACTGACCGAAGCAAATATTTTCGCGGTCAGGTGGATAAATATCGCTGGCAGGAGTTCGGCTCCAGCTATTTACCGAGCGAGTTAAATGTGGCGTATCTGTATGCACAGCTGGAAATGGCAGATCAGATCAATGAGGCACGGTTGGCGCGCTGGAATGAGTACTATAAGCTGCTGACGCCACTTTCGCAGGCAGGCAGGATTGAGCTGCCGGTGGTTCCGGAGGGCTGCGTCCATAACGCCCACATGTTCTATATCAAGACGGCGGACGAACACGAACGCCAGGAGCTGATCAATTATTTGAAGGAACGGGATATTCTGGCGGTTTATCATTATGTGCCGCTGCATTCCGCGCCTGCAGGAATCAAATATGGACGCTTCAACGGAGAGGATGTCTACACGACAAAGGAAAGTGAGCGCCTGCTGCGCCTGCCGATGTACTATGGTCTGACGGCGGAAGAGACAGCATTTGTGGCGGATCAGGTGAAGGAGTTTTATGGCTGGTAAGCAGTTTTTGAAAAAACACGAAAATTGCATACTGTCGCTTGCGATGGCTCTGATCCTGGCGGGGATTTTAGCGGCGCGCTTTGACTTTTATTATGATTTGAATGACGATGTGCTGATAAAAGATATTCTGTCCGGCGTATATTCCGGTACGCCGGACGGACATACCATGCAGCTGTTGTATCCGCTGGGAGTATTGCTTGCGCTGTTGTACCGGGGGCTTTCGATCCCGGTATTCGGCGCGTTTTTGCTTTTCTGCCAGTTTGGGAGTATCTGGGCGGTCGGATACAGGAGCACCGTGCTGGTGGACGAGGAGCGGGCAGCACGTGATGGCGCGCCTTTTGCACCAGGGATGTGCAGTGCAGCGTCTGCCGCGCGTCTGGCAGAGCCTGCGGTATGCAGCGCATGGAATACTACCGCTGCGCGTCTGGGCGTAAAAGGGGTGCTTCTCCTTGCTGAGGCTCTGTTCTGGTTCGCAGCGATGGGCAGTCACCTCGTGTATCTGCAGTACACGGTCACGGCAGGGATGCTGGCGGGCGCGGCGATTTTCTGGGTGGTTACGGCGAAGGGCAAAGAACGCTTCCGGGCGCTTTTGCTTTATTGGCTTTCTTTCTGCCTGCGTCCGGAGATGGCGCTTTTGTGCCTGCCGCTTGCAGGAGCTGGCGGTCTTTGCATCTGGGGCAGGGAAAAACAGATTTTTTCCAAAGAAAGCCTGCGGCATTATCTTGGACTGTTTGCAGCGCTGGTGATCGGGATGGGTGTTTTTTACGGGCTTGACGTGCTTGCCTATTCCGATCCGGACTGGAAAGATTTCCGACAGTTTTTCGATGAGCGCACGATATTATATGATTACCATCTGGATTTCATTGAGCAATACGATGAAAACCGGGAAGCCTATGAAGAGATGGGTGTTTCCAGGACGCTGCAGGAGATGCTCAAAAACTATAACTTTGGGGCGGCGGATGAGATCGACACGCAGATGCTTTCTTCCCTGGCGGTGCAGGCGAAGAAAACAGACGCAAAAGAATCGGTGCTATCGCAGGTAAAAAAAGCAATTTGGCGGCTGGTACATGAAAACTGGTTGTCGAAAAGCGACCTGCCCTGGAACGTTGTCTGGCTGGCAGTTGTTTTTGCATGGTGTTCCTGCTGTTTACAGAAAGGAAACCGAAGATATTTCCGGCAGCCGGTTTTTGTGGTTTGTGTCGGCGGAATGCTGTGGAGCTATCTGCTGATGCAGGGACGGATGGTGGATCGCGTGACCCATCCGCTGTATCTGGCACAGATTTTGCTGGCGGCTGGGCTGTGGGGAACGGCAGGAAACAGACAGTTGAAAATGCGCACGGCAGAAAAATGCGATGCCGTGGGCCATACTGATGCTGCAATAGTCTGCTCGGACGTAGAGAACGCAGACGTGTCTCACAACGTCAACACACGCAGCACCGGACGTATTCACAGTGTCATGACTGCTGCAGTCTGCGGTGTTATCCTGTTGCTTTGTATTCTCCGGGTTCCGGGCATGTGGCAGGATGTGGCGCGGGAGCAGACACGCAGGGAAACGGTAAACCGGACAAACGAGGACGTGTTTGCGTATTGCGAAAAACATGCTTCGACGCTGTTTTTAGAGGATGTGTATTCGACGGTGGCGTATTCGGAGAAGATTATGCTGGACCGCGATAAACCGTTCAATTATGATCTGTTGGGCGGCTGGCTGGTAAAAAGCCCGCTGACGAAGCAGAAGCTGTCAGCGTTTGGATATGCTTCTATGGGAGAAGCTGCCAGAAGCAGTGAGAAGGTCTGTCTGCTGGCGGACGAGGGCACGGATATGTCCTGGCTGACAGAATATCTGGAGGAACGGGGAGAACCCGGAATGCTGCTGCGGATCGGCTCTGCAGGAGAAGGGGTTGAGGTTTATCAGTTCCTTTCAGAAGAGCGCATAAACGAAATGTTTCGGGGAGAAGAGATTGATGCAGAAGATTGAGGGAAAGCAGATTTATCTGCGGCCGATCACGATGGAGGACACGGACCGGATTGTTTCGTGGCGGAATCAGGATCGCGTCCGGCATAATTTTATCTATCAGAAGCTTTTTACAAAAGAAAGCCATGAAAATTGGATGCACACCCAGGTGGAAACCGGCCATGTCGTACAGTTTATTATCTGTGAAAAAAATAACGATCGACCGGTAGGCAGCGTATATTTCCGGGACATCGACCACGACAATAAAAAAGCGGAATATGGAATTTTTATCGGAGAAGCGGACGCTGCGGGCAGAGGAATCGGATCGGAAACAGCCCGCCTTGCAGCAGATTACGCGCGGGATGTGCTAAAGCTCCACAAGCTGATGCTGCGCGTGTTCGCGGATAATGTCGGGGCAGTCAAAAGCTACCAAAATGCCGGATTTGTGCAGGAGGCATGCCTGAAGGATGAATTTTTGCAGAACGGCGTTTATCGGGATATGCTGCTGATGGCGATTTTGTTTGAGGAAAACAGATAAACAGTGGGGGGAAAGATGAAAGAACAGAAAGTTGATACACGACAAAGAAAAATTTCGAATATAAGATTTAATAAGGTGCTTTTCACATCCATTCTTGTGTGTGGTATTTTTATTAGCGAAATATTTTATTTGTGGATTTATCATGGTCTACGTTATGGTTATGAAGCAGAAAGACCTTCTACAGAAACTTTTGAGACGGTATCAACTGAAGAAACGATTACTCAGGAATTTATTGCCAGAGAATATTATTTAAAGGGGATAGAGTTTGTTTTTATTAACCTTGCAGAAGACGGAAACGGAGAACTTGATTTTCGAGTATTAGATTCTGACGGAAGAATAAAAGCAAATAGTGAAATTGCCATTTCTTCTGTTACAGCGGGTGAGTGGGAATTTATTCCACTAAGGGTAAGATTAAAAGCCGGTGAAAGTTATATTCTTGAAATCAGTGCGAAGGATTGCTCTATTCCACCATATGTATTAGCAAGGGAAAAGGGAACTGTAGGAGAAAATACTGTTTTGACAGCTTCTGGTGCGGAAACTTCGTTGGAATTGTTGAACGCATATGGATTTGCAGTGTCAGCTTCAAGATTGGAAAGGCTTTTAATTACTGTTATGCTGGCGGTTTGTCTGTTTGGATTATGGATATTCTGGAATAATGAAAAATGGACTGCAATATGTAAGCAAAATGCATGGGTAAAACAGATAAAGGATGGGATCGCAGCAGTTTTGCTGGTTGTACAATTTGTTTTTATGATTCCGGATATCATTTATGTATTGGAGAATACTGGATTTGATCCATCCTGGAGGTATTTCTTAAATGTTGTAAACGGAACAGATTTAAAATTCGGAAGAGATATTTATTTTACCTATGGTCCATTGGGATATTTGTTTTATTTAATGAAATTACCTGGAAATACGATAGAATATTGGTCTGGTATTGTTATTTGGGGGATCATTTTTCTATTTCATTTGTGGATGCTGAAAAAAATCATCCTTTTAGATAATGTAGGAAAACTTTTGCTATAGACCAATTGTGGGGGATGGATGGTTGGCTTGTGACAAATGTTCGCTGTCAGTTGCTTTGAATTCCAGTAATTTCGTAAAAAAGCTTTGTGACTCGTGGGTACAAACACGTGGGTATGAGGCTTGCGTATTTTGCATGCCCATACCCTTACGCGTTTGTTA
>ENA-UEPL01002036-UEPL01002036.1-human-gut-metagenome-genome-assembly--contig:-NODE-2036-length-14123-cov-4.104514_pt1 | contig 14123 bp, 9 predicted proteins | sample MGYA00242896_ERZ507908 | MGnify/ENA primary metagenome ERZ507908 (study PRJEB26167, sample SAMN06115518) | human gut metagenome | host: Homo sapiens | place: China:Chongqing | collected 2015-08-20...
ATTATCTACCTTTACCGGGAATTTAATGATGAAAGATGAGATTTGACGAATTGGACTTAGAAGAGGCCGTATTGGACGGCCTTGACGCAATGAATTTTCTGGAGACAACTCCAGTACAGGAACTGACGATTCCGGTCATTTAGGAAGGGAAAGACATTATTGCCTGTGCACAGACAGGGACAGGAAAGACTGCGGCTTATGTGTTGCCGGTGATCAATGAACTCAGCAAAGGATTACATCCGGCCAATGCCATCAATGCCATCATCATGGCTCCCACACGCGAATTGGCCCAACAGATCGACCAGCAGATCGAAGGTTTCACCTATTTTGTCCCGGTTTCCGCCGTTGCCGTCTACGGAGGCACGGACGGTATTGCCTGGGAACAGCAAAAGCGAGGGATGGAAATGGGGGCCGATATCGTGATCGCTACCCCCGGACGTCTGTTGTCGCATATCAAACTGGGCACTGTCGATCTGTCGCAAGTATCCTTCTTCGTCCTGGATGAAGCGGACCGGATGCTCGATATGGGATTTTATGACGATATCATGCAGGTCTATAAACTACTGCCGGCAACCTGCCAGACCATCATGTTCTCCGCCACAATGCCTCCCAAGATCCGGACACTGGCCCAAACGATCCTGAAAAACCCGGAAGAAGTCAAGATAGCCATCTCCCGTCCACCCGAAACAATCATGCAAACGGCCTATGTCTGCTATGACATGCAGAAACTGCGCATATTGGAAGACTTGTTCTCAAAGAGCCGTCCGCAGCGTGTCATCATTTTTTCGTCCTCGAAAATGAAAGTAAAAGAGCTGGCATCCACTCTCAAACGGATGAAGTTCAACGTCGCAGCCATGCATTCTGACCTTGAGCAGTCACAGCGTGAAGAGGTGATGAAAGAGTTCAAGAACGGACGTATAGACATCCTCGTCGCCACTGACGTCGTCTCGCGCGGTATCGATATCAACGACATCAAGCTGGTTATCAATTTCGACATTCCCCACGACCCGGAAGACTATGTGCACCGCATCGGCCGTACCGCCCGCGGAACAAACGGCGAAGGGCTGGCCATCACTTTCATTTCAACCGAAGAACAATTCCAATTCAAACGCATCGAAGAATTCCTGGATAAGGAAATCTATAAAATACCGGTCGATCCCAAATTCGGCGAAACACCTTTATACGAGCCCGAAAAATACTCCAACATGCGTCGTGGCAGAGGACGCCCCCGCAAAGACGGCGGAAAAGGGAAAAGCGACAACCGCTCCGGCAGCGGCAACAACCAACGCCGCAGAGGAAGACTGAGGAAGGAAGCATAGGCTAACGTTTATAAATATGTCGACCGGCATTTATACAAATGCCGGCCGACGATTATAAGTGCATAGCGTTGCAAAATATAGAAAACAGAGATTCGAATCCAATATAAAAAACGCAGACCAGGCCGGGCCCGATCTGCGTTTTTATCAATATCGAGAATCCCCTAACTTATCCGTTCATCGAAGCCAGGAACTCCATATTATCGAATGTCTGTTCCATGCGCTTCTTGACAAATTCCATAGCCTCCATAGAGTTCATATCGGCCAGGTACTTACGCAGGATCCACATACGGTTCACGGTGTTTTCATCCTGCAACAGGTCGTCGCGGCGCGTGCTGGACGCTGTGATATCGACAGCCGGATAAACACGTTTGTTTGCCAGCTTGCGATCCAACTGCAATTCCATATTACCCGTACCTTTGAATTCTTCAAAGATCACTTCGTCCATCTTCGAACCGGTTTCAGTCAATGCCGTTGCCAGGATCGTCAGGCTGCCGCCGTTTTCGATGTTACGGGCAGCCCCGAAGAAACGTTTCGGTTTCTGCAATGCGTTCGCATCCACACCACCGGAGAGCACTTTACCGGAAGCCGGCTGAACCGTATTGTAAGCACGAGCCAGACGTGTGATAGAGTCTAACAGGATCACGACATCATGTCCACATTCCACCATACGTTTAGCCTTATTCAATACGATTTCGGCAATTTTCACATGGCGTTCAGCCGGTTCGTCGAAAGTAGAAGCAATCACTTCGGCATCTACGCTACGGGCCATATCGGTCACCTCCTCAGGACGTTCGTCGATCAGCAGGATAATCATATACACTTCAGGATGGTTGGCTGCGATCGCATTGGCGATATCCTTCAACAGCATCGTCTTACCGGTCTTCGGCTGTGCCACGATCAGACCACGCTGTCCCTTGCCGATCGGCGAGAACAGATCTACTACACGTACGGCGATATTATCATATACTTTCGAAGACTTGCGGGCCGTCAACATGAATTTTTCGTCCGGGAAAAGCGGAGTCAGATGATCGAAAGGAACACGGTCACGGACTTCTTCAGGCGTACGACCGTTGATCTTATCCACTTTGACAAGCGGGAAATATTTTTCACCTTCCTTCGGAGGACGGATAGCCCCCTCCACCACGTCGCCGGTCTTCAGGCCGAACAGCTTGATCTGCGACTGCGATACGTAAATATCATCCGGGGAAGTCAGGTAGTTATAATCGGAAGAACGCAAGAAACCATATCCGTCAGGCATCATTTCCAGCACACCGACACCTGTCAGTATACCGTCAAACTCATACTGTTTTTCCTGCACAGCATTGTTATTATTGTTGTTGCGCTGGTTGTTATGATTATTCTGGTTGTTCTGTCTGTTGTTATTCTGGCGAGGATTGTTCTGCTGCTGGGCGGCTGCAGGTTGTTCTTCCCGCGCTTTCGGTTCCGGTTTTGCAGGTGTGGAAGAGAATGGGAAAAGTTGATCGAGAACTGATTTGGTGTCCGGATGGCGGAATACCACACGTTTAGGTTCGTCTGCCGGAGTCGAAGCGGCAGGAGTTTCCACGACAGCCGGTTCTTCCGTTACTTCGGGAGCGATTTCGGCCGGAAGCTCTCCGTTATCCGATTCCACGACAACAGGAGGAAGCAACGGTTTCTCTACAGGCTTGTCAGTCTTCTTAACCACTTTCTTTGCTGCCGGTTTTACCGTTTCGGCAGGGACGTCGGCCGTAGCATCAGCTACCTGGACAAGAGTTTCGGATACAGGAGCATTGGCTGAAACCGGACTTTTGGAAACGGCTGCCTCTTCGTTTTTCTGGACAGGAACAACAGCCGCGGCCACTTTTTCTTTCTTGTCAATACGAGTCCGTCTTTTACGTTCGGGCTGTTCCGGAGCTTCCGGAGCGACCTCTTCTACCGAAGCTTCAACGGGTGTGGCGGGAGCAGCGACTTTCGTTTTGGCATCAGCTTTTGCGCCTTTCGGAGCCGCAGCTTTTGTTTTCTTAGCCTTAGTCTGCCTTTCTGCTTTCTTTGCTTCCTTTTCTTTCTCCTTTTCAGCCTGGATGCCGGCGTATGAAATGGCCTGTTCGTCAAGAATTCTGTATACAAGTTCCTCTTTCTTAAGGGAACTTACTTTTTTAATACCTAACTCTTCCGCTATACTTTGCAACTCAGGAAGGAGTTTTTCATTTAGTTCTAGAATGTTATATTTTTGCATAATGCGAAGTGAATAATAAAAACGACGTACTTACACGACCGGACACGGCACGCTTACAACTCAATCATTGTATCTTTTATAATTTGATAATTAATAATTTCATGTGAAAACCGGATTGTTGAGCTAATTTGAATCATTAGTAACACATCTGCGGAGTAAATCTTTGCAAATGTAATAATATTTTCAGTTACTCTCGCTTTTTGTCGGAAAAAAATTCACAACTAACACACTTTTAGTTGTTTTGTCCAGGCAAAAACGATTATCGGAACGTTCTCCTACAATCCAGATAACAGCGCCTCCGCTGCATAAAAGCCACGTCCGTTCCTTATCTAAACGGCTGAATTTATGATCCGAGAAATAATCGCTTAATTTCTTCCGCCCTTTCATGCCAAAAGGAATAAACCAATCTCCTTCTTTCCATGTACGCAGGGTAAGCGGAAAAGTCAGTTTGTCGTAATCGAAATAAGCGATATTTTTATCTTTCCGGATATGGAAATCTTCCTTAATAACAATCTTCTCGAAAGAAAGTTCGACAGGACCGGACCAAACTTTCTCGCCACCGGTCAGTGTATATTCACGGACCTCTTCTTTTACAAGGGGAGATAACAATAAATAGTCCCGATCTTTTATCAACCGGTGCGTAGAAGAGAAAAAGGTTTTGCCCGATTCTTTCGTCAGGGACAAATAAACATCCTCCGCCACCGGACGAGTAAAGCCATAGGTTTTGAGTAACTCGTATAAAATAGCATCGGGCGACGGGTAACGCATCAAGGCGGCAATCGAAAGGCGGTCCCCTTGCTCGACCACGGCATTCCTCGCCTCTTCCACCACATGCAGATAAACGGCTTCGGCTGCCGACAGATGTTCGGACGTACGGGCGATCGCATCCTTCACGGAAGGATTGATTTCCTCCAGAAGCGGAAGGACACGCAGGCGGATAAAATTGCGCGTATAAGCATCGGAAAGGTTGGTACTGTCGGTCACATACGTCAAACCGCGTCCGGCAAGCCACTCCAAGATATCCTCACGGCTCACGGCAAGCAAAGGGCGCACCACGAAACCGTTCCTCGGACGAATCCCGCTCATTCCCCTGATGCCGGTCCCACGTACCAGATTCATCAAAAGCGTTTCCACACTGTCGTCACGATGATGAGCCACAGCGACAGCCTGCGCCCCGGTTGCAGCCCGTTGCTCTTCGAACCAGCCATAGCGCAACTCGCGGGCAGCCATTTCAATGGAGAGATGCCGGTCGGCTGCATATTTCCGGGTATCGAAGTCCGTCATCAGGAAAGGGACATCCAGTTTTCGGGCATACTCCCTTACAAACTGTTCATCACGCAGGGATTCGTCTCCCCGCAAATGAAAATTACAATGCGCCGCAATACAGGAATAGCCCGACTCCACCAAAATGGTGAGTAGGGCTATTGAATCTGCTCCGCCACTTACACCGACCAGAACCGGACGGTTTTCCGTAAGCAACCGATATTTCTCTATATATGCACGGACAACGTCGCGCATCCGATTATTCTTCTATGCCTGCCAATTCAGGGTCGATCATGATACGACCACAGTATTCGCAAACGATCACTTTCTTACGCAACTTGATATCCAACTGTTTCTGGGGCGGAATCTTGTTGAAACAACCACCGCAGGCACCACGCTGTACATATACGACAGCCAAGCCGTTACGTGCCCCCTTGCGGATACGTTTGAAAGCAGTCAAGAGGCGCGGTTCGATATTCGCCTCCAGTTTCTTTGCTTTTTCGCGCAGTTTCTCTTCGTCCTGCTTGGTTTCGGAAATGATCTGTTCCAGTTCACCCTGCTTTTGAACCAAATCAGCCTTACGGCCTTCCAGTCTTTCGGACAGTTCGGCGATCTCTTCTTTCTTACGGTTGATCGCTTCACCGAATTCACGAATCTTCTTTTCAGAGAACTCGATTTCAAGTCCCTGGAATTCTATTTCTTTTGACAAGTTGTCGAACTCACGGTTGTTACGCACGTTATCCAACTGCGCTTTATATTTTTCAATCAGACCGGTTGACTCCGTAATCTTATGTTTCTGTTCTACAACAGCATTCTCAAAATCTTTAATTTCTGACTGATAGTTCTGAAGACGTGTTTCCAGACCAGCGATCTCATCTTCCAGGTCCTGTACTTCCAAGGGAAGTTCGCCGCGAAGTGTCTTGATCTTATCAATTTCAGTCATCATCGTCTGAAGTTGATACAGCGTAGAAAGCTTTTCTTCAACTGTAATCTCTTTTTCAGCTGATTGTTTATCTGTAGCCATTCTATAAATATTTTACTGGGTTTGAATTAACATTCGAAAAATGTACCGCAAAGGTAGGGAATTTTTTCGATATTATGTTATAAAATATGTCTTTTGTACAGACTTCACTTTCATAATGACCAATAACCGCCAGCAGAATCCGGTCTTCCACATCGTAAAAGTCATTATATTTAGCCTCCCCCGTAATGAAAACGTCCGCACCGTAACTGATTGCGTCTTTGATCAGGAAAGCGCCGCTCCCCCCGCATAAAGCGACTTCGCGTATCGGCTTGCCGGTCAGGGCGGAATGCTTCACGCACCCCACTTGGAACAGTTCCTTGATCCGTTGCAGGAAGCCCAATTCACTCTCTTCTTCGGGCAACTCTCCGACTACCCCCGAACCGACCTGGTTCCAGGCATTATCCAATGGATAGAAATCGAATACCGGTTCTTCATAAGGATGGACGGAAAGCAACGCACGCGTCACCGTCGACTTACGGAAAGCGGGCAATATCGTTTCGATACGGATTTCCGGCTCCACATGCAACTCGCCTATTTCGCCACAGAACGGGTTCGTCCCTTCGCCGGCACGGAAAGTCCCGCTCCCCGGCAGGCTGAAGCTACAGGAATCATAGCCGCCTATCGCTCCGGCTCCCGCATTGAACAAGGTCGTCCTCACCAAATCGGCATAGGCCTCCGGCACGAAAGTGACCAGCTTCAGCAAAGCACCTTTCTGGGGGCTCAGGACACGGACATTTTCCAGCCCGATCAGTTCCGCCAGACGGAAGTTCACGCCTCCCGCCGCATTATCGAGATTGGTATGGGCGGCATAGATCACCAAGTCATACTTGCAGGCCTTCATCATGCACCGCTCGATATAGGTCGAACCGGTCAGGGATTTGAAGGCTTTAAAGGCCAAAGGATGATGAGAGACAATCAGATTACACCCCATCTCTATCGCCTCGTCCACCACCTCTTCGGTGACGTCGAGGCAAAGAAGTGCACCGGTAGCCGGCTGATTCACATCGCCTACCTGCACACCTGCATTGTCAAAACTTTCCTGCAATGGCAACGGAGCGTATTGTTCGATTTCTTTCAGTATATCCTTAACCCTTAACATAATCAATAATTTATAAATAAATCAATTTGCCAATAGGCCAGTGAACCATTCACCAGCATACCGGCAAATCGACCTATCGGTATATTACTCCTTAATATCTACTTTCAGGCATAATTCTTCCAACTGCGAATCATCCAGTTGTCCGGGCGCATCCAGCATGACATCGCGACCGGAGTTGTTTTTCGGGAACGCGATACAGTCACGGATAGAATCGAGGCCGGCAAACAAAGAGACCCAACGGTCCAGACCGTAAGCCAGACCACCGTGAGGAGGCGCACCATATTTGAAGGCATTCATCAGGAAGCCGAAACGCTCCTGTGCCTTTTCTTCGGTGAAGCCCAGCAACTGGAACATCTTATCCTGCAACTTGCTGTCGTGGATACGGATGGAACCGCCACCCACTTCGACACCATTGATCACCATGTCGTATGCATTCGCACGGACGGCTCCCGTATCGCTGTCCAGCAAAGGAATATCTTCGGGTTTGGGAGAAGTAAACGGATGGTGCATTGCATAGAAGCGCTGGTCTTCTTCGCTCCACTCGAACAGCGGGAAGTCGATCACCCACAGGCAAGCGAACTTGTTCTTGTCACGCAAGCCCAACTGGCCGGCCACTTCCAGACGCAATTCGCAAAGTTGTTTGCGCGTCTTCATCGCATCGTCGCCGGAAAGGATCAGAATCAAGTCGCCCGGTTTTGCACCAAAGGCCTCTTTCATCTGCTGCAATACTTCCTGGGTATAGAATTTATCCACACTCGACTTCACATTGCCGTCTGCCTCCACACGGGCATATACCATGCCCTTTGCACCGATCTGCGGACGTTTCACAAACTCAGTCAGCGCATCCAGCTGCTTGCGCGTATAAGAAGCCGCCCCTTCCGCACAGATACCGCCGACATAAGCAGCATTATCGAATACGGAGAAGCCGTGTCCCTTCATGATGTCCATCAGTTCGACGAACTTCATATCGAAACGCAGGTCCGGCTTGTCGCTTCCGTAATATTTCATGGCATCGTGCCAACTGATACGCGGGAAAGCTTCTTTTATATCGATGCCCCGGATCACCTTGAACAGATGCTTGGCCATTCCTTCGAAAATGTTCAGCACGTCTTCCTGTTCCACAAAGCTCATTTCGCAGTCGATCTGTGTAAATTCGGGCTGGCGGTCCGCACGCAGGTCTTCGTCACGGAAACATTTCACGATCTGGAAATAACGGTCGAAACCGGAAACCATCAACAACTGCTTCAACGTCTGCGGAGACTGAGGCAAAGCGTAGAACTGTCCGGGATTCATACGGGAAGGCACGACAAAGTCACGCGCCCCCTCAGGCGTCGAGTTTACCAGCACCGGAGTTTCGACTTCCAGGAATCCTTGCTTATCCAGATAGTTACGCACCTCGAAAGCCATACGATGACGCAGTTCCAGGTTCTTGCGGACGGCGTTGCGGCGCAAATCCAGATAACGGTATTTCATACGCAGGTCGTCCCCCCCGTCCGTATCGTCTTCAATCGTGAAAGGAGGAGTCACGGCAGCATTCAGGACATTCAGTTCCGAAACGATGATTTCGATCTCACCGGTAGGGATATTCGGGTTTTTGCTGGAACGTTCGCGAACGGTTCCCGTCACCTGGATAACATATTCGCGTCCCAGCTTATTTGCTTTCTCACAAAGAGCGGCATCCACTTCCTGGTTAAACACCAATTGCGTAATACCGTAACGGTCGCGGATATCCACGAACGTCATGCCACCCATCTTACGGGTTTTCTGTACCCAGCCGGCCAGCGTAATCACCAAGCCTTCATCGGCGAGGCGCAGGTCGCCACATGTTCTTGTTCTATACATTATATAATATGGATTAAACTGTTTTTCTTTTTTACGTGTGCAAAGATAATAATTTATAGGTCTCAAGAATATTTGAAATGGCATTTAAACGTTGAAAAGTCGTTTCTAATTTTCTTGAAGCCATTTTTCAATGGTGAAACCCATCCCCATTTTTCTTGAAACGGTTTTTCACCATTAAAAAGGCACTTCAAGAACTATTGAAACGGGGATTCAATAGTGAAAAACGGCTTCAAGAAAATTTGAAACCGTTTTTCAACGTTTAAATGCCATTTCAAATAAAATTGAGAGGGGAAATCAATGCTTGTTTTCCAGCGTGAAGCGCAATGTCCCGGCATTCACCAGTTCGTCTTGCGAAATCGTATACCCTTTCAGCTTCTTTCCGCCGGCTGTCACCTCTTTGATATAAATATCTTCCGGGGTTTTGCGGGCGGACTCGATCACCAATTCGCCTTTCGGGTAGAACTTCTCGTCCAGCCGGATCGTCACCTTGTTGAAGGTCGGAGAAGTCACAACGTAATCCAGGTCACCGGGACAGGCCGGATAGAATCCCATCATCGAGAAGATCGCCCAGGTAGACATCGTACCCGTATCGTCGTTACCCGGAAGCCCGTTCGGGGCATTGTGATAATATTTGCCCAACAGTTCGCAGACCAGCTTCTGCGTACGCCAGGCTTCTCCCTTGAAATAGCTGAAGAGGTACGGATAGGCGATATCCGGCTCGTTTGCCATATCGTAGTACCCTTTGTCGAAGACCATCTGCAACTTATCGACAAACTTCTTCTGACCGCCCATCAGTTTGGCAAGGCCTTTGATGTCATGGGGGACATAGAACGTGTAGTTCCAGGCGTTTCCTTCATGGAAACCGGGGCTCGGCTCGAAGTTCTCCCCCTGTTTCGGATCGAAAGGGGAATAGAACGTGCCGTCGGGCAGGATGGGACGAAGCGTACCGAACTCCTTGCAATAGTAATGCTTATAGCCCATAGCCCGCTCACGGAACAGCTTGGCGTCTTCCTTCTTTCCCAACGCATCTGCCAACAACGAGAGATTCCAGTCGGCAATATAATATTCCAAGGCATGCGAAACCGAATTATCATACTGTTCGCGCAAGGGGACGTAGCCTTTGCTCATATAGTCGTTATTGTCCGGGCGGAGCAGGTTGAACTCTCCGGGAGTAGTAGCGCCCTTGCGCATCCCTTCGTAGGCAGTCTCGATATCGTAATCGCGCAAACCGCGCATATAAGCATCCACGATATAAGGGATAGACGGATCGCCTTCCATCGTCAGCGTCTCGCGTCCGTACAGTTCCCACTTCGGAAGCCAGCCGCTTTCCTTGTACATGTCGATCATGGTGCGGATGATGTCGAGCTGTTTTTCGGGATAGAGCAATGTCATCAATGTGCTGACATTGCGGTAGGTGTCCCAGAGCGAAAAGACCGTATAGCGGTTTCCGGTAGTATGGCCGACTTTCAGGCTTTCCATCATCGGATATTCGCCATTCACGTCCTGAATGATGTTCGGATGGATCAGCAGGTGGTACATGGCGGTATAGAAAATCGTCTTATCGTCGTTCGTCCCGCCTTCCACCATCACACGCGACAGATCGTCGTTCCACATCTTGCCGGCTGCCGCACGCACTTTGTCGAAATTGAAATCCGGCTGTTCGGTGTTCATATTCAGGCGGGCATTTTCGATGCTGACAAACGAGACACCCATCTTTACTTCGATCACTTCGTCTTCTTCGGTATCATACTTGAACCAGACGCCGATGTCGTCACCGCTCATCTCACGGTCGTACTTCGTGTACAATTTATATTTGCCGGAATAGGCATCCCATTCGGCCTCCACTCCCTTCATCTCGCGTTGTTTCTTCCAGTAGCCGGCCTGCTTGGGGGCTTTGCTGAGCTTCATCACGAAATAGATCGGGAAAACAGCCTGCGGGTTATAGCAGAACGTACCGAGCAGCTTGCTTCCTTCTATCTCCGTATCGCTCACCATACGAACGGTCGCACCGGTTTCATTCGTCAGCCCCTCACCCAAATTCAAGAGGATATTCCCCTGCCCTTTCGGGAAAGTAAAACGTGTCAGGCCGGTACGCATGGAGGCGGTAGCTTCCGTCTTGATGTTATATTTCGTCAGGATATTACTGTAATAGCCTGGATGGGCCACCTCGTTCTTGTATTCGCTGCCGTATGCGTGATAATCCACATTCAACTCCCCGGAGGTAGGCATCAACAACAGGCTTCCCATCTCCGGACAACCGACACCGCTCAGATTGACGTGCGCATAACCGGTGAAGAAATTATTATCCGCCGAATAAGGCGTGGACCACCATTGGCTGTCCTTGTCAAACTTATTACTTTTCGACCCCATCACATTGAAGGGGGTGACACTCATCATTCCCTGGGGGCAAATCGCACCGGGATTGGTCGTCCCGTAGTTGCTTGTCCCGATAAACGGATTCACATAATCTACCGGCTGTTGCGCAGAAACCAGCAAAGAACAGCAACCCAATAAAAAAGAAAACAACACCATCTTCATAACACCAACTCTTATTTTTTAATTCTTAATTCTTAATTTTTAATTCACCAAACAACTATCTCATCCGCAAAAATAAAACCGGGATTCGCCCTCGGCGCTTTCAAACGGATATAACGGGTTTTCCAGTTACCGTCGAACGTATATTCTTGGAACAGGAGGTCCGGATCATCAGCCGGAACCGTTGTCGGAACAATCCCGCGGGAAATAAAGTTTTCACCATCTTCCGAAGTCAACAACTCCACTTGTCCGGGCTGGAACACACCCGGACCGATCAATTGCATGAAACGAATGGACACTTTATGGATATCCGTTTCCTCTTCCATATCGATCACACAGTCCAGGTCATCCAAATAACCTTGCCAACGTCCGTCCAGATAAGTCAGACCGCCCCGATAGCCGTCCAACAAGGCGTTCGTTCCTCCGGCCATATAGCCTTCGTAGAGCTTACTATTATAATGTATAGGCTTATTGATGGCCCGATGATAATCCACTTTCTTTTCCGTCGGTGTCCCCTGAAGCACACCGTCCCGGAAAATAGCAGCTTTGATATGGGCGGAATCTTGCACGGTTATCGGCCCGGCATAAAGGGCGGAAGATGCCACCGGAACGGAACCGTCCGTCGTGTAGCGGATTTCCGCCGGGTATTTCTCGGCATCCAAAACGACTTCTATCTGTTTCTCCACCGTATCGACCAGCATGGTCACCTCAAGTTCGTCCGAAAGAGTAAAAGCGTTGATACCCATTCGATGCAATTTGGAAATATGATTATTCATCCGGGGCTTGAAATCTTCCCATGTCCGCAACTCCTGCGGCGTCCATCCGATCTCGGCCACGGCAAGGGCACGCGGGAACATCATATATTCCAGATGTTCGGGTGTCTGGATGTATTCAGTCCAGGTATTGGCCTGCACACCCAAGATATGCCGGCATTCCTCCGCCGTCAACGAATCTGCCGGGACGGGATCATAGCTGTACACTTTCTTTATCGGCGTATAGCCACCGATGGCATACGGCTGTGTCTTCGGATCGGCCTGATAGAAATCCAAATACATGTAGTTGCCGGGCGTCATCACTACATCATGTCCCATACGTGCCGATTTGATTCCACCGTCTTCTCCCCGCCATGACATGACGGTTGCTTCGGGAGCCAGACCGCCTTCCAGGATCTCATCCCAGCCGATCAGCTTACGATCTTTCGAATTCAGAAACTCCTCAGCCCTGTGAATCATGTAACTCTGAAGCTCGTCCACGTTCTTCATTCCTTTTTCCTTCATCAAAGCCTGGCATTTCGGACATTTCTTCCAGGCGGACTTCCCGGCTTCATCGCCACCGACATGGATATATTCGGACGGGAAAAGATCGATCACCTCCGCCAATACGTCTTCCATGAATGTAAACGACAGCTCGTTACCGATACAAAAATCGCCGTTCTGGTAAGGCTTTCCCGAACAGCTCAGTTCAGGATAGGCCATCAGGACCTCTTCCGAATGCCCCGGAAATTCGATCTCCGGTATTATGTTTATATGTTTGGAAGCCGCATGTTTCACGATCTCCCGGATGTCCTCCTTCGTATAGTAACCGCCGTAAGCGCCCGGCGTCCCTTCCGGCAGATACTTACGGTCGCGGCCGTCCCACCACTTCCGCCAATCAGATTCGGTGCGGAAGGCCGTTTCAGAAGTCAGTTTCGGATATTTGTCTATCTCGATACGCCATCCTCCGGCATCCGTCAGGTGCATATGCAAGGTGTTCAACTTGTAAAAAGACATCACATCCAGCAATTTCATCACTTCCTCTTTGGAGAAGAAATGACGGGATACATCCAGATGCAATCCCCGATACCCAAAACGAGGATTATCCCGGATCGAAACACATGGGACCTCTCCTCCGGCATAGAGTTGGCGTAACGTCTGCATCCCATAGAACAGACCGTCCGGCGAACCGGCACGCAGGTCGATTCCTCCCGGCGTCACATCCAACTGATAACCTTCCGGGTTACCGGACCAGGCTTCATCGATCACTGTTTTGATATTCCGGGAAGATTGCCCGCCAAATAACGCGAGACTATCGACCGTGAAAGTTCCTCCGGTCATTGTCATCTGTTCCGGTTTGGGAATAAGATTGACCTGCCGGACTTCCTCCGGAGAGCAGGCAATCAATAGCAACGAGCAAGCGGCAGCCAGCCCGGTTACACAATTGCGAGACTGTTTTGGCAGTAACATAAATATTTAGTTTAGTGTGTTTAATTCTTGGAGGGTAAATATACGAAGAAAAAACGGACAAGCTCCTATTTCAAACAAAAAGCGATGCTTTAGCTCCCCTAACCCATAGCGTTACACCGTCTAAAACTATGCTTGACGGGGCACAAAAAAAGAGGATATGCCTGTTCTGACATATCCTCCTATGTAAAGAAAGCCGCACCGTAGATATGAACAAACTCCGTATGACAGGATTTGAGTGCTTTGCCATCTTTGTAATCCGCCGTGCTAAGCATGCCCCGAAGGGTGCGGCCCGCCATTGACGACAAGAGCTGTGTCTCGGAATTAAAATAAACTGATGAGTTTCCCAATCGAACATGTGCGGCTAACTCATTTTTCTTATCACAAAGATATGCAATAGGAATGAAACCACCAAACTTTTGACATAAAAAAAAGAGCTCCTGAATGGAGCTCTTTTTCCAATTGCTCTATAATGTCAATTACTTCACTTTAGCAACGATTGCTTTGAAAGCTTCCGGATGGTTCATAGCCAAGTCGGCAAGAACTTTACGGTTGATTTCGATACCTGCTGCATGCAAAGCTCCCATCAGACGAGAGTAAGACATTC
>ENA-UEPL01002039-UEPL01002039.1-human-gut-metagenome-genome-assembly--contig:-NODE-2039-length-14091-cov-20.531326_pt1 | contig 14091 bp, 20 predicted proteins | sample MGYA00242896_ERZ507908 | MGnify/ENA primary metagenome ERZ507908 (study PRJEB26167, sample SAMN06115518) | human gut metagenome | host: Homo sapiens | place: China:Chongqing | collected 2015-08-20...
TTCGGTTAATTGTAACTCCCGAAAGGATGTTTGGAAGTTGGGTCAGGTTTTTGTCATAAGTATCCCGGAAATAATGGAAAAATCCGGGGCTATGTACTCCTGGGAAGCCTTCTGGGAGCGTGGATTTATTACAGTTTCTGCAGTCGGTTTGTTATGCGGTATCTGACGGAAAAGATTCATTATCTGAAAAAGAGGTTGAAAAAGTTCCGGGAAATGACTACAATAAAGCTAAATAAGCTTCGTAAAAGAAAGAAGCCTGAAGAATCGGAGAAAGAACATGAGAAAAACTAAAAAGCGTCGCCGTGGAAGCGGTACTGCAGGAATCATGATCATTGTGCTTGCATTTTTGGTTGTCATGACGGTTCAGATCTGCAGGATACGTGCAAAAGATGCGGAATATGCGGCAAAAGAAAAAGAATTACAACAGCAGTATGAGGAAGAAACCGAGAGATCTACGGAGATAGATGATCTTGAGACGTATATGAAATCCTCACAATATATTGAAGATGTGGCAAAAAGCAAGCTTGGACTGACTTATAAGAATGAAATCATCTTCAAGGAAAAGAAGTAGAAAAGAAGAATCTGTCTGAACAGGTTCTTCTTTTTCTTTAATGCATTGATGGAAGATTTGAGCGAAAACTTTTTTGAAAACCACAGAAAATCTGACAGAATATGCGTCATTGTCTGTGTATACTTGTCCCTCGAAAACAATTTTTTGGAGGTGTATCATGCGTACAGGACAATGGAAAACAATGGGGATAGGATCGCTGATCGGAAAAATGATCTATGCAGTATTCGGGCTGGCGGCAAGTATGTTATGTATCATGGGATATTATCCGGTGGTGCCGGCATTTTACACGGCATGCTGTCTGGATAAAAAGAGAAATTTTCTGCTATACATAGGACTGGTTGTGGGAATGGGCTGGTGCATGCCGGTGGCTGCGATTGTAAAATATCTGTTTATTCTTTTTGTACTGGGAATCGCAATCCGGTTTTATATATGGGCAAACAGGCGCTGCAGCGGATGGACGGCAGGAATGATTGCGGGAATTACAACGATCGCGATGAATACATCGGGACTTCTGATTCTGAATATGGAGAAAAAGGCATTGATCCTTGGCATCAGCGAAGGTGTGATCGTGTTTGCACTGGCAGTATTGTTCCATTATGGAATCGGAATGGGCAGTCAGATTTTCCGGGAGAGACATAAGAACCGGGTGGAAGAGGAAGGCGTGGAAACGATGGTTGGAATGGATCCTCAGGGGCGGATTCATGCATTTGCAGAGGCAGTTGACGAGCTTTCCGTGGCATTTGCCGCGATGGACGGCAGGCAAAAGCCAAAACAGCAGGACCATCTGGATATTCTTGCCCAGGAGATTACCGGAAAGCTGTGTGCGGACTGCGATGGATGTGTCGTGTGTTTAGAGCAGCAGAAACCGGATTTCTGGATAAAAATCCGCCGGATGTTGCAGGCAGTTGCACAACACAGTACCAAAGAAGAAATTTTAAGTCAGAATTTTATGGAAGAGTGTCCGCGTTATTCCGGGATGGTGGAAGAGGCAATCTGGGCTTTTTCCCGTATGGAACTCAATGAGGCATGGTATCACCGCCTGCAGGAGAACCGCAAGGTAATCGCGGATCAGCTGGATGCGATGGCGGATGCTTTGCAGGACTGGGATCAGGGAATCCGGTGTATGGACCGGACAGAGCGTGTTCTGCTGGCAAAAATTGCGTTTGAGACAAGGGAACGGGGACTGGATGTAAAACAGATACATGTTTATGAGGACAAAGAAAAGCGGCGCATGGTGACCGCTTTGGTGGCAAGTAAGTGGGGAGGCGGAATTCCTGTTAAAAATTATCGAAAAGCGCTCGAGCGTGCTTCCGGCATGGCGGTCCGGCTGAAAGAGGATACCAGATCCATACTGACACAGGAACCGGTTATGATTACAGCGTATGAAGATACCTGCTTTTATGCATTATCCGGGGTTGCCTCGGAAAAAGAAGAGGGATCGAGTGTCAGTGGAGATAACTTTTCTCTGTTTTCGATGGAAAATGGGCATTATCATGTATGTGTCTCCGATGGTATGGGAAGCGGACCGTCTGCATTCCGGGAGAGCGATATGGTGGTAGAGCTGATGCAGAAATTTATGGAAGCAGGATTTCCTCAGGAGACAGCTATCCGCATGATGAATTGGGCAATGGTTCTGCAGGGAGATTGTGAGTCGTACTCTACACTGGATTTCATGGATCTGGATCTGTACAGTGGGCAGATGACGATTACCAAAATCGGTGCAGCAGCATCTTTTCTGAAACATAAAGACCGGGTGGAGTGCCTGCGGGCGTCCACACTTCCGGCGGGAGTCGATGCGTCCTGTACCGGGGATGTCATCCACAGAAAGCTCACACATGGGGATTTCCTTGTCATGGTTACGGATGGTGTGTTAGAATATCTACATGTGAAAAATCCGGAAGAAAAGCTCGCGGAAATGATAAAAGAGATAAAAACAGAGAACGCAGGTACTTTTGCTGAAAAGCTGATGGAACATGTGATGCTTTTTACAGGAGGACATGCACCGGATGATATGACAATAGTGGTAAGCGGAATCTGGGAGAAATAATGATCGTACAGGTAGAAAAATTTATAATAGTGGATTTTATAAAATATATAAACCTAAAGCAAGAAAAGAGAATTTATTTTTTGTTTTTGAACATGGCACAACAGAAAAAACATCTTATTCAGGAACAAAAATTAAAACTTTAAAAAAGCGTTTATTAGATTCTATCCGAGCTGCGGAATAGATTAGTTTATAGACAGAATACGGATTAGTTACAGAATTATGTTCTCATTTAGATAATGATTCAAACTTAACAAAAACAATTAAAGAATATTTAAAAGCCGATGCTAATTATTCTGAAATTTAGGGTATTATTCAAAAAGGTGGGGCGACCTCTCAAGCAGAATTAATGTAGTTTTTTAACAGTCGTTATTTTAATACAATGGCTGGCACACTTACTGCGGGAGATATTGTTATGAACTCACGCGGTGAAAAAGATTTAACTGACGCTTTTTGGAGAAAATTACATCAAGATACTTGGGGTCTTTAGACTGCGGCATCAAAAGCTGTAACTTATCAAGAAGCATTTGAGAGAATGAAAAGTAAATGGAAAACTTATGGTTATACTCAAAAGGGAAATACTTGGTCTGTTGTTGGAGATTATTTTGGCTCTATGGGGCAAGCATTTCAAGAAAGTGGTTTGGAAGATGAATTATTAATTTATTTTATGTCAGAAATATCTAAAGGCAAAAAAACACCAGATTAGATTAAAGCTCTAATAGCCTAGGGAGATTAGGCTAAATTTGAGATGCAACGAACCGACAAAGGAGATTTAACTCAAAAGCATGGTCAATTTCAAGAAATATTAGCTAATATTTTAAATGAATTTTATTTACCATAGATTTATGGACAATTAGGTGTTGGAGTTACATTAACTCATACAGGTAATGATTCAAGAAAATATTCTAAAATGGATCTATCTTTTGGCAAATTAGTGAGAGCAGATGAATATAACGTTGGTTAGACGGATTTAAAAATTAATTTTGATTTTAATGATACAAGTAAATTTTCTTCTAAATATTAGGTAAATATTAGTGCTAAAATGAATCAAGGTTTTGCGCGTTTAGAAAATGAAGAAAAACGGCATACAGACAGATATTTAACTCATATTTATAGCGGTGGTACTTTAGGCTCTGCATTAAATAGAATTTATAGTAGTCCTGTTTTTAGTGAAACTGGAATGTTGACAGAGGATAATTTTATAGATTTGGCTTATCTTTTGATAAATGCCGCGCAAGGTGGTATTTCTGAAAATAATAAAGATCAAGCTATTTAGGCTTATAAAGCAGCAATTTCTTTTGTTGGAATGGAAGAAATTGGAAACACTTTAGGTTTTGATTCTAGTAAAACTGGTAAAAATATAAAAGTTGCAGGTTTAGATATTGGAGCTTCTACCGTTGTTAATTTATTTTTGATAAACGGTAAATATATAACTGCTTCAGCTTTCTTTTCTGCTTTATATGATTTTATCAATGATAATGAAACAAAAGCAATGTCAACTAACATTACTTTTGCTAAGACTTTTGATGAGTCCGAATTAGCGACTTCTTTAGAAAATCAAAGAGTTTATTCTCAAGGTTATTTAAATTTTATAAATAGTAATAATTTAGGTTCTCAAAAATCTCATAATAATTTTACTTTTACTCAAGGTGACCCTGTAAAAGTTAGAGATTACATTATGTCAAAAACTAAAGCTCAAGAATTTAATATTAAATGGACAACTTTTTGGAGAACTTTTTCTGGTTAAATTCTTTGACTTTTTCTTAACTCTATGCTATAATATTTATAGAAAGTTAAGGAAAACACATACTTAAAAGGAGTATATTTAATATGAAGAAATTTTATTGCTGCGATTATTGTGATGATCTTTTTGAGACTGAAACTGAGTGTAAGGTTCACGAAGCGACTTGTCCTGAAAAGAAAGACTATGATGAGTGCCGTAAGACGGATAAAGATTCTTTGATCTTTCATCTGCGCGAGTTTATTGAGGAAGTCGAGATTTTTAATGAAGCCTATGGCGCAGACATCATGGATGAACTGCTTGGCGATTTCCGCGATGGCGAGTTGAGCTTTGATAGCTGTGATTGCGAGCATGAGTGCGATGATACTTGTGATTGTGATTGCGATTGTGAAAACAAAGAAAATGATGAAGATTACGATGATGGCAATGAAGCCCGCGATGAAGATTTCTACGACGATTTCTTTGGCATTTCTCGTGTAAAGAATGCTGAGGAACATCTTGAGGAAATTCTTAAAGATTGCTGTGATAGTGATAAAGAATATACTTTTTATCTTAATGGCAAGAAAGTAAGTAAAGAAGACCTCAAGAAAGAGCTGGCCGATATTTTTTCTGCTAAGATTGTCCCAGCAGCAAAAGATGCAACTAAAACCGCAGTGAAAAAGACTGATGATTTTTTGAGTGCAATTCTCGAAAAGCTAGATAAGTAATTTAATGGGAGAGACTAATTGTCTCTCCCTATTTTTTTATTATATAATATTTAGTACTTTTTTACTTTAGTCTTAGATAAAAAATGGAGGGATAAAATAGATGGCTAATAAATACTATCTTGACCCTAGTAGAGCTGGCGGTTAGCCAGTTCAAGAGTTATACGATACAATTAATTATCTATCTGGAATGTCAGCAAGTGGTACAGCTTCAACAACGACTATTGTCTATGACACCCAAATGGAATTTACTAATAATGTAATATTTTCTTGTCCAACAACTTTTTCAAAAGAAAATACTTTCACTGGAAATTCGACTTTCTCTGGTAATGTTTCTCTAAAAGGAGAAAATGAACTTTCTGGGACTTTAGAAACAGCTCCAGGCTCTATCTTGAACATTGCTGGCGGAATTAATTCTTCTGGAACAAATACCTTTTCAGGAAAAACTTCTTTTACTACTAATTCAGTTACTATTTCCAATGGTTTAAATGTTAGTGGACCCGCGAAATTCATTGGCTCAGTATCCTATTCAGACACCATTGATTCAACAGGCACTACTAATTTAAATGGTACTTAGAATTTAGGTGGTTCAACAACTAATATTACTAGTGGAACATTAAATATTTCCGCACAAACAGTTTTCAACAATGATGTAACTTCAAATAAAAAACTTACTGTTAATAATGAATTATAGTCTAATTCGTTATATGTTAAAAACAATATTAGAGCAGATGGTTCTATTACTGGTTCTCAAGTTTTTGGTTCAGTTTTTAATGACTATGCTGAATTTTTCCCGCGCAGTGGATATACAGAACCGGGTGATATTATTTCTCTTGATATGGATTCTGAAAAAGAAGCCTATAAGCGCGCGTCGGCTGGCGATAAATTATTGATTGGCGTTCATTCTAATCAATTTAGTCATTTAATTGGTGGCGAAAATCCGCCAGAAGGAAGAAGTTTTGTTGAATATAATATTAACAAATATATTCCTGTGGGACTTGCGGGACGAGTAAAAGTTAAAGTTTTAGCGCCAATAGAAAAAGGCGATAAAATAACTATCAGCGCAGTACCAGGAGTGGGTAAACGTGCAGAATATGGCGATCAAATAATTGGTTACGCTCTTGAAAATTACGACGATGATTTAAATATCGGCATGGTTAATATGAAGATTATTTAAGGAGATTATTATGGCTATTAGATTGTATTCTGAGAGCTATGATGGCTCTTTATTAGATGCTTCTAATGAGGGTTTTTCAACTTATCATAATATAGTTACTTATCAAACAAAACATAATACTATTTATTTAAAAGCAGATGATAATAAGAGATATACTTTAATAGAACTTTCATTACGAGGTAAAACTTATTTTCTTCAATATGCTATTAATGCTTCTTAGGCTTATTTAGATTTAACAAATATTAATGGAGTTGCGCCGGGAAGTATTTTAAAAGTTGATAATGAAGAAATTTTAGTTGAATCGGTTAATTATTCAACTAAAAGATTAATTATATCAAGAGGATACCATTCGACAGTTCCTACAGCTCATAATTCATCAACAAAAGCAACTGTTGTTACGGATTATACTCAACTTTATTCTCTTGATTCATTAGGTAATAAAATTATTATGTCTTCTGGTATTCTTAATAGCAATATTGATCCTATTGTTTTATTAGAAGATATTGATGATGAACAAACTTAGTTTTTAATTGCTGACGTATTTAATTGCGCGGTAGGCGATGAATTTACTGATGGCATAGAAAATTTTGTTATTCAGGATAAACAAGAAAACGGAATTAATTTTCTTGTAACGGTCAAACGTAATAATGCAGTCTCGCATTCAAAAGGAGAAACATTTTCCCTTTATGCAATTCAAGATGATAAATATCATCATTGCTATTATTCAACTTCTCCAATTCGTGGTTCATCAATAGGAGAAAGAAATGATATTCAATTAATTCTTGATTACGACTGTGAAAATTAGTCATATTCTTCTTCTTTTAATTTAAAAACTATTACTCGTTTAGCTGTTATTGGTACTATTGGAGATTCTATTACTGCTGGACATGCAGCATTTCGTGCGGAAGATCATAAAGGCACTTACTGCTGTAATGGAGTAAGTTATGCCAATGACAATACTTCTGAGGATGTGACTTCTCAATATTAGTACTGGCTTAGTTATAGACTTGGTAAGAATTATAATGTTTATAATTATGGCACAGGAGAAGAAGTTGGTTATCAAGTAAAAAACCGCTTTGAAAAAGAAATTCTATCTTTGCATCCAGATTATACAATTATTCAATGTGGAACTAATGATCTCTCTTTATTTAATGGCGCGACAGCTGTTTCTGGTATCGATCCAGGTGCGACAATGGACGAATGGATTTTTACAGAAACTCCAATTGTGCTTGAGAAAAACGGTATGCGGACAACTTATTATGGATTGGTTCCAGCAGTAAAAGCAATGATTGCTTTAGCGCTTAATAATGGAGTTGTTCCAGTAGTAGGAAATCTTTTACCTCGAAATGGTTTAAGCGCGGACATGAGAAAAGCATTTGACGCTTTTAATGATTGGCTTCAAAATTATGTAGCATCTCTTGATAGTGTTTATATGGTAGACTTTTTTAATGCTCAAGAAAATGGAGAATATTTGCGAGAAGATCCAAATGATCCAACAAATTATCGAATGAATGATAAATATTCATCTGGCGCGGAATTAAATCCAGACGGGACAATTAAAAAATCTGGTGATGGTATCCATTTAAATTCAAATGGTTATCGTATTATGGGCTATTGTCTAAATATTGATGTTCTATTTGATGCTTCAGTAGAAGGATTTAATCTTTATTTAAAACCAGATGCTTCAATAGAACCACTTAAAGGACAATTAGATGTAACGACTAATAAGTTTATATATAAAATTCCTTTTAATCTTGTCCAATTAAATAAAGAGAAAGTTGCAACAAGATACCTTTATAATAAGGGCGCGCTCAATGAACTTTGTTACATATATCCAAATTCTAATGATAATTTGGATATAAAACTTATTCAAAATGCACAAGAGAAAGGATTTATTGCCGAAACGCTTGCGCCGGGTAATTTCTTAGAAATAAAATTTAAAGTAGCTGCAAAAGACAATGCGACTACTGGTCAAATTATTGTACTTGGGCGTCCAATAGAAACTCTATAAAAAGGCGGTGATATAATGGCGGCTCAATTAGATTTTTATAATTATGATGAAACAACCAAAATATCGACCGCGCTAGATGGAACTTATAGCTTGGGAGATATTTTTAAAGGGGCTTCTGGAATAGGGGCATTAAGAATTTATAATTCTGGAACAAAAACTGCTGTAAATCCTATTGTTTCTTTTGAAGCATATAATAACAATACTTCAATTTTAGATTGGAAAGGATTATCTTTTAGTAAAGATTATGACTATGATAAAACTCTTTCTCTTGAAAATATTGCGCCAGGAGAATTTGCAGTTGGTAAAAATATTTATGTCGAGGATTTCGATGCTTATGATTACCAATCTGCACAGCCAATAGCAAGCGATGATTGGGCAACATGGCACAATCCTGCATCAATTGATCCTTGGTATGCTTATTCAAAATCTTTATATTTTTACGGAGTAGATTCTCGATTTTCTAATCTTCCAGAAAATACTGACACAACTGCAATTTTAATTCCATCTGAAAATATTTTAGGAAAAGCAAAAGATTTTACTATTTCTGCAACAATGAGTTGCTTAAAAAATTCTTTTATTGGATGGATTTTTAGAGACAATTATATTGTCACAATTTCTGGAATAAGAGAAGATTTTAAAGATACAATTTATTAGCTTGGGCATCAATATGCTTTATAGATTTGGTATGGTGATCCAAAGAAAAATAAAGCATGGTGGACTCCTCTTGAAGATTTCGATTTAGGAAACTCTGTAAATGGCACAAAGATTACCATCTCTCTTGAAGATAAAGATGGCATTCCAGTCTTTAAAATTTGGTTGGATGCAACAGATACAACTAAAGACCCATCATTTGTCTATGTTTTAGAAGAAGATAAGCGTAAATCTTGTTATTCTGCGATAGAGTCCGTTCCAGAAATTATTGGCTATGAGCCGATTTCTACTAATATGTCCAATATGGTTATTGATAATATTAAAATGGTAACTAAAAATGATTTAGGTATTATATATCTAAGAAGCCAAATTCCATCAGATACTAAATTATCTGGTACTCAATATTTTCTTCTTGATATAGATTATGGTTCGGAGGATTAATAAATGAGTGTAAAATTATAGTTTTATGATGCGGCTTCTAAACTTTTAGATACTACTATTGGATTAGATTTAGGAAAAGTCCGCAGAGGTTATGATCATATTTCAACCATTTATGTTAAAAATGACGGTGATGAAGCCGCGCGAAATGTAAGCATTACTTCAACAGCAGAAGATAGTACAAATGCAGATTCTGTATTGGCTTCGAATTGGCAGACTTTTAGCTTAGACGGCAAAACTTATTCTTCAACTCTTGATTTGGGAGTTGTAGAAGCAGGAAAATTTGCCACTGGTCAAGATACTACTGCTGATTCTTTTAAAGACACAAGTTCAAGCATTTTTAAATATTTGCTTGGGAGTGCAAAACAAGATTTTACTCCTCCTATTTTAACTTATTATCAAGATGATTCTACTTCTCAATCTTATGGGAGAAGTCAACTTGCCCTTGAGAACGCAAAAAATATTGACTTTTCTTTTAAAATGGGTTATACTTATAATAAAGAAACATTTAATAGCTTACCATCAAATTAGCAAAATGTTTCAATGGCTATTTTTGCAGCTCGTATAAATGGCATGGGTAATCCAAAAGATAATGATAATACTGGATATTTAATTGAATTTTTCACTAGCCCTAAATATGAGAATAAATTCCAATTAAAAATTACGGTTGGCGGAAAAGGCATTGCTGGATAGTCAGACAGAAGTTACGGTACAATTATTGCAGATACTGGCTCAACTTGGCTTGACTATTATCCTCTTTTGACAAATTTTAGAATTCGCCTTTATAATAATGAGGATGGAATTCCTTGCTTTGAATTTTATAAAGATAATGAGCAAATTGATTTATATAAATTTGCATGGAACTCAAATAAAACAAGTACTAGCCGCACAAATGAAAAGGTAAAAGTTCTTAAAGACCTCGATAAGACTTACATTACTGGTGGAAAAACTTATTTTGATGTCAACTTACAAAAAGGTTCTTTATCTTATCGTTTGTCTGATTTTATTATTAGCTATGACAATGTGAAAGCTCCAATTTATATCAAAACTCATATTGATGATTCTGGTATAAATGGACAAAAATATACTAGCACAGCTACACTAATTTATCAAGATTGAGGTGATTATTATGGGAATTTAGCTTCCAATAAAATTACCTACTGCTTTAGACGAATATAAAATAGGAATTTAGCTTCCTATCAAATTGCCTTTTAGAATTAGCCGTGTCAAAAAAGACGATATTTATTATCAAGAGAAATTAAAAATTAGTTCTATTCCTCAAGAAAGTATTGACAATAAAGTCTTTTTAAGAATTAGTGAACGTCCATCTGGCGCACCGAACTTCTTACCTATTTCAGAAACAGTTTGGGCTTTCTCAGGTCTAATAGTTAGTGAGAATATTGTTTCCGAGCGAAAAAATCAATTACTGATTGACGAAAAGATTTATAGCCGAATTATTGCTTCTTTTGAGTTGGTTAGTCCAACTCAATTAAAAGTTAGTTGGACTGGTTCAAGAGTTCCACGTGTTCAAGTATATATTAAATCTCTCGAATCGGAGAATTATACCTTATATAATACTTACGCTTGGAACAGGGGTAATGTTATTATTCCTTTACAGAATCAAAATTATTATATTCGTTTAATTGGAATTAATGATTCTGGTTCTTCGGAAACTTATTTAATTAACGCTCCTCTTGAAATAGGTATCCAACCAGAACTGAATATGGTTAATTCAATAGATAAAATTTATAATATTAACGTTTTTTACACATCTGAGTATAAGATAGAAGTGGAGTACTAATATGGCAGATGCTTATGAATTAGACGAGAAAGATATTCAAATTCAATCTGATTCGTCTAAGAATACATTAATGACTGCTGAGGAAATTTATAAAAAGTTAGGGTGTGACGCGCTTGAATGATGAAATTTTGAATATCATTGAAAGCGCCAGGAAATCTCATAATAATAAACAGGCGTTGTTCTTAGAAAAGTATATTGATTATTACAATATGCCAATTAAGGACAACGTTATTTTATATGAGTCATTTGCGGGCGCGGGTATGATTGATAGTCCTTACGCAATTTTTCTAGAATTTTTGCGTAATAAAAAATTTGATGATTATATTCATGTTTGGGTAATTAATAATTTTGAAAATAATAATTTTAGGCTATTGGAATACGCAGATAAACCAAATGTAAGATTTATTTTATATGGTTCAGATGATTACCTTAAATATATTTCAATAGCACGCTATTTAATTAATAATAATACTTTTCCTACTTATTGGACAAAGAAACCAGGACAAATTTATGTAAATACTTGGCATGGCATCCCGCGTAAAAAACTATTTTTTGATATTCCTAATAATAAAATGAATACTGGAAATGTTATGCGGAATTTTTTAAGTGCTGATTATTTACTTGCTAGTAATGATTCAATAGAAAAAATGTATTTGGGCGCCGCGAGACTTAATGGTTTGTGTAATAGTAAGATAATCCGTACAAAGGATTTTAGAAAAGAATTAATCATCCCTAAAAGACAAGTTTTTAAGCAGCTTGATATGGTAGGAATGATGGATTTATCAAAAGAAAGAAAACCAATCGCTTTGTATGCTCCCACTTGGCGCGACGGAAAGTATTCTATTGATACTGAAATTATTCGAGAATTGGGAAATTACGGTTATCGTGTTTTAGTTAAAGCACATCATGTAGATTATGAAAATAGAGCAAAATATATTCCATCTTCTATTGATATAAATACTTTATTTCCAATTTGTGATTTATTGGTGACAGATTATTCAAGTGTTTTTTATGATTGGATAGATTACGGTGATAATCCAGTCATCTTTTATGCGCCCGATTATGAGGAATATTGTCAAAAGCAAGGATTATATCAAGACTTCCCATGCGCACCAGCGAAGAATATTGAAACTTTTAAAACATATCTCGAGAATCTTGATGATTATTGGGAGAAAGTTCAAAAGCAAGTTTGGGAACAAGGGGACAATGTCTGGACTGATAAAGATATAAATATCTATGAATTTTTAATAAGGCTTTTAAGTGAAATAGATTTTAGTACATTAGAAACAGACAGTAAAAAACGCTTGCTGTTTTACGCCGGAGATTTTAAGCCAAACGGAGTTACATCTTCTATTCTTTCTTTATTCAATAGAATTGATTACAATAAATACGATGTTTCGCTTATCCTTTTGAAGAAAGATAATTCAGATTATTTGGATAAAATAAATGAAATTAATCCTAATGTCCGTTTACTTGTTCGCGCGGGGACATATAACCAAACATTGCTTGAGCGTTGTGCGAATGAAATCTGTCTTAAAAAAGGAATAGATTCTTTTGAATTAGATAAAATGTTTCCTCGTGAGCTTTACCGCAGAGAATGGAGACGTTGTTTTGGTGACACTCATTTTGATGCGATAATCAATTTTACTGGTTATAGTCCTTTTTATGCTTATTTTTTTGCCTATGGGATTAAAAATAATCTTCCCATTACTCAAAAAATTATTTGGCAACATAATATAATGAAATTAGATCAAATGAGAGAAATTGATGGTAAGCATCCTTTAAAAGATTCTCTTAACGCAGTCTATTCTACTTATTGTATGTATGATAAAATAGTTTCTGTTAGTGAGCAATGCTTAGAAGCTAATAAAAAAGATTTTCCTTTTTATGGATCTAAGATGGTATTAGTTCATAATTTTATTGTTCAACCTTATGATCTATTTGAAAAATTAAATTCTAAATACGCAAATTTTGAGCCACATTCTTTTTCAACAGAAGCAGTTTATTTGAATGTTGCACGTCTTTCTCCTGCAAAGAATCAACTTAATTTGATTAAGGCTTTTAAAGATTTTCATGTAAAATATAATAAGACTCAACTTTATATTATGGGTGATGGAGAATTAAAAGATAAGATTCTTAAAGAAATAAAAGATTGTGATTTTATTCATTTAATTCCATATAATAAAAATCCATTTGCTAATATGAGGAATGCGAATTATAATATTCTTCCATCTGTCTATGAGGGACAAGGACTTTCTGTAATTGAAGCGAAAGTACTTGGCAGAAAAACTATTGTTACAGACTTTGGTGCAGATAAGGGAGTAACGGATATAGCAGATATTTTAATCCATGGAACAGATGAATACGCTATTAGAGCTGCACTTGAAGATTCGATTCATTCTTGGAACAAACCTATTATTGTATTTGATCCATATAAATACAATGAAGAAACAAAAAAGGAGTTTGACTCTTTATTTTGAAAACTGTCTTAACTTATGGTACTTTTGATTTACTTCATCAAGGGCATTTAAATCTTCTTCTTCGCGCGCGGAGTATGGGAGATAGATTAATTGTAGGTTTATCAACAGATAAATTTAATAGAGATAAAGGAAAAGAATCTTACTTTACCTTTAGTTAGAGGAAAGAATTACTATCTACTCTTGATTGCGTTGATTTAATCATTCCAGAAAATAACTGGTGGCAGAAAAAGCGCGACATAATGAATAATCAAGTAGATATTTTTGTCATGGGAGACGATTGGAAAGGTAAGTTTGAATCGCTTCGTGACTATTGTAGCGTAATTTATTTACCTCGCACCGAAAATATATCTAGTACCGATATAAAGGAGGAGATAAATAGTGCTAATACCAGAGTATAAAAAGACAGAATGGATTGATAACGGTCCGGAATATAATCAAGATAATTTTAATAATTTTGAGAATCAAATTGAAAA
>ENA-UEPL01002061-UEPL01002061.1-human-gut-metagenome-genome-assembly--contig:-NODE-2061-length-14009-cov-3.176141_pt1 | contig 14009 bp, 10 predicted proteins | sample MGYA00242896_ERZ507908 | MGnify/ENA primary metagenome ERZ507908 (study PRJEB26167, sample SAMN06115518) | human gut metagenome | host: Homo sapiens | place: China:Chongqing | collected 2015-08-20...
CCGCCAGTGGCGGCGATCAGGTCCGGGTCTGTGACGGAGATCACCATTTCCCGGCCGTCAGAGGCATTTGGGAGCCGTTTCAAAATTTCAACGGCATACTCCCGCACCTCGTCCCCGGACACATTGGCCCGGATCGTTGCCGGTCCCTCCACGGCATCGCCCACCGGCAGAGCCTCGCCCGCCGCAAGGGTGCAGTCCGCCGGAAGTGTGCCGAAAATGCCGCAGTCGGTGTTGGCGCACAGAGGGCCAAGGTCGCCGGACAGGTCAAAATTGCCCCGCAGCTCCCCGGCACTGCCGCTGCTCCCCTTCTTCACCGCCTTCACAGTGGAGGGCAAAATAGAGCCGCTGCCAAAGGGCATCAGAGCCATGGTATCGCCGTCGGTGATCCCATGTCCCAGCGCGCCGAAATCGCCGGTCGCGGGATCGTAATAGGTCACGGTGCCGATGCCCGCCATGCTGTCCCGGATCCACGCGCCGATGCAGCAGATGCCCTGTTCATTCCGTTCCGGCTCCACAGAGAGGGTCAGCGGGCTGCCCTGCCGTTTGATCTCCAGTGCCGTGGCGTCCGTTCCGTTTTTTTGCAGCAGGGATTGGAACTGCTCTGTGGAGGTCACGGCCTCGCCGCCGCACTCCACGATCACGTCGCCGGTTTTCAGGCCGCAGGTCCGGGCCGGAGTACCGCCCTCCGGCAGCTTTACCACCACCACGCCCCGGGCAAACAACTTCACCCCTACGGTGTGTCCCACCGGGATCAGACTGCGTTGGACAGGCTCCGCGGCCAGAGCCGCCGTGGTACACAGCAGCAGGGCCAGCACCAGTGCCGCCCCATGCCGCAAGGGTCCTTTGGGGATCTCTTCATACAACAAGTCATCACTCCTTTGGCAGGCCGCAAAATTCACATACATACCGTATTTTTTTGTGAAATTCTACGTTTTGTATTGTGTTTTTCCTCTATTTGCGGCGGTCTGCCTGTTTTTTCATCCATGTCGCGCCGTTCCGCTTCACGGACAGGCTTATCCTGCCCGATGCAGCGAAAGCAAGTCCCGACAAAAAGCACAAGCGCAAAAAAGCAGACGCAGGAAAAACCTGCGTCTGCTGGTAGACGTTTCAATTTGAAAAATCCACTCAATCCCGGCGATTGAAAATTTTGAAAATGTCATCGAAGGGATCTTCCTCCGGTTCAGCGGGCTTTTCCTCTGCCGGAGCAATGGGCTCAATGGGTGCAAAGGGTGCCTTGGGCTGCTCATCCTTCTCCTGACCCTCCAACTGAACGGGAGGCTTTGCAAATGTGCCGATCTTAGGCAGATCGTCAGCCGGGTTCTTATCAAAGCCGGTGGCGATAACGGTGACACGGATCTCGTCGTCCATAGTTTCGTCGAAGGTGGCGCCGAAGATGGTGAGGGCGTCGGGATGGACGGCCTGCTGCACCAGAGAGGCGGCCTGCTCCACCTCCTCCAGACCGATGTCCATGGAGCCGGTGACGTTGATGAGGACGCCCTTGGCCCCCTCGATAGAGGTCTCCAGCAGGGGGCTGGAAATGGCCATGCGGGCGGCTTCCTCGGCCTTGCCCTTGCCGGCAGCCCGGCCCACGCCCATGTGAGCCATACCTGCGTTCTTCATAATGGCCGTCACGTCGGCAAAGTCCAGATTGATGAAGCCGGTGTCGCGGATCAGGTCGGAAATGGACTGCACTGCCTGACGCAGCACATCGTCGGCAATTTCAAAGGCGTTGGCAAAGGTGATCTTCTGGTCCGTGGCGTGTTTCAGCCGCTCGTTGGGGATGATGACCAGAGAGTCCACCTTATCCTTCAGTTCGGCAATGCCGCTCTCCGCCTGCTGCATCCGGCGGCGGCCCTCAAAGCCAAAGGGCTTTGTGACCACGGCCACGGTGAGAATATCCATCTCCTTGGCGATCTCCGCCACAATGGGTGCGCCGCCAGTGCCGGTGCCGCCGCCCATACCGGCGGTGATGAACACCATATCGGTGTCCTCCAGCGCCTTGGCGATCTGGTTCCGGCTCTCCTCAGCGGACTTGCGGCCCACCTCGGGGTCGGAGCCGGCGCCCTGACCGTGGGTCAGCTTTTCGCCGATCTGGATCTTATATGTAGCACTGGAAACATTCAGTGCCTGCTTATCTGTATTCACGGCCACGAACTCCACACCCTTGGTGCCAGAGCGGACCATGCGGTTGACCACGTTGTTGCCGCCGCCGCCAACGCCGATGACCTTGATGTTGACCACGGACTCGGGGCCGGTTTCCAATCCAAATGCCATAGCGGTGCCTCCTGCTGTCTTTTGTACGAAAGGGCGGCAAGCCGCCCTGTAAATCACAAGTTATAGTGTCCCAAGCATAGTGGGATATGATTATCTATTGTATGCTATTTTCCCGGTGAGGTCAAGGGTTGCCGGAGATTTGTTTCCGATTTTTTTCGGCGTCTCCCTCCCGGCTTCCTCTTATTTTCTGGTATCCTGATCAAATATGACCTGGCCGTCCTCCTGCCGCATATCAAAGGTGCCTGTCATATTATCCTGGATCTTGTCACTGTTGATGGCCAGTTCCAGCACCCGCAGCTTATAGGAAAAGTCCGCCTGATAGGGCATTTTCACCGTAAAGCGGTCCATATAGTCCATAGAAATATAGGACGCCTCTCCCAGATGGATGGCATCCACCTTTGCCAGATCCCCCGTTTCATCCAGCACAGCCAGCAATTCCAGCAGGCTTTCCCGCCGGGTCTCATAGGCCGTATCCACAGCGATCTGGGTTCCTACGGAGGGGGACAGCAGCTCACAGCCGTCAACGGTGGGGTATCCCGCGGCGGTATCCGTCTGCTCCACGATCTTTCCGGCAGGACTCATCAGCCACACTGTCCCGTCCTGCGTCCAGGCCAGAGGATCGCCGCACTCCTGCACCTGAATCAGCAGGGTGTCCGGCAGCTTCCGCTGAATACGGGTGTTTTCGATCTCGATATAGGGCAGGGCCTCGGCGATGTTCCGGATCACCTGATACTTGTTCAGCAAAAAGAGGTTGTCACCGTCCTCCACGCCGCTGGCCTGACGGATCTCCGCCTCCGTATAGCGCTTCTCCCCGGTGATGACCACCGTATCCACCCGGAAAAACAGGGTGATGGCCGCCACCAGACAGCCGCAGATCAGGAATACGGACAGCAGCTTATAGAGGAAGCCGCTGCCTCCCCTTCTGCGCCGCCGCGCCGATCCTCTCCTTCTTGCCATGGTGGTTCTCCTTTACAGTCTGTCTCTCAGGGGGAGGCCGTCTCCTCCACCCGCCGTATATCCGCGCCCAGCGCCGCCAGATCATCCTCGATGCTCTGATAGCCCCGGTCGATATGGGTAATGTCCGAAATGGCGGTCTCTCCCTCCGCTGCCAGAGCCGCTGCGCACAGTGCCGCGCCGCCACGCAGGTCCGTACACCGCACGGCGGCTCCGTGGAGCCGCTCCACGCCCAGCACCACCGCCGTCCGTCCGGAAACCCGGATGTCTGCTCCCATGCGGGCCAGCTCATCCACATGGCGGTAGCGGCTGCTGAACAGGTTTTCCTCGAATACCGCCGCCCCCCGGCACCGCAGCAGCGCCGCCATCAAAATGGCCTGCGCGTCAGTGGGAAAACCGGGATAGGGGGCCGTGCGGATGGGCCGGGGCGCCGTCAATCGTCCGGTACGGCGGCACACGATCCCGGCGCTGCCGCCGGTCACGTCGCACCCCGCCTCCCGGAGCACCGCCGTCACAGCGGAGAGGTGCTCCTCCCGTGCGTCCCGGAGAAAGACCTCGCCCCCGGCGGAGGCCGCCCCGCACAGGTAAGTGGCCACCGCGATGCGGTCCGGCAGAATGGTGTAAGTACCGCCGTGGATAGGCCGTCCGCCCCGGATCACCACCGTGGATGTGCCCGCGCCGGTGATCTCCGCGCCGCAGGTATTCAAAAAGCCTTGCAGGTCTTCAATTTCCGGTTCTCTGGCGGCGTTGGAAAGCACCGTGACGCCCTCCGCGCCGCAGGCCGCCAGCATCAGATTTTCCGTGGCCCCCACAGAGGGGAACCCCAGCACGATCTCCCGCCCCGTCAGCTTTTCCGCCTTGCAGTGCAGGGTGCCGCCGGTATCGTCGATCTCCGCCCCAAGTGCCCGGAGGCCGGAGAGGTGCAGGTCGATGGGCCGGGGACCTAATTCGCAGCCGCCGGGGCTGGTGAGGCTTGCCTCCCCGCACCGGGCCAGGATCGCCCCCAGAAAGATCACGGAGGACCGCATCTCCCGCATCAGCGCGTCGGGAACATCGCAGCCGGTCATCTCGGCGGTGTCCACCTCCAACACATCGCCCCGCCACCCGGCCTTGCAGCCCAAGGCTTGCAGGATACGGATGGACGCCTCCACATCCCGCAGACGGGGACAGCGGCGCAGCTCCACGCTTCCGCCGGTGAGAATGGTAGCTGCCAGAATGGGCAGCACGCTGTTTTTCGCTCCCTGTATGGTGACTTCCCCTTGGAGGCGGTTCCCGCCCCGGATCAGCAGTCGGCTCATATTATTGGTCCCTCCCGATGAAAATGGTATCACGGGCCATTCTATGGGGAGAGAGCAGCTTCGGTTCCTGCCGCCGCTTTATCAAAAGGGCTAAACGCCTGCCGTTTTCTCGGATACAGGGCGCTTTCGCCGTCTATTTTTCGGTTTCTTTGATACTTTATCACGGCGATGGGCCGGTGTAAAGTCCGAAACAGTAAATTTACAGCAACTCCTGAACGGTTTCGTAAATTCGCTGGGCCGCATCCCGGATGCCCAATTCCGCCATGGCCGATGCCATGGCTTCTCGCCGGGCGTCATCCCGCAAAATGCCTGCCGCCGCCTGAAACAGCGCCTGCCCGGAGGAATCCTGCTCCAGCAAAACCTCCACGCCGCCGTGGGTCTCCAGCGCGCGGGCGTTTTTCTCCTGATGGTTGTTGGTCACATAGGGGGATGGCACCATGATGGCCGGCACGCCCAGCGCCGTCAGCTCGCTGACGGTGGAGGCCCCCGCCCGGCAGATCACCAGATCCGCCGCCCGCATCACCGGGGCCATGTCATAGATGTATTCCCGGACCTGCAGGGAGGGGTGGTCCTTCAGGTCCACGCCTTTTTCCGTCAGCGCCTCCAGCACGGCAGCATATCCGCTCTTGCCCGCGCCGTGGATATGATGGAACGGCTCCTTCCCCGCCTCCAAAGCCAGCATATCCGCCATTTGTGCGTTCATACCGGAAGCACCCAGAGACCCCCAGAAGGAGACGATCAGCGGCCGTCCGTCATTGACGCCCAGCTTTTCCTTGGCCGCCTCCTTGGTCAGGGTGAAGAAGTCCTCCCGGACCGGGGTGCCGGTGACGGCCACCTTCTCCGGGTGCTTGTAGTGCTGGCGGCAGGATTCAAAGCCTACCATGATCCGCCCGGCGTAAGGCTCCAGCAGCTCCGTGGTCAGTCCCGGCACGGCGTTGGACTCATGGACCGCCGTGGGGATGCCCATTTTGGCGGCAGCCTTCACGGTGGGATAGCTGGCGTAGCCGCCGGTGCCGATCACCGCGTCAGGCCGGAACTCCTTCAAAATAGCCCGGGCCTCTGCCGGGGAGCGGACCATATTGTAGAGGGACACCAGATTGTGCTTGATCTCCGCCAGCTTGAGGGAGCGGTGAAAGCTGGAGATGTGAACGGTACGGAATTCGTATCCCGCCTTGGGGATCAGGTCCTTTTCCAAGCCACGCTCCGCCCCCACGAACAGTATTTTGATCTGCGGGTTCTTCTCCGCCATCAACTGCGCCACGGCAATAGCCGGGTTCACATGGCCCGCCGTGCCGCCGCAGGTGAAGATCACCCGGTCAATGCGCTTTTCCACCAGCAGCGCCCCTTTCCAAAAAGATGTCAAAACAGGCCGAAAAGGCAGGTGTTTACCCTGCCTAAGGCTATCAAGAAAACGGTAAGGAAGGATGTGCGCGGGAAACCCAAGAAGGGATACACCGTCGGCTCAAGCCAATCAGCGGATACTTCATATCCGCTGATTGGGAGCCTTCCTCGAAACGGGCTCGCTTGATCCGCCACCGGCGGCGCTTCGCCTGTTTCCCTGCGCCATTAAAATCCAACATTTTCAGAACTAACAGTTCTGAAAATGTGTCAGCGGGGCGAAAAATCTTTTCGACACGCTGAGGCAGGTGTTTACCCTGCCTTTGTTGGCTTCATTTGCCTGGATACGCTCAGGATCACGCCCATTTCCGCCAGCTGGATAAGCAGGGCGGTGCCGCCGTAGCTGAAAAACGGCAGGGAGATGCCGGTGGTGGGGAGCAGTCCCGTCACCACGCTGATGTTCAAAAACACCTGCACGGCCAGCTGCGTGGTAAAGCCCACCGCCAACAGCGTGCCGAACCGGTCACGGGTGTGGAGGGCGATCCAGTAGCCTCGAAGGATCAGCGCCGCGAACAGCAGCATGATGATCCCGGCTCCCACCAGACCCAATTCCTCGCAGGCGATGGAGAAAATGAAATCGTTGTGCTCCTCCGGCAGAAACAGGAACTTCTGCCGGCTCTTGCCAAGACCCAGTCCCCACAGGCCGCCGGAGCCGATGGTAATGAGGCTCTGAGAAAGCTGATAGCCCTTATCCGCGGCATCTGCCCAAGGGTCCAGCCAGTATATAACGCGGGATTTGTTATAGCCGATGACAAATAAAGCCACATACACCATGCCAACCGCCGCGCCAGCGGCAGTACCTACCCAGATCCAGTTGATGCCGCCCACAAGCATCATGGCCGCCCCTGCGCCCAAAATCAGGATCGCGCCGGAGAGGTGGGGCTCAACGGCCACCAGGCCTGCCACTACCACCAGAATAAAGGCGTAGGGTAGCACGCCGTAGCGGAAGCTGCGCATTTTGTCCTTTTTTCGGGAAATACTGTCGGCAAAGTAGGTAATGATTGCCACCTTGGCGATCTCCGAGGGCTGAAACTGAATACCGATCTTCAGCCATCGGGTCGCGCCCTTGGCCGTCACCGCGATGGGGTTGTGGGGGATGATGACCAGGATCAGGAAGATCACGGACACATAGATCAAGGCTCTGCCCGCGCCGCGAAGCCGCTGATAGTTGAATTTACTGACCAGCAGCATCACCGCCGTACCCAGCACGGCGAAAACGCCCTGCTTTTCAAAGTAATACAGCGGGTTGTGGCGGGAGGGCGCTTTCTCATAATAGGCGGAGGGAAAGCTGGCGGACAGGAGGATCACCAGACCGATGGCCGTCAGCAGCATGACCAGCAGACAGAAGGTCAGGTCGATGGGACCTTTGGCCAGTTCCCGGCTCTCTTCCATTTTTTCCCGGCGGCGCTGCTTGCGCTCCTGAAGGGCCAGCTTCTCCTGATGGGTCAGGGGACGGCGGCGGGGCCGTGTCTGGGTCATGGATGTTTCCTCCTTTCTCTCCGAATCAAGTCAAGGTCTTACCGGTTTACAGATAGCGGCCCCGGATGCCGCAATACGCCAGCAGGCAGAACACTGCCGTAATGGACACAAAGACCGTTACGATCTTCACCTCGCTCCAGCCGCACCGCTCCAAATGGTGATGCAGAGGGGCCATTTTGAAAAACCGCTTGCCGTGGGTGGCCTTGAAGTATCCAACCTGTATAATATCGGATAAAGTTTCCAGAATGTAGATGATTCCCACCGGGATCAGCACCAGCGGCATATCAAAGGCAAAGGCCAGCGCCGCCACCGCGCCGCCTAAAAACAGGCTGCCGGTGTCTCCCATAAAGCACTTGGCGGGATGGCGGTTATACAGGGCGTAAAAGCCCAGCAGACTGCCGCACAGGGCGGAGGAGAAAATTCCCAGCGTGGTGAATTTCCAGATCATGGCGGTGCCCATGAAGAACGCCATGACCACAGCGGTGACGCTGGAGGCCAGACCGTCGATGCCATCGGTGAGGTTCACGGAGTTGACGCAGCCCACGATGACGAAGGCTGCGAAGACCAGATACACGATCCAGTTCACTGTCAGCGTCACGTTGATGAAGGGGATATAGAGATCGTTGGTCAAAAGGCCCTCATACCGCATCAGGCACAGGAACACCACCGCCGCAAGAAGCTGTAAGACAAACTTCTGCTTGGCGGTCAGGCCCTCGTTCTGGTGCTGGCGGACCTTGCGGTAGTCATCCACAAAACCGATGAGCCCGAAGATCAGGGCGAACAGGTACACATACAGATGGGCGAAGTCCCCCGCCAGCATCTGCCGCCAGCCGCAGGCAAAGGTCACGATGCCGCTGCCCAGAATAAAGGCAATGCCGCCCATGGTGGGGGTGCCCGCCTTGGAATTGTGCCAGGTGGGGCCGTCCTGCCGGATCTCCTGTCCGGCCTTCAGCTTCCGCAGCTCCGCCAGTACGAATTTGCCCAGAATCATGGTCAGCACACAGCCGGCCAGTAACGCCACATAGATACTCATGCTTTCTCCTTATCCCGGCCCGGTGGTTTTCCCCGTCAGGGCCTTTCTCTTGCTGACCGTCCGGTACACATCCGGCCGGCGTTTTTGCCGCTGCGCGGCTGTATTTGTGAAATGGGGATGCCTAAAGTCTGCCGGACCTCAGCGTCCGCTGTTCAGGTGCTCCGCCACGATCTCCCGCTCATCCATGTGGAACTTCTGGTGGTTCACTTCCTGATAGGTCTCGTGGCCCTTGCCGCACAGAACGATCACATCGTCCTTCTGGGCGTGGTCCATGGCCCAGCGGTTGGCCTCCACCCGGTCCTCCACCACTTCGTAAGGGGTGTTGCTGCCGTCAAAGCCCGGCAGAATGTCCCGGATGATGGCCGCAGGTTCTTCGGTCCGGGGATTGTCGGTAGTGACAACGGCAAAATCGGACCAGTCCGCCGCCGCCTTGCCCATGCGGGGGCGCTTGGTCTTGTCACGGTCGCCGCCGCAGCCGAACACAGCCACAGTGCGGCCCTTGGCAAATTCCTTCACCGTTTGCAGCACGTTCACCATGCTGTCCGGCGTGTGGGCGTAGTCAATGAGGATGGTATAGTCCTTGCCGGGGGTGGGGACTACCTCCACCCGGCCCTGCACATGGGGGACCTTGGCCAGAACAGCAGCGCTGTCCTTCAGGGAAATGCCCAGCGCCAGTGCGGCCCCCAGCACATCCAACGTATTATACACCATAAAGCCGCCGGGGATATTCACCCGGATGGGTACCCGCTCGGTTTTTGTCACCGCGTCAAAGGCGATGCCGTCAGCAGACAGCACCACGTTTTCCGCCCGGAGGTCCGCCTCGGACTTGACGCCGTAGGTGCGCACCTGACAGGTGGCATCCTTCAGCAGCCGGTACGTCCACGGATCGTCACCGTTCACCACGCCGACGCCGCAGTTCCGGAACAAAATAGCCTTGGCATCGCAGTAGTTTTCCATCGTTACATGGAAATCCAGATGGTCCTGGGTCAGATTGGTGAAGATGCCCACCGCATAGTGAACGCCGTAGACCCGATCCAGACAAAGGGCGTGGGAGGAGGTCTCCATCACTGCGTAGGTACACCCGGCGTCCGCCATTTTCCGGAAGAGCCGCTGGACCTCAAAGGACTCCGGCGTGGTGCGGTCCGTGGGGATGATCTCCTCGCCGATCATGTTCTGATTGGTGCCGATGAGACCCACCTTGGCCCCCCGTGCCTGCTCTAAAATAGCCTTCAATAAATAGGTGGTGGTGGTCTTGCCGCAGGTGCCGGTGACGGCAATCATGGTCATTTCCTCAGCCGGATGGCCGAACCAGTTGGCTCCGATCACCGCCAGCGCACGGCGGGAATCCGCCGTCCGGATATAAGGGCCATCCTCCTCCGGCAAATTCTGGCACAACACCGCCGCCGCGCCCTTTTCCAGCGCCGTGGCGATATACTTGTGGCCGTCTGTGGCGTAGCCGGTCATGGCTACGAACAGGTCTCCGGGCTGGGTGGCCCGGGAATCATAGCTGACGCCGGTGATCTCCATTTCCAGATCCACCGCACAGGACGCGACAGGGACGCCGTTGAGCAGTTCCCGCAGTTTCATATCGTATTCCTCCATTTGATCGGTATTGTTTCACGAAAGTCCACCGCCCCCTCACAGGGCAGTCGGCGGCTGTATACAAAGCACTCCTTGGCTATTGTAGCAGGTTTTTCCGGAAAGCATACCGAAAATGGTGTCATAAATCTGGCAAAAAGTGCGGTAAGCGGCAGTCAGTCCGTGGTTTTCGCGCCGAAACGCACCGTGACCACGCTGCCGGCAGCCAGCTCCGTCCCCGCCTCCGCGCTCTGGGAAATGGCGGTGACGCTGCCGGTGCTGCCGCCGGTGCTGGTGGCGCCGGTGACCTTCATAATGAGGCCTGCGTTGGTCAGGGCCTTGTTGGCCTCCGCCGGGGTCTTACCTACCACGTTGGGGACGGTGCTGGGGGCATTGGGCTTCTCCACGCCCAGATAGAGCACGATGGAAGCATTATTGGGCACGATGGCGCCGCCCGCCGGGGTCTGGTCCGTCACGGTATCGCCGCTTCCCACGGTGGTGCAGGCAAAGCCCGCCGCCTTCAAAGCTGCCTTCGCGTCCGCTGCACTCTTGCCCACCACATAGGGCACGGCGGCATCGGCGCCCGCCAGCTCCGAGGCGCTGTAATTCGGTTCAATACCCAGTGCGGGCAGGATCTCGCCCATGATCTGACCGGCCACGGGAGCCACCATGGTACCGCCGTACACGGCGGTGCCGGTATCACGGCGAGGGGTATCCATAGTCAGGAGCATGATGTACTTGGGATCGTCCGCCGGGGCGAAGCACATGAAGGACACCACCACGTCGCCCTTTGGGTTGTCGTTGGTCTTGGTGCCGGTCTTATCGGCGGTGCCGGTCTTGCCGCCGATGCGGTAGCCCGCCACCCGGCCATTTTTGCCGCTGCCGGAGGAGACCACATATTCCAGCGCCTCCCGGACAATGGCGGAGGTCTCCTCGCTGATGACCTGCCGCACCGGAGTAGAGTCATGCTGGGACAGAACGTTGCCGTCCTCGTCCAGCACCTGCTCCACAATGTAGGGCTGATAGAGATAGCCGCCGTTGACGCAGGCCGCCTGAGCCCGGATCAGCTCGATGGGCGTCACGTTGAAGGTCTGGCCGAAGGAGTAGGATGCCAGAGACACCACCTGAGAGTTGAAGCTCTTTTCATCCTGAAAAATGCCCTTCACCTCACCGATCATGTCGATGCCGGTCTTATCCATCAGGCCGAAGGATTTCAGATACTTGTAGTAGGTCTCCGTTCCCACGGACAGGCCCATGCTGATAAAGGCAGGGTTGCAGGAATGGCCCACCGCCTCGATGAGGGTCTGCTGACCGTGGCCGCTGTGGTTGGAACAGTAGATGGCCTTGTTCCAGCCCTGCACATGGGTGGAGCCGGAGCAGTAGAAGGTGGAGTTTTTCGTCACCTTGCCCTCCTCCAGCGCCGCCGCCAGCGTAATGGGCTTATAGGTGGAACCCGGCTCGTAGGTGGAGTCGATGCACTTGTTGCGCCACTGGGACTGAACAGCGCTGTTGATGGCCGCAGACCGGGCCTCGGCATACGCCTCCTCCGATTCATAGGTGGAGCGATTTGCGTCGATCTTGGCAAGCTCCGTATCCAGCTTGGTCTTCAGGGCATCGTCAAAAATCGTGCCGTAGTCATTCAGATCGTAGTTGGGATAGGACGCCATAGCCACGATAGCTCCGGAGTTCACATCCATAACGATGCCGGTGCCGCCGTTTTTGGCGCCGTATTTTTTCAGCATACTCTCCAGACCGTTTTCCAGACTCATCTGGACGTTGGCATCCAGCGTCAGCACCAGACTGTGCCCGTTTTCCGCATCGAAGATCTGCTCGTAGTTGTACATCAGTTCCGTGCCGGCGGCGTTTCGGGCACTGATGGTATACCCGGCAGTACCGGTAAGGGTATCGTCGTACTTGGCCTCCAGACCCACACTGCCCACGCCGTCGGAGTTTACAAAGCCCAGAACGCCGGAAGCCAGAGATCCGTACAGGTAGTACCGCTTGGAGGATGGCTGGAGCCAGACGCCTTGAAGCTTTACCCGATCCGATTCCGGCACCTCATTGCCGTCAGGGTCGATCTCGCCGTTGATGAAACGGCGAACTTCGTCGGAAACCGTCTGATCCGCCCGCTTCTTGATGTTCCAATAGTCATAGTTGGTCTTGGTCATCCGGGTTTCCAGAGTCTCCTGTTCCACGCCCAGAATGCGGCTGAGGCCCTTGGCGATGTAGGCCTGATCCCGCAGAATAGGGGCTGTGTAAGTCTCTCCCTTATCCGCCGCCTTCTTGGCGGCCTTCTCCTGCTTTTCCTTTTGGCTCTCCACAAACTCCGCGATCCGCATCGGAGAGATGTTTACGTCCTCCGCCGTGGCGGAGATGGCCAGCGTGTTGAGGTTTCGGTCATAAACGGTGCCTCGGGAGGCGTTGACCACGGCGCTGCGGGTCTGCTGCTCGATGGCTTTTTCCTGCAATACGCTGTGCTGGCGGATCTGGATGTCATAGAGCTTCCAGAACAGCACTGCAAAGGTCACGATACCCAACAGCAGCATGACCAGCACCGTCCGGCTGCGGATAACCTGATTGGCCCGCCGGGCCGCGTCGCTTTTTCTCCGGGGATTGGATGCCATAGAGTTCTCCTTTCAGGGGCAATTCAGCAAAGAAGGGGAGTAAGAAGACGCCGGCTTCTCACTCCCCGCTGTGTCACAACATACTTATTTCAGGTTCAGTCGAAATATTCCACCACGGCGTAGACTCCATGATGCAAGGAGCTTAAGATCCGGCTGAAAACGCTGGGGGTCTCCGTCCGGTAGACCACGGCGCTGTCCTCGCTGTCCAGATCCAGATAGGTGATCTGGCTGCTGGTGGGCTTGGCCATTCCGGCAGCAGCCGCCACCTCCTTGACGGTGGCCATATCAAACATCTGCTCGTGCTGGGCCGTCAGGCTGACATTTTCCGCCTGCAAGACCGTCAGTTCGCTTTTCAAAGCCACGGTGTCGGCGGCCAAGGTGGTCAGCTGCACATAGCTCAGCAGCAGCATCACCGCGGCCACGGCCACAGCTGTTACCCCCAACACAGATAGCACGGGGATCGCCTGGCGCTCCCGCACCAAAACCTGTTCCTTATGATAAACCTTCGGAGCCGCCTGTGTCCGCTCGTGGCGAGGGACCTCGCCGGCATGTTCCAATTCCCGTTCCCGGACCGCCCAGTCCAGATCCCGGGCCAGACTCCCGTTTGTGCTGAATTCCCGATGCGCATAACGGTATTCTCTGGCCGCTGACGCCATTGCAGAGTCCCTCCCTTCCACAAAATCAACACACAATAAAGGGCTTGTCCCTTTTTAAAAGTCAAATATCAAATGGGTCACATTTTTCTACCACCCGCAGCTTGGCGCTGCGGGCCCGGCTGTTTTCTTCCAGCTCCGCCGCTCCCGAAACGATGGGCTTCCGGGTCACCAGCCGCACTCTGGGCTTTTTCCCGCACACGCACACCGGAAATTCCGGCGGACAGGTGCAGCCTTTGGCGGCATCCTGAAAGGCCCGCTTCACAATGCGGTCCTCCAGAGAATGGAAGGTAATGACGGCCAGCCGGCCGCCGGGGTTCAGGTGGTCGATGGCTCCGCTGAGCATGGGCGGCAGGGCGTCCAGCTCGCCGTTGACGGCAATGCGGATGGCCTGAAAGCTCCGCTTGGCTGGGTGCTGTTTCTCCCGGAGCGCGGCGGCAGGCATGGCAGAGCGGATCAGCTCCGCCAGTTCCAATGTAGTCTGGACCGGTGCGGTCTCCCGGGCCTGTACGATTCTTTTCGCAATGGCGGGGGCGTAGCGCTCCTCGCCGTACTCAAACAAAATGCGGCGCAGCTCCTCGTAGCTCCAGGTGTTTACCACATCGTAAGCAGTGAGAGGGGCGGTGGCATCCATCCGCATGTCCAGCGGTGCGTCATGCATGTTTCCCGTGTCAGCTTACCGGCAACAAAAGAGAAAAGATAGGTGCTGAGCGGTTCC
>ENA-UEPL01002069-UEPL01002069.1-human-gut-metagenome-genome-assembly--contig:-NODE-2069-length-13971-cov-2.888657_pt1 | contig 13971 bp, 13 predicted proteins | sample MGYA00242896_ERZ507908 | MGnify/ENA primary metagenome ERZ507908 (study PRJEB26167, sample SAMN06115518) | human gut metagenome | host: Homo sapiens | place: China:Chongqing | collected 2015-08-20...
GTTTCATGGCTGCTTTGCAGAAAAAAGGCATGAATGTTACTATGGAAGAAGCCAACGCCTACGTTCAGTCTAAAGCACGCTGGAGCCTACCAAATGGGGACATACCACCATCAAAAAAATTCTCACCTTGCAGGAATACTGCGGCGATGTCATCAACTTCAAAAGCTACTCAAAGTCCTATAAAATGAAACGTCGCATTGAAAATCCCGAGGAAAACCGAGCTATCTTTCTCAATGTCCACGAGCCGATCATTGACCGGGCCACATGGGAAAAGGTGCAGGCCATGCAAAAAGGTACACGCCGTAAGAAGCCTACTGTTACCCAAGAGCCGAGCGTGTTCTCCGGGCGGCTGAAATGCCCCGAGTGCGGCGGTAATCTCAACTTCCACTTCAACCAGAAAAACCACGACATCAAGTATTTCAGCTGTCAAAACCACAATTCTGGTTTGCGGAAATGCTCGGCAACACATTACATCCGTCTGGATTTTCTGGAGCAGGTGGTGCTGTATGAGGTCAACCGTCTGGCCGCCTTCGCCTACGAGTACGAACACGACTTTGTAAAAGCCATGCTGGGCCGTTCCGCAAAGGTTGCTGAAAATGATCGGACGAGAAAAAAGCGGGAACTAAATGCCTTGCTGACCCGTGACAAGGAACTGGATATGCTCTTTGAGCGGCTGTATGAGGATAACGTAGCGGGGAAAATCGACGATGCCCGTTTTGCCAAGATGTCAAAGCGGTACGAGCAGGAGCAGGGCGAGAACGCCGGGAAAATCAAAGCCCTGCGGCTGGAACTAAAAAAGGTCGAGGGGCAGCAGATGGATATGGAGGACTTTCTGCAAATGGTGCGGCGGTACACCCACGTTACAAAAATCACCCGGCGTATGGTGTCCGAGCTGATTGACCATATCGACGTGTACCATGCGGAAAAGCAGGACGGTGTCACCAATCAACGGATTGTCATCCACTATAACTGCATCGGGGCCTTTGAAGTGCCAGACCGCAAGAAGATTCCCGAGGCTGACATCATCATGGAAACGAGAAAAGGCGTAGCATTAAGCTACGCCCCCGCACAGATTGCCATATAGAATTGAGCATAAAAAATGCGGAGTATCATCAAAAGAACTTTTCAGATCCTTTAATGATACTCCGCATGGTCCGAGTGGCGGGAGTCGAACCCACGGCCTCATGGACCCGAACCATGCGCGCTACCAACTGCGCTACACCCGGATACAGCTTTACCATTATACGGTATCCGGTTCGGGATGTCAAGGCATATTGCGGAAAATCCCCGCATAGAGTTGAAAGAATTCAACGATGGGGGGCAGGAAGGATGACGGCAAGGCGGTCAGGGCGGCGGACAGCCGCATCGGTTGGCAGAAAAAGAACGGTGGCGCGTCAGGTGGGACGCCGTCAGTCCGGAAAAACGGACGCCCTGTCGGCGGCGGAGCGTTTGCGGCTCATCCGTCTGGTGACCTGCGGCGGCATTTTCGTGCTGCTGGTGGCGGCGAAGCTGCTGCTGCCGGGAAGGATGGCGGGCGTCAGCCAAAAGCTGTCGGAAGCCATGACCCGGAGCGTCGATGTGCAGGCGGTATTTTCCGCTGTGGGCGGGCTGTTTACCAAGGATGGGACCCCGGCGGAGGCGGCGGACGAGGTGTACCGGGCCGTGTTCCATCCGGAGGGCGCGGAGACCCGGCAGACCGCCGCCCGGACAGCGGACGGCGCGGCACTGACGGAGCTGCGGAACTGGCGGGATGCAGAGCCGTTGAACACGATCCCGCCTGCGGGAGAGGACCCGGCTCCGGAGGAGCTGGAGACGATGGACCTTGTGCTCTATTCCGACGAGGATTTGCCGGAAAACGTCAGTATGCGGCAGGCAATTTTGGGCTTCGATCACGAGACGCCGGTAAAGGGCGTGCTGTCCTCAAATTTCGGCTACCGGGATCACCCCTTGGAGGGGACGGAGCGGTTTCACTACGGCGTGGATCTGGCAGCGGATACCGGTACGGCCATCGCCTGCTTTGCCGATGGCACCGTTACGGCAGTAGGGGAGAGCAGCAGCTACGGAAAATACTGCACCGTCACCCACGCTAACGGCTGCACCACCCTGTACGCCCACTGCGGACGGATCTCCGTATCCTCCGGCGCGGCGGTGAAAAAGGGAGAGAAGCTGGGGGAGGTGGGAGAGACCGGCATGGCCACAGGACCGCATCTGCATTTCGAGCTGCAAAAGGACGGGGTCTACCTGAACCCGATCTATTATGTGGAAACCGCCTGAGTGTACCGTCTCCGGCGGCTTTTTTCTGCTGGTGGGATGGTTCGCCCTCTGCTGCGGTTGGCAGATGGCGCTGACGGTGCTGGGGGCGGCAGCGTGGCACGAGTTCGGGCATCTGCTGGCTTTAAGGCTCTGCGGCGGGGAGGCCCGACGGCTGCGGGTCGGCATGTTGGGAGCGGTGATCGAGGTCCGGGGGGCCATGGGCTACGGGCAGGAGTTGGCATCGGCTCTGGCGGGGCCGTTGGCGAATCTGCTGGCGGCTGCGATCCTCGGCAGGATGAGGTGTACTACGGCGGCGGGGGCCAACGGGGTGCTGTGCGCCTTCAATCTGCTGCCTGTCCGCCCGCTGGACGGCGGACGGGCGCTGTATCTCCTGCTGGCGTGGCTGGCCGGTCCCGGAACGGCGGAATGGGGCTGCCGGTGGGTGGGCATTTCCACGGCGCTGGCAGCGGCGTCCGGGACGGCGTGGCTGGTGTGGCGCACGGGGGGAAGCCTCTGGCTGCTCCCTGCCGTAGTGGGATTGCTGTTGGCCGGGGCAGGCTGGCGGGATGACCGGTAAGGAGGAGCTATCTGTCACATTTTGCGGTTTAGCTTGAAAATTTACAGATTCTTAACTATAATAAAGACACCATACCGTCAGCGGACACGTTTACCCCGGAGCTGACGGTGAGAAAGCACGAGGAATGGCTATGCGACCAGACGGAACGAGAGTACGGGATCTGACTGCCATCATGCAGGCGCTTCCCTATGTCATGCCAAAGCGGTATGACGCCCAGAACTGGGCGGAAGAAAATCTGGATGAGGACGCGATCCGGGACTATATCCGGGCAAAGCGGCGGGAGGGGCGGTCCGTGACCCACATGAGCCTGCTGGTGTCCGCCTATTACCGCGCAGTGCTGAAAAATCCAAAGATCAACTATTTCGTGATGAACCGGCGGATCTATAAGCGGAACCATTTCTGCTTCAGCTTTGTGATCCTGAAGACCCGGGCGGACGGCACGCCGGACGAGACCTCGCTAAAGGTGTATCTGGAACCGGAGGACACGGTGTTTACCGTGACGGAGAAGATCCGCTCCACCATCGAGAAGAACCAGAACGTCCGGCACAATAACGACACCGACCGGTTTGCGAAATTTGCCTTCGGTGTACCGGGTCTGGCCCGGGCGGTTTTTGGCCTGGCGGGCTTTCTGGACCGGCATGATCTGCTGCCCAAGTCTATCATTGAACTGAGTCCTTTCCACACCAGCCTGTTCGTGACGAATCTGGCCTCCATCAACACGCCCTGCATTTTCCACCACTGCTATGAGTTCGGCACCACCAGCGTGTTCGTCTGCATGGGGCGGCCCGTCCCCGACCCGCTGGCGCCGGAGGGCGTCCGGAAGAAGATCATGCCTATGAGCGTTGTCATGGACGAGCGAATTGCCACCGGCATTGAGTATTCCCGCTTTTTCGCGGAGTTGTTCCGGAATCTCAAACACCCGGAAAGTCTGGAGGAACCCTTTAGCAGTGTGTTGGCGGAAAAAGCAACGGTAAAGTGAGGGAGCGCATACAGTGAACAAAAGAACGAAAACCGCCCTGCGGCGGTGGTGCCTTTACGGGTGGACGTTTGCAAAATGGACCGTGGCGGCGTCCGCCATCGGCGTGGTCTGCGGATTGATCGGGACCATGTTCCACTTCGGCGTCCATGAGGTAACGGCCTTCCGAGGAACGCACCCCTGGGTGCTGTATCTCCTGCCGTTGGCGGGCTTTGTGATCGTGAGCTTTTACAAGCTGACGGAGACGGACGGCTTGGGTACCGACGATATCATCGACGCGGTCCATGAGGGAAAACGGCTGCCTATCTTGCTGCTGCCGGCCATCTTTTTCGGTACGGTCCTGACCCACCTGTGCGGCGGCAGCGCGGGACGGGAGGGTGCAGCCCTTCAGATGGGCGGCACCATCGGTCAGTGTATGGGCCGCACCTTCCGGCTGGATGACCGGGATCTCCGGGTGGCTACGCTGGCGGGTATGGCGGCATTTTTCTCCGCCCTGTTCGGAACGCCGCTGGCGGCCACGGTGTTTGCCATCATGGTCATCAGCATCGGCGTGCTCTACCATGTGGCGCTGTATCCCAGCCTGCTGGCGGCGCTGGTGGCCTACGGCGTGTCCGTCCGTCTGGGGGTGGAGCCTACCCGCTTCACCGTGGCGGTGCCGGATCAGTCGGTAGGGATGTTCGTCCGGGTGGCGGCGCTGGGTGTGCTGTGCGCGCTGGTGTCTATCCTGTTCTGCAAATTGATGCACGGCGCGGGACACCTGATGAAGCGGATCAAAAACCCGTGGCTGCGGGTGATCTGCGGCGGCTTCGCCGTCATCGCCCTGACGTGGGTATTCGGCACGGACTATAACGGCGCGGGCATGGACATCGTGACCCGGGCCATTGAGCAGGAGACCGTGGCGGTGCCCTGGGCCTTCCTGCTGAAGCTGGTTTTCACGGCGGTCACGCTGGCGGCGGGCTTCAAGGGCGGCGAGGTGGTACCCTCCTTCTTCGTGGGCGCGACCTTCGGCTGCGCGGTGTCCCCGCTGCTGGGTCTGCCGGTGGGCTTCGGCGCGGCGATTGGATTGGCTGCCGTATTCTGCGGCGTGACCAACTGCCCGGTGGCGTCCACGCTGCTGGCGGTGGAACTGTTCGGCGCGGAGGGGATGCTGTATTTTGCCTTGGCCTGCTGCCTGAGCTATATGCTCTCCGGGTATCAGGGGCTTTATTCCAGCCAGACCATCCTCTATTCCAAGCTGAAGGCCCAGTTCATCAACGTCCATACCAACGCCTACCACGCCGGCGAGAAAACCGAATAAAACAAGTACCTCCCACGGTTTCCCTATAAATGAAGGGACACCGTGGGAGGTTTTTTGCATGATGGAAGAACAACGGCCCGCCCGCAAATGCGGACTGAAACGGCCCCGTTCCTCATAGGATAGAGGAAGGGGGTGGTGGAATGACAAAGGAGGACTTTGATCCGCTGGCCTTTACCACAGCGGTGAACACCCTTGCCGTTGCCATCGCCCAGAATCTGAGCGAGGATGAGCTGGCGCTGCTGACAGCGGTGCTGGTGCAGCTTACCGGCACATTGACCACCATCACCGTCCAGCAGACCTTGTATGGAAAGCAGAAGGATGGCCAGACCTCGTAAGGTCTGGCCATCCTTGTGTTGCATAGTGTGTGATATAAAACTGCTTTACAGGCAAAGTTTATTTCCCAAGTAGGCGGCGGGCCGTGTCCACATTGACCTGTTCGATCTGCCGCAGCTTCTGCACGGCAGCAGCCTGTTCCTCCGGGGAGATAGGGGAGCTGACCATGCAGTCGATCATGGCCTTGAGGGCATCCGCCGTCAGAGCATCCAGATCCAGGAAGTTCTCCTGACCGATATACCGCAGGAAAGCGGAGACCTTGGGGTCATACACCACGCCCGCCAGAGGGATGCCCTGTCCGGCGGCGAAGATCAGCGCGTGGAGCCGCATGGACACCACGGCCTGCATCCGGGAAAGCGCACCGATGATGGTCCCGGCGCTGCCAGCATCATCCAGAAAATAGTGGGGGATGTCCAGCCCTGCCGCGGCCAGCCGACCAGCAACCGGGTCCAGATGCTTTTCCACGGCGGCGAACACCGGCGTCAGACCGTAGGTCTCATAGGCGTATTTCGCCGCCTGCGCAAACAGGGGGGCCTTGTCCTCAAAGCCCTTCCAATTCCGCAGAGCGAAGCACAGATACTTCCCGTGGGTCGGGATGCCCGCCCGCAGCAGAACACTGTCGATCTCGTCCTCGCTGGCGGCGGGAAGGGTCAGAGCCGGGTCCGCCGTCAGGAGGATCTCCGGTTTTGTCACGCCCATGGACTGCAATTCCTTCAGGGAGTCCGGCTCCCGGAGGGTGATGACGTCCACGCTGGCGTTGAGCACCTTGGCCGCTAATTTCCGGTGCTGTTCCCGGAGAACGGGACCGATGCCGCAGCCGTACATCTGCACCTTGCAGCCGGCTTTGTGGGCAGCCTGAATGTTATGGAGATAGAACCACAGGGACCGACGGGAGGTGACGTCCTGAATGAGGCTGCCGCCGCCGTTGATATACAGCCCCGCGTGGCGCATGGCCTTTTTCCAGGTGCCCACGTCCATCCGTCCCGCCGTCCGCACCCGGTAGGTCAGGCGGGTGGCCTTGGGGTCCTTGGTGAGAACGGTAATAGGCATGTCCGGATCAATGGAGCGCATCTCCTGCAAAATGGCCTCCAAAATGGCGTCGTCGCCGGCGTTGCCCCGGCCGTAAGCACCGCAGATCACCACGCCGTCCCGGTCCCGTTTGGGACGATTGTGGCGGCGGATGATCTCCTCATAAATATGGAGCTGGGTGTCCACGGTGCTTTGGATGGAGAACTTGGCGGAGGCTTTTTCATAGAGCTTCTCACCCATCTCCCGACGCAGAGCGTCCCCGTTGCCCAGCGCAGCCAGATAGCGCCCTAACGTCTGCCAGTCGCCGGGGGTAAAGAGGTATCCGTTTACATCCTGGTCGATGAGATAGGGGATGCCGCCTACGGCGGTGGCCACCGTAGCCAGATGGAACCGGGCGCCCTCCGTCAGGGCGTAGGGGAAGGTCTCGGAGAGGGAGGTCAGGGCGTTGACATCCAGCGCGGAATAGAAGCGGTCCATACCGCCGCTGATCCAGCCGGCGAAGGTGACCTCCTTTTCCACGCCCAGTTCCTTTGCCAGATCCTCCAGCTTCTGCCGCTCCTCGCCGTCCCCGGCGATGACCAGCCGCAGCCGGGGGCAGGACTTGTGTCCTTCCGCAAAGCCCCGGATCAGGGTGGACATATCCTTGACGGGATTCAGCCGGGCGGCAATGCCCACCACCACACTGTTTTCCTCCACGTCGGCCCCCAGTCCCCGGAGATAGGCCAGCCGGTCCCCCTGAGACGGCGCAGGGGTGAAGTCGATGCCGTTGTAGATGGCGTAGAACCGGTCGGGGGGAAAGCCCCGGTCGATGAGCAGGTCCACCATGGCGTCGGACACACCGATGCGGTAGTCCAGATGCCGGAGCGCCCAGGCATTGATGGCCCCGAAGGTGAGCCGGGCGAAGGGGCGGCCCATGTAGTCCAGCTTGTAGTCGCTGTGGACGGTGGACACCACCGGCAGGCCCGTGGGCTTTCGCAGCAGCGCCCCGATCATATTGGCCCGGCTGCCGTGGCAGTGGATCAGCTGATACCCTCCCTCCCGGATATAGTCCGCCAGCTCCCGCCGCAGGTGGGGGATGTTGTTTCCGCCGCAGATCATGGTGGGGATCCCCATGGCCCGGGCCTCCTCGGCAAAGGGGCCGTCCCGGAAGCAGACCAGCTGGGCGGTGATGGTTTTGTTCAGATTTTGCAGCAGACTCAGCACATGGGTCTTGGCCCCGCCGGAATCGCCGCCGCTGATGAGGTGGATGACCTTCATAAAAGCGCCTCCAAAAAAATCCTTGTGAAATAGCGGAAAATATTATACAATAGAGAACGCGAAATGTCTACCAAGGAAAAATCGGGCCAAGCCCGTTACGGAGGAAATCATGGAACAGAAAGCAAAACGCATCGGAAAGCTGAATATCATCGACCTCATCGCCATTGTGCTGATCGTGGCGGTGCTGGCGCTGGCGGCCTGGAAATTTATCGGAAAAAACGGTGACAGCATCAACTATGAGCGGCCCCAGACGAAAGTCACCTATCAGGTGAAGGTGGAGGGCGTGGCCCCGGAACTGTATGAAAACTGTCAGGCCCATCTGCCGTCTCCGCTGATGGCCTCCGGCGCGCTGGTGGGCGGCCAGATCGAGGCCGTGGAGAAGGAGACCTATCAGGTGCTGGATGCCAATGGGAACTGGGTCACGGACCCGGACCATGTGACGTTGATCTTCACCGTGACCACCACCACCCCTGCCGCCGAGGTCATGACCACCAAGGTGGGCGATCAGGAGGTCCGCATCGGCAAGACCGATTATATCCTCAAGAGCGAGTATATCGAATTTTCTGACGGTACCATTACCAATGTCATCTGGGGCGACTGACGGCCCTTTCCGAAGGGCACACGGCTTCCAGTCCGTGTGTCTTTTTGTTCGACAAGTCATTTACCCAACGGAAATATAAATCAAAAGGAGAATTTCAGCTATGTATTGCACGAAGAAAATCACATCTGATCTGATCTGGCTGGGCGGCTCGGACCGCCGGCTGGCCCTGTTTGAAAATGTATATCCCATCCCCCGGGGCGTCTCCTACAACGCCTATCTGATCCAGGATGAAAAGACGGCCCTGCTGGATACGGTGGATCAGGCCATCGCGGAGCGGTTCTTTGAGAATCTGGAACACGCCCTGCAGGGCAAGCCTCTGAATTATGTGATCGTCAACCACATGGAGCCGGATCACGCCGCCACGCTGGGAACGGTCCTGAGCCGCTACCCGGAGGCCACCGTCATCGGCAACGCCAAGACCCTGCCCATGATCAAGCAGTTCTTCCCCATGGAGGTGGAGGGCCGCTTCCAGGCGGTGAAGGAGGGGGATACCCTGTCCCTGGGCCGCCACGAGCTGACCTTTGTCATGGCCCCGCTGGTCCACTGGCCGGAGGTCATGATGACCTATGATACCACGGAGAAGACCCTGTTCAGCGCCGACGCCTTCGGCACCTTCGGCGCCATGGACGGCAACATCTTCGCCGACGAGGTGAATTTCGAGCAGGAGTGGCTGGACGACGCCCGCCGGTATTACACCAACATCGTGGGCAAATACGGCACGCCGGTGCAGAACGTTCTGAAAAAGGCGGCGGGACTGGATATTCAGTACCTCTGCCCCCTCCACGGTCCCATCTGGCGGGAGAACATCGGCTGGTTCCTGGAAAAGTATAAGCGCTGGAGCACCTACACGCCGGAGGCGTGGACAGCCGCTATTTTCTGCGGATCCATCTACGGCCACACGGAAAACGCCTGCGAGATCCTGGCCTCCCGTCTGGCGGAAAAGGGCGTGCGGCACGTGCGGATCTTCGACGTGTCCCACACCGACGTATCCGAGCAGGTCAGTGCCGCGTTCCAGTGCAGCCATCTGGTGTTTGCCAGCGCCACTTACAACGGCGGCATCTACACCCCCATGGAGACGCTGCTGCTGGAACTGAAGGCCCACGCACTCCAGAACCGCACCGTGGCCCTCATTGAAAACGGCAGTTGGGGCCCTGCCGCCGCCCGGCTCATGGCCAAGCACCTGGAGGAGATGAAGGGCATGGAGCAGATCGCACCGCCCATCACCATCCGTTCCGCCGTGAAGGAGGAGCAGTACCGGAAGCTGGAGGATCTGGCCGACCTGATCGCTGCCGACATCGCAGCCGAAGAATAAGCGAAACCCCCCGTCTCCGCTTCTCGCGGAGACGGGGGGTTCATTTTGGAATCAGGGCATCAAGCAGTCCCGCGGCAAAAATGCCGCGGGACTGCTTTTGCGTATTTACAGCAGGATGATCCCGGCTTCCTCACATTTTTTCATGGTCTCGGCGTCCCAGATGCTGGCCTGAACCTCGCCGATGTGGCAGTTGCCGATCATCAGCATGCAGAGGCGGCTCTGGCCGATGCCGCCGCCGATGGTCTGGGGCAGCTCGCCGTTCAGCAGCATCTTGTGGAAGGGCAGCTCCGCCCGCTCCTCGCACCCGGCCAGCTTCAACTGGCGGGCCATGGATTCCTCATCCACCCGGATGCCCATGGAGGAGATCTCAAAGGACCGCTCCAGAATGGGGTTCCACATGAGAATGTCGCCGTTGAGGGCCCAGTCGTCATAGTCGGGGGCACGGCCGTCATGCTTTTCGCCGGATCTCAGCTTGCCGCCGATCTGCATGAGGAACACGGTGTGGTGCTCGGCGCAGATGGCGTGTTCCCGCTCCTTGGGAGTCTTGTCCGGCCAGCGGTCCTCCAGCTCCTGGGTGGTGACGAAGTACACCTCCCGGTCCAGCTTGATCCGCAGGCTGGGGAAGGCCACATTCAGCGCGTCGCTGGTCTCACACACGGCGGCGACGATGGCCCGGACGGTGGCCTTCAGATACGCCTCGTTCCGGTCCTCCCGGGAGATGATCTTCTCCCAGTCCCACTGGTCCACATAGACGGAGTGGATGTTGTCCAGATCATCCTCATCCCGGCGGATGGCATTCATATCGGTGTACAGGCCCTTGCCCTCGTGGAAGCCGTAGCGCTTCAGGGCCAGACGCTTCCACTTGGCCAGAGGGTGGACCACCTCGGCGTCCTTGCCCCCAACGCCGGGGATGTCGAACCGGACGGGACGTTCCGTACCGTTCAGGTTGTCATTCAGACCGGAATCGGAAGCGACAAACAGGGGAGCGGACACCCGGCGCAGGTTCAGCGCGTTGGAGAGGTTGGTCTGAAAGGATTCTTTGATAAAGGCGATGGCCCGCTGCAGCTCGTAGTTGGGCAGGGGGGCCTTGTAGCCCTGGGGGATCACAAGAGTGCTCATAAAAAGGCTCCTTCTTTCTCGGTTAGTTCAGCTTGTCCAGACCCAGACGCAGACGGCGCAGGGTCTCATCCTTGCCCAGCAGGTGGCAGATCTCCACGGCACCGCCGGGCGTCACCAGCTTGCCGGCTGCGGCAATGCGGACAGGCCACATCAGCGTGGCGTTTTTGACCTCCAGCTTGGCAGCCAGATCAATGAGGGTATCGTGGATCGCGTCCACAGTCCAGTCGGAAATGGCTTCCAGAGCGGGGATGGCGGCCTCCAGCATAGCCTTGGAGACCTCGGCGTTGGTCTTGGACTTCTTGTTAGTGAAGAACTCAACGTCATAATCGGGCAATGCATCGAAGAAATCGACCTTTTCGGGAATGTCCGTCAGCTTTTCGCACCGGGCCTGCAGCAGCGCGGCGATCCCGGCGGCGTCGATAGCGGGGTTCTTCACCACCTGACGGATGTAAGGCTCTGCAACCTCCGCAAAGGCGGCAGGCTCCATGGCCCGGAGATAGGTGGCGTTGAAATAGGTCAGCTTCTCGATGTCAAAAATAGCGGGGGACTTGGAGATACCGGCGATGTCGAATACCTTCACCAGCTCGTCCAGAGAGAAGATCTCCTGCTCGGCGTATTCGCCCTTGGGCGCCCAGCCCAGCAGCGCCACATAGTTCAGAATGGCGTCCGTCAGGAAGCCCTGAGCCTTCAGATCCTCGTAGGAGGGATCGCCGTGGCGCTTGGACATCTTGTTGTGCTGGTCCCGCATGACGGGAGAGCAGTGGACGTAGGTGGGGACCTCCCAGCCGAAGGCCTCGTACAGCAGATTGTACTTGGGCGCGGAGGACAGGTACTCGCTGCCCCGGACCACGTGGGTGATGCCCATGAGGTGATCGTCCACCACGTTGGCGAAGTTGTAGGTGGGCAGGCCGTCCCGCTTCAGCAGCACCTGGTCGTCCAGGGTCTTGTTCTCCACGGTGATGTCGCCGAAGGACACGTCGTGGAAGGTGGTGGTGCCCTCGTGGGGGATCCGCTGACGGATCACGTAGGGCTTGCCGGCGGCCAGATTGGCGGCCACTTCTTCCTCGCTCAGATTCCGGCAGGGATCGTCCGCCCGGTCAAACTCGCCGGAGTCCTCCTCGGATTCCGCCTTCTCGCAGAAGCAGTAGTAGGCTGCGCCCTTTTCCACCAGGAGCTGGGCGTAGGGCAGATACAGGTCCCGGCGCTCGGACTGGATATAGGGGCCGGTGGGGCCGCCCACGTCCGGGCCTTCATCGTGATCCAGATGGCACTCCTTCATGGTGCGGTAGATCACGTCCGTAGCACCCTCCACCAGACGGCCCTGATCCGTATCCTCGATCCGGAGAATGAAGGTGCCGTCGGCGTGGCGGGCGATGAGCCAGGTATACAGCGCGGTGCGCAGGTTGCCTACGTGCATATAACCGGTGGGAGAGGGGGCGAACCGGGTACGGACCTTCCCCTTGGGGATGCGGGCTTCCAAATCTTCAAAAAATGTCTTATCCAAAGCCATGAATGATACCTCCATGTCAAAATATACGTAATTACACAAAATACATTATCCCTATTTCAGACAGGAAAGTCAAGAGTTCGGATTGCAATTTTTAAGGGGGAGTGGTATACTGTATCAGTTAAAATATGCCCTGTACAGATACGTCTGCCGGTTTCCGGCCGAAATACAGAAAAGCGAGGTACTATTATGGAGAACGAAGTTCAGAAAAAAAGAATTCTAAGCGGCATCCAGCCCTCCGGCGATTTGACGCTGGGTTCCTATCTGGGTGCCATCCGCAACTGGGCGGCGCTGGCGGATGAGTATGACTGCTACTATATGATGGCCGACATGCACACCATCACCGTGCGGCAGGTCCCGGCGGAGCTGCGGCGGCACACCCTGGTCCAGTTGGCGGCCTATATCGCCAGCGGTCTGGACCCGGAGAAAAACGTGCTGTTCGTCCAGTCCCATGTTCCGGCCCACGCCCAGTTGGGCTGGGTGCTGGACTGCTACACCATGTTCGGCGAGCTGAGCCGCATGACCCAGTTCAAGGATAAGTCCGCCAAGAACGCCGACAACATCAACGCGGGCCTGTTTACCTATCCGGCTCTGATGGCGGCGGATATTCTGCTGTATCAGGCGGATCTGGTGCCCGTGGGCGGCGACCAGAAGCAGCACGTTGAGATCTGCCGGGACATTGCCACCCGCTTCAACGGCATCTACGGCGAAACCTTCAAGCTGCCGGATCCCTACATCCCCAAGGTGGGCGCCCGGATCATGAGCCTGACCACCCCCACCAGCAAAATGAGCAAGTCCGACAAGGATCAGAACGGCTGCGTGTATATGCTGGAAAAGCCGGAGGATATCCTGCGGAAGTTCAAGAAGGCCATGACCGATTCCGACGCCTGCGTCCGCTTTGACCCGGAGAACAAGCCCGGCGTCTCCAACCTGATGCAGATCTACTCTGTGGCCACCGGTAGGGATTACGCGGCTATCGAGACGGAATTTGCCGGTCAGGGCTACGGCAGCTTCAAGACCGCCGTGGGCGAGTCCGTGGTGGAGCTGCTGCGCCCCATCCGGGAGGAGACGGAGCGCCTGCTGGCTGACAAGTCCTATCTGGAGAGCGTGTACCGTGCCGGTGCGGAAAAGGCCGCCTATGTAGCCAACCGCACCCTGTCCAAGGTCTACAAAAAAGTGGGCTTCCTGGCCCGGTAACGGCGGAGGAAACATGAGATTTGACAATCAGCTGATGGCGCCGGTGGCGCTGGCACTGCTGACGGCTCTGGTGGTCAGCTTTCTGATGACACCGGTGGTCAAGAGCTTTGCTTACAAGGTGGGTGCGATCGACGTGCCCAAGGACGAGCGGCGGATGCACCACAAGCCCATCCCCCGGCTGGGCGGTCTGGCGATCTTCGCCGGCTTTATGGCCAGCATCCTGCTGTTCGTGGATATCCGACTGAACCCCCAGATGCAGAGCATCCTACTGGGCGCGGTCATCATCGTGGTGCTGGGCGTGGTGGATGACATCATGGCCCTGCCCGCCAAGCTGAAATTCGTGATCCAGATCGCGGCGGCCCTGATCCCGGCTCTGAACGGCGTGTCCATTCAGGCGTTATCCAACCCCAACATCTTTTCTCCCAATGCCTATTGGGTGCTGAACTGGCTGTCCGTCCCCATCACGGTGCTGTGGATCGTGGGGATCACCAACGCCGTGAACCTTATCGACGG
>ENA-UEPL01002072-UEPL01002072.1-human-gut-metagenome-genome-assembly--contig:-NODE-2072-length-13954-cov-3.387548_pt1 | contig 13954 bp, 16 predicted proteins | sample MGYA00242896_ERZ507908 | MGnify/ENA primary metagenome ERZ507908 (study PRJEB26167, sample SAMN06115518) | human gut metagenome | host: Homo sapiens | place: China:Chongqing | collected 2015-08-20...
GCCAAAATTAATTCAAAAAAATTGGCAAATATAGGGGTTGCTGAAAAAATAAAACTATGATATGATAACGTTTACATTCGGAAGACACTCAAAACAACATCAATTTTCCTATTTACCTTTTTTATTATACTATCTTTGGTCATATTTTGGCAAGGGAAATTTTTAATTGCCGAAATGTAAACGTATTCAAACTTTTGAACGATCTAATGTGTGAATAGTATTAGCGTTGCTTCCGAAAAGTTCCGCAGTATTTTCCCATTTTCTTTCGACCTCCGTTTTGCAGAAAACTTCAAAGTATCATTCATGCTAGAAAGGATTGATTCTATGGCGAAGCAAAAGAAAGTTGTGATCTCTGCCGCGATTACCGGCGCTATCCACACACCCACCATGTCCCCATACTTCCCGGCGTCTCCGGAGCAGATCGCCCAGCAGGCCATTGACGCTGCCAAGGCCGGTGCCGCGGTGGTGCATATCCACGCTCGAAGAGGCGACGGCATGCCAGTGGGCGACTTTGACACATTTCGCAAGATTCTGACTACCATTAAGAAAGAGACAAACGCTGTCATCGGCATCACTACCGGAGGTGCCAACGGCATGTCGACTGAGGAGCGATTCTCTGTTATCGAGGAATTTCAGCCTGAGATGGCCTCCGCCAACGGTGGTTCCATGAATTTTTGTTACCATAAGCTGGCCAGTCATCTGCAGGAGCCGCTTTATGATTGGGAAGTTCCCTATGTGACCCGTACTTATGACAATGTATTCAAAAACACCTTCAAGGACATGGAATACTGTATCCGGACCATGAATAAATGTGGCACGCTGCCTGAATACGAAGTGTTTGACTACGGCCAGTTAAACAACCTGGCGTTTTTCAAGAAGGAGGGCGTTATCACACAGCCTATTTATATTCAGTTTGTTCCCGGCGTTATGGGTGGATTCCCTATGTCTAACGAGGGCATGATGTTTATGATCGACCAGGCGAAAAAGCTGCTGGGTAGCGACATCCAATACAGCACAGTGGCTGGTGGCCGACGGATGTTCCGCTACTCTACCATGATGGCACTGCAGGGCGGTAACGTCCGCGTGGGTATGGAGGACGGGCTCTATATCAACCCCGCCGGTGAGCTGGCAGCCAGCAACGCAGCGCAGGTGACCAAGATCAAAGGTATTCTGGAGGCTTTGGATTATGAGATCGCAAGCTCAGACGAAGCGCGGGAGTTGCTGCATCTCAAGGGTGGAGATAAGGTGAATTTCTAATGAAAATGAATCGTGAAGAAATTATGGCGGTCATTCCGCACCGTGACCCCATGCTGCTGGTAGACACCGTAGAAGAAATGGAGCCGGGTGTACACATCACCACTACTTTCCACGTGAATGCAGGCCGGGAGATTTTTAAGGGCCATTTCCCCTCTGAGCCGGTCCTGCCGGGAGTTTATTCCGTGGAGTGCATGGCGCAGACCGCGGATATCCTACTGTTGTCCTCTGAGCGCTATGCGGGAAAGATCCCCCTGTTTTTGGGTATCAATAACGTTCGTTTCCTGAGAAAGATACTCCCCGGAGATACCATTGAGATCCGGGCGAAGCTAATTTCCGAGCGGATTGAAAAAGCCATTGCTACCTGCTCCGCCGAGATTTATAACCATGGCGAACTGACCGCCACCGGCGACGTGACTCTGGCAATGCGCTGATTTGACGAAAGGAGCATGAACAAAATGCGAGTACTGATGATTGATGCAGGTCCCAACCCTGAATCCACTACCTACATCGCACTGAACGAGATTCGTGGTCAGCTGCAGAAGGAAGGCGTTGAATGTGAGATCGTTCACACCGGCGGACAAAATGTGGAAGGGTGCCGTTTTTGCAACAGTTGCAAAAAAACAGGCCGCTGCGTGTTGGATGATTGCCTGAATCCGCTCCTGGAGCGGGCGGCAGAGGCGGATGCCTACATCTTTGCAAGTCAAAGCCATTATGGCGTTGCGAACGGAAATCTTGCGCTGTTGATCCACCGGTTCATCACTGCTGATCTTACTTGTGTTGGAAAGCCCGTGGCCACGGTTGTCACCTGTCGCCGCAGTGGTGCCACTTCTGCCCTGGCGGAACTGAACTCCTTCTTTGCCATGAAATCCATGCCAGTCGTGAATTCTTCCTACTGGAACCTTTTGGTGGGCAGCACCCCCGAACAGGTCAGCCAGGACGAAGAGGGCCTGCGGACCATGCGGAACCTAGCACGCAATATGGCGTGGCTTTTAAAGAGCATCGATGCGGGACGGAAACAGGGAATCCAGTCTCCCCCTTTGGAGTGAGCGATATTTGCAAAATAAGGAGGAACCAACATGAACACAAACAAAGTCGTGATGGCCGGAGCCGGAACGATGGGTGCCTCCCTGGCCCAGGTCTACGCGCAGGCGGGATGGGACACGGTCCTCTACAACCGAAGCGACTCCGGCCTGAAGCGGGCAAAAAATTTGATTGAAGTGAACCAAGCTGTTTTTGTGAAAGAGGGGATTTTAGAAGAATCGCATTCCAAGGCGTTGGTCAGTCGCATCAAAATGACCACCGGCAAGGAGGACTTCCGGGATGCCGCACTGGTGGTGGAGAGCATCGTGGAGAACCTGGACGCCAAGCGGGCGTTCTGGGAGGAAATCTCGGAAATCGCTCCAGTGGAAGCTCTGTTTGCAACCAATACCTCTGGCTTAAAAATCACGGAGATCGCCAAGGTCTGCAAATACCCAGAGCGGTTCATGGGCCAGCACTGGCTGAATCCGCCCCACCTGCTGCCTTTGTGCGAGATCATCGCTGGGGAGAAGACCAGCCAGGAAAACGTCCAGAAGATGCGTAAGCTGGTGGAGGGCCTGGGCAAGCGGCCGGTGGTAGTGGCTGACATCAACGGTTTCATCATCAATCGCATCCAGTTTGCCGTCCTGCGGGAAGCCTTGCACATCGTGGACATCGGCGCCGCCACCATTGAGGACGTGGACACAGTGCTGAAAGCGGGTATGGGCCTGCGTTACGCGGCTCTGGGCCCCTTCGGCGTGGCGGACTTCGGCGGCCTGGACACCTTCGACCATATCAACACCTATCTCAACGCGGAGTTGGATGACAGCAAGGTGGGCAACAAGCGGCTCCACGAGATGGTGGAGGCGGGAAAGCTGGGCGTCAAGAGCGGCCAGGGCTTCTACGACTACTCCGGCGATAAGGCTGACGAGGCCATCCGGGAGCGTGACCGCATGTACATCGAGCTTGCCAAGGTTCTGTATTTCAACAAGAAATAGTAAGGAGAACAAGCATGCGTAGTGATTTGATGAAAAGCGGCGTGGACCGCATTCCCCACCGGGCGCTGTTCCGCGCCCTGGGCCTCACAGACGAGGAACTGAGTCGCCCCATCATCGGTGTGGTCAGCGCTAAGAATGAGATCATCCCTGGCCACATGCATCTGGACAAGATCTCCGAGGCCGTGAAGGCCGGCATCCGTATGGCAGGTGGCACTCCTATCGAGTTCCCCGCCATCGGCGTGTGCGACGGCATTGCCATGAACCACGAGGGCATGTTCTTCTCTTTGCCCAGCCGTGAGCACATCGCGGACTCCGTGGAGATCATGGCCAACGCCCATCCCTTTGACGGTCTGGTGTTTATCCCCAACTGCGACAAGATCGTGCCCGGCATGATCATGGCGGCCCTGCGGGTGAACATCCCCTCCATCTTCTGCTCCGGTGGCCCCATGATGCCCGGTAAGGCCAATGGCCACCAGGTGGCCCTGACGGACGCTTTCGAGGCTCCCGGCGCCGTGCGCACCGGCAAGATGACCGAGGCCCAGGCCCAGGACATCGTGGAGCACTCCTGCCCCGGCTGCGGCTCCTGCGCCGGCATGTTCACGGCCAACTCCATGAACTGCATGACGGAGCTGCTGGGTCTGGGTCTGCCCGGCAACGGCACCATCCCCGCCGTGGAGAGCCAGCGCATCCTGCTTGCCAAGCACGCAGGCATGAAGATCATGGAGCTGGTGGAAAAGAACCTGCGCCCCCGTGACATCGTCACGGAGAAGGCTATCAAGAACGGTCTGGCGGCGGACATGGCCCTGGGTTGCTCCACCAACACCATGCTGCACCTGCCCGCCATCGCCCATGAGGCGGGGCTGGAGTTTGACCTGAAGGGCGTCAACGCCGTTTCCGACGCGGTGCCACATTTGGTGAAGCTGAATCCCGCCGGCGTCCACTGCCTGGTGGACCTGAACAACGCCGGCGGCCTGAGCGCCGTCATGAAGCGACTGGACGGCCTGGGACTCATCGACCCCACCGCCAAGACTGTGGACGGCACCTGGGCCGACCGCATCGCCAAGGCGGAGATCGTGGACGAGAACGTCATCCGCGACAAGGAGCACGCCTATTCCCAGACCGGCGGCCTGGCCATCCTGTATGGCAACCTGGCTCCCGACGGTGCCGTGGTGAAGAAGGGTGCTGTTCTTCCCGAGATGCTGGTGCACACCGGCCCTGCCAAGTGCTTTGACAGCGAGGAGGCCTGCTGCGAGGGCCTGTACGCCGGCAAGGTTGTGGCAGGCGACGTGGTTGTGGTCCGGTACGAGGGGCCCAAGGGCGGTCCGGGCATGCGCGAGATGCTGAGCCCCACCGCGACGCTGGCCGGTATGGGTCTGGATTCCACCTGCGCTCTGGTGACGGACGGCCGGTTCTCCGGCGTGAGCCGCGGCGCGTCCATCGGCCATGTGTCTCCCGAGGCGGCGGCCAGCGGATTGATGGCCTATGTTCGGGATGGCGACCAGATCGCCATCGACATCCCCAACCACTCCATCCAGCTGCTGGTGAGCGACGAAGAGCTCGAAAAGCGCAAGGTCGAGACGGTTCCCCAGCCTCCCAAGCAGGTGAGTGGTTACCTCAAGCGCTACCGCGCCATGGTGACCTCTGCCAACCGCGGCGCCATTCTCGATGACGAGAGCCTGTAAAGATCAAATTTTGCGTTTGATCTCTGTGGTAGGTTACAGAGAATTCGACTATCAACATAACAAAAAGGTAACTCTTGTTTCACTAACACAATGCTTGCTCTATTTGTAAAAATTACCTTGAAATTGCAAGACTCTTGCACTACAATTTATACAGACAGCCAAGAATACGTTTTCAATTGCTGCTATGCCCGTTAAAATATTATGCTCCTCAAGCTTGGCTTCCTGGTGCAGTCAATACAGCGGGCCTGACAGAACAATTAAAATTGGTTTTTGGCTAAAAAATGAGGAGGAAGAATAATGAAAAAAGTACTGTCTGTGATTCTCTCACTGACCATGGTTTTGTCTCTGGCTGCATGTGGCGCTAAAGAACAAAAGCCCGCAGGAACTCCCACTGAAGGCCGCACCTATGAGCTGACTATGGCTTCTAAAGACGCTACCGGCTCCGTCATCGGTCTGGTGGGCGAGAAGATTGTTGAACTGGCTGACAAGTACTCCGACGGCCGTATCAAGATTAATTATCATCAGGATGCCACTCTGGGCACAGAGCTGGAGAACATCCAGCAGCTGAAGACCGGCGAGATCGATATCTGTCATTTCGGCGATAACTTCGGCAGCCAGATTGCCACTGGTATCGACCCCACCGTCATTCCCTTCATTTTCAAAGATATCGATGACGTTAAGGCTGTGTATGACGATCCCGTCCTGGGCGCTGCCATCAAAGATGCCGCCAAGTCCACAGCCAATTGCTACCTGATCGGTCTGCAGGAGCGCACTCCCCGTCTGCTGACTGCCAGCAAGGAAATTAAGACCCCCGCTGATCTGAACGGCGTCAAGGTCCGCGTCCCTGAGATCCCCGATTGGGTCACCGTTTGGAATAGCCTGGGCGCCCTGTGCACTGTTGTTGCGTGGTCTGAGACTTACAGTGCTCTCCAGACCGGCGTTGTGGATGCTCAGGAGAACCCCATCGACAACATCTTCACCAATAAGATCTTTGAGGTCAACAAGTACATCATGAATACCGAGCACCTGTATGGCCTGAATCACTGGTGCATCAATGCCGATACCTATGACAACATGGACCCCGCCGATCAGGAGATCCTGCAAAGAGCGTTTGACGAGGCCGACGCCTGGGGTGATGCCGAGCTGGAGAGCCTAGCCGATGGTTATTGGAAAGAGGTCCTGGCTGACGGCTCTGTGACTGTGGTTGATGTGGATAAGGACGCCTGGTCCGCCGCCGCACAGGAAGGTATCAACACCGCTATAGCCGGCTATTCCAAGGAAGCTCAGGATTATATCGCCAACTATCTGGGCTGATATTCGCAAAAGCTTTTGAATCTGACTTAACTGGCTAGACTTATTTTAATGGAGTAACTGCTGTTGCGCCATGTGATAACAGTTACTCCATCCCTTTATTCTCATGTTTTCCTCAAACCCGACGTGATTTTTCAATGCTGACATTAGGAGCCTGATATGAAAAAAATTGAGAAAATCCTCGAGAGTATAACAGCAGTCATTTTGCTGGTTATGCTCATTTGCTGCCTGCTGCAGGTCCTATTCCGCTTTGTCCTGCACATCTCTGCTCCCTTTACGGAGGAGTTCGCGCGGATGGGCTACATATGGATGGTGTTTTTGACGCTGCCCCTGCTGGAGGCGAAAAACGAGCAGCTGAAAGTGACTTTTTTCTTCGATAAGATCCCTATGGCAATCCGGGCTGTACTTTATTGGGTGATATCCGTTGCATATGTCGTTCTTCTGGTTTTCACCGCTTACGGTGCGGTGCGCTATTACGAGTCTGCAAGCACATTGACCTTTGCTTCTGTGAGCTGGTTGCTGATGAGTTATCAATATATTCCTGTGATGATTGGCTGCGTGCTGGGTATTTTGTTTATTATTCGGAGGGCCATTCATTTCAAAGAAGCGTTTGCCCAGGAGGAAGCGGAATATGAAGTGGGAGGGGAGCGGTAAATGATCATTGCAATTTTTGTTGGCCTGCTGTTGATCCTATTCCTCATGGGCGTTGCCGTGCCTTACGCGCTGATCGCCACCTCCGTGGTGGGCATGATCTATTCTGGCGGCTTCGGCCCGGTGCAGATGGGCACTATGGCGCAAAAAATGACGGCTGGCGTCAACAGCTTCACGCTGCTGGCAATCCCATTCTTCCTGCTGGCGGGCAAAATGATGAACGTTGGCAGCATTACAAAGCGTATCTTCAATTCCTGCAACGCTCTGGTGGGCTGGATCCCCGGCGGCCTTGGACAGGTGAATATCCTGGCGTCGGTTGTATTTGCGGGCATGAGCGGCTCCGCCGTTGCTGATGCCGCCGGCCTTGGTACCATTGAGATCAAGGCCATGAAGGACGAGGGATTTGACACGGAGTTCGCGGCAGGCATCACGGCTGCGTCCTCCACCATCGGACCCATCATCCCGCCTTCCATTCCCCTGATCATGTTCGGCTGTGCTGCCAGTGTGTCCATCTCCGATCTGCTGGTGGGTGGCATCGTCCCCGGCGTTGTCTGTGCTATCGCGTTGGGCATCATGGTGGCCATCATCTCCGTAAAGCGTCGCTACCCCCGCCGTGGTTTCCCCAGCCTGCGGGAGCTCTGGACGCTGTTTAAGTCTTCTTTCCTGGCACTGATGACTCCTGTCATTTTGATCGGCGGCATCCTATCCGGCGCGTTTACGGCGACGGAAGCCGCTGCAGTGGCGTCGCTGTATGCTATGATCCTGGTATGCGTAGTTTACCGAGAAGTGGGGCTGAAAGACCTGCCCCAGATATTTAAGGAAGTCTGCCGTGAGGCCTCCGCCATCATGCTGGTGGTAGCTGCGTCTACTCTGTACGGCTACATGCTGACCAAATTCATGATTCCTAAAATGGCGCTGGAATTTTTCTTGAGCGTCAGCAGCAACAAATATGTGTTCCTGCTGATGATTAATCTGTTTTTGCTGTTTGTGGGCTGCTTCATGGAATCCAACGCCGCGATTTTGATCCTGGCGCCGATCCTGGTACCGGCGGCTACTTCTTTCAATATTCATCCGGTCCATTTCGGCCTCATTATGGTTTTCAATCTGATGATCGGCCTGCTGACTCCTCCTGTTGGTATGTGCCTGTATGCGACGGCCCGTGTTGCGGGTCTGAGCTTTGAAGAACAGCTGCGGGGAACGGCGATATTCTATATCCCGCTGATCATTACCTTGATCGTCATCACCATGGTGCCGCAGGTCACGCTGTTCCTGATTGGCTAATTTTCACGTTTAAGGAGGGAGAAATGCAGATATCCATATTTCTTCCTCCTTGTATTTTATATTTGGGGTATTCCTATGTCTAAGATTATAGACTCTTTTTTCAAGACGACAGAAAAACCGGAAATGGGGCGCTCTGGCAAAGTGATTTATACACTGCTGGGCCTTATAGGCACCGCGTTTTTGATCACAGCCTATTACACAAAAAACCAACTGTTGCACTGGATTGGTGCTTCAGCAGGGATTTTGGGAATGGTGGCTGTGGCAGCTGCCACTCGCATCCGCAAAATCGGCTGGAAGGAATATATGCTCATATGGCTTCGCCGGGATATTGCCATTGTTTTTGTGTGGATACTTCTGCTATGCATTTGGATCAAGGACACAACGGCATAAAGCTGCGGCGCGGACCTTAATTTGATCGAATTCGTTTCCGAAAGGGTGCTATTGATGAAATTTGGACATTGCGCGCAATTTGAAGAACTGAGCGCCGTAAAGGACAGTGGCTACGATTTCACGGAACTGCGTGGAAAAGCAGTGGCGGCGCTGCCGGAGCAAGATTTCGAATCGCTGTGCCAGAGCCTGTCGGACCTGGAGCTGCCATGCGTGGGATTCAATGCGTACTGTTCGGCAGAGGTGGTAATTGCCGGCCCTGGATATGACCGTGAAAATACCAAGCGCTACGCGCGGCATCTGGCCGCCCGTGCAAAAAAGCTTGGTATCAGGCAGGTTGGCATTGGCTCTCCTGCCTCCAGAACACTTCCTGAAGGGTTTGATCGGGATTTGGCCGCCGCGCAAATGCGGGAATTTTTATTGGATTCCGCCGAGTGCTTTGCCCTGGTAAATGTAAGGGTCGCTTTGGAGCCTCTTGCGCCATTCTTCTGCAATTTTGTGAATAACTACGACGAGGGCATGGAATATGTTGCCGCGCTGTCGGACAACGGCATTGGGTTGATCCTGGACTTTTTGAACATGGAGCTGAGTCATGAAGATGATCGGGACCTGCGCCCGCTGGTTCCCTATGTCCTGCATACGCATATCTCTGATTACGATGAAACTCCCTGGCACCGCGATGAGCTAAAACCGGCGCTTTACAAAGTGCATCAGGACCGGCTGCGGCGGCTGTGCGATGCCGGATATGACGGCACAGTGAGTATTGAGACGGATCTGGCTTATGACCGGGAACGCGCCATCCAAACCCTGCATGCAATAAAAAACTTGAGGCTTCGGTAGTATGTGTGGAAGATTTAGCGGCCAGGAAGCCTCGGCTGGACGCATGAACAGGACAGCATGATCATGGAGACCAAGCTGTCAGTATTTCTGAATCCGTAGGCGGTACGGATGAGAAGTTTAATCTTGTTGTTCGTAGCCTCTACACGGGCGTTGGAGATGCCGTACTTGGCAGCTGCTACGATGGCAGCGAAGTGCCGCTTGATCTTCAACCGAAGTTCCCGAAAGGCGGGGATTCGGCATGCGCGATTCTGGCAGGACAGGCAACAGGCAACTTGGCATCTTTTTCCGCATGGAACCGGCCGGCCCACATGGTGTATCCCGATGAAGAACGCCATGCGCAGTATCAGGAGCGATTGCAGAAGTTCATCGCGACATATCCGCTGCTTCAAGCCATGCGCAAGATTGCGGGAGATGGCCGCTGAAGCTGGTTTATTAAGTTTGCACAAAAAGGGTGCAACTTGAATGTCAAAATGTGAAAACGTTTTCTTTTCAATTGACAAGCTATACATGAAGTGGTATTATAATTATGAAAAGAAACGTTTACATTTTATTTTCACTATATTTTAAAATGTTTGGAGGACACTACAATGAAAATCGGATTTATTGGTTTGGGCGCCATGGGAAGACCGATGTCCAAAAACCTGCTTAAGGCAGGCCACGAAGTGCACGTTTACGACATTGTTCCCGCGGCAGTTGAGGAGATTGTTGCATGCGGCGCTGTTGCTGAAAAGTGCAACAAGGATGTGGCTGCAAACACCGATGTTGTGATTACCATGCTGCCCAACTCCCCACATGTGAAAACGGCTGTCACAGGCCCGGATGGTATTCTGGCTGGCAAGCATGAAGGTATGATCCTGCTGGAAATGAGTTCTATCGCCCCCTTGGCCACCAAGGAGATCGGCAAGCTGTGCGAGGAAGCTGGCGTTCCCATGCTGGAGGCTCCTGTTTCCGGCGGCGTCGGCGGCGCGGCGGAAGGCAAGCTGTCTATCATGTGCGGCGGCAAACCGGAGTTGTTTGAGCAACTGAAGCCTATTTTGAGTGTGCTGGGCTCTTCACTGCGCCTGTGCGGTGACCTAGGGGCCGGCAACACCACGAAGCTGGTGAACCAGCATATCATCGCCGTTGAGATTGCAACCGTCGCTGAAGCCTTTGCCATGGGCAAGAAGGCCGGCGTGGAGCCCGAGGTTGTTTATAACGCGATCCACAACGGATATGCCGGTTCCAAGGTCCTGGACGGCAAGCTGACTGCCGCTATGGACCGGGAGTTCAAAGCCGGTTTCCGCCTGGACCTGCATATCAAGGATATGGTCAACGCCGTTGAAACCGGCTACGCCGTGGGCGCCCCCATGCCTCTGGGCAGTATCGTGCTGGACATGATGAAATACCTGTCTGCAAACGGTCTCGGCAGTGAAGATAACGCTACCCTGATGAAGTATTACGAAAAGCTGGCTGGCTTTGAGTTCGGCCGTATGGAGTAAGCGAAAAAACTTAGCGTACATGTTGTTTGAAAGGGAGGAAAAGGGAGGAAAGATTCTTTTCCTCCCTTTTCCTCAAATTTGGTTTCACGGAAGTTGAATGTGATATCTAACGGGCGAAAGAACTCCTTGCGGAGGCGGGGTCATGCTGAGTATTCAGCTCATGCGGCAAATCGCAGAGCTTTTTATTGTGATGATGTTGGGCTTTTTGGCGGTCCAATGCAAAATCATAAAAGGGGAATCCGTCCAGCACTTTTCCAAGGTTGTTGTTAATACGGTCATTCCATGTGCCATTTTTGAGTCTTTTCAAATCGAGTATACATCCGAGCGGCTCTCCGGACTGTTGCTGGCGTTTGGTGCCGCTCTGGTAGTACATGTCATCTTTTTTGCGTTGACCTGGGCGATCCGCAAGCCCCTGCGGCTAACGGCGGTAGAGGAAGCCTCTCTTATTTGCTCTAACAGTGGACAGCTGCTGTTTCCTCTGATTACTGCCACGCTGGGCGCGGAGTGGGTTTTTTACGCCAGCGCGTTCATGGCGATCGGAACCGTTGTCGTGTGGTCGATGGGTATTTCCAAAATCAGCAACGCTGCACAGTTCCAACTAAAAAAACTACTCTGCAATATGAATATCCTTGCGATTTTCGTAGGTGTTATCGTGTTTTTGGCGGGATGGGACCTACCGAATATCGTGGACAGCGCCATTACAAACGTTGGAAGTATGATCGGACCGGCCTGCATGCTCTCCATCGGTATGATGATCGGCTCGATAAAGATCTTTCAGCGCTCGCAGTTGTGGAGGGTGCTGATGCTGTCCGGTTGGCGACTGCTGATCTACCCGTTTGCCTGCATGATTTTATTTTCCAGCGGTTGGGTGCTGGGACTGCATCCCGACGCAGCTAAGATTCTTTTGATCACAACGCTTGCCGCTGCGGCACCCTCCAGCGCAGTCATTGCACAATTGGCGCAAATTTACGACAATGAGGCGCTTTGGGGAAGTATCATCAATGTAGTTACAACCTTGCTGTGTATCCTTACGATGCCGCTTATCACCTGGCTTTATCAAGCAATGACACATTTACAAGTCTGAGAGAATGCAGAAAGGAAATAAGGCGTATGAAGATTGCTGTTGGAAGTGACCACGCGGGTTATCCGCTGAAAATCGCGCTTTTGGATACCTTAAAGGCAAAAGGACACGAAATCGAAGATTTTGGCTCGTTTGACCCAAATCCTGTGGATTTTCCTGACATAGCAAAGCTGGTCTGCAACGCCGTTCTGACAGGAAGCGCGGAGCGCGGCATCATGTTTTGCGGTACCGGCGTGGGGGCGAGCATCGCCTGCAACAAAGTGCCGGGTATTCGCGCATCTGTTTGTCATGATATTTATACCGCACATCAGTGCGTAGAACATGACAATGTTCAAATTATTGCAATGGGCGCGCAAATCATTGGTCCCACGGTTGCGGAGGAGCTAATTGACCTGTTTTTGAAGGCAGAGTTTTCCACCAGCGAAGAATTCCGAAGAAGAGTACAAAAGCTTGCCCATATGGATGGAAGTGCAGGCTGATTGAAAAGAAATGAGGCTTCGGTAGTATGTGTGGAAGATTTAGCGGCCAGGAAGCCTCGGCTGGACGCATGAACAGGACAGCATGATCATGGAGACCAAGCTGTCAGTATTTCTGAATCCGTAGGCGGTACGGATGAGAAGTTTAATCTTGTTGTTCGTAGCCTCTACACGGGCGTTGGAGATGCCGTACTTGGCAGCTGCTACGATGGCAGCGAAGTGCCGCTTGATCTTCAACCGAAGTTCCCGAAAGGCGGGGATTCGGCATTCAGTTTTCTGTGTACAGCTACCTGGTCTGCTGCGCGGGTCAAAAGGAACTGTGCTGGCCCAGCGTGAAAACCATTGCCCTGCACTGCGGCTGTTCCGAGAACGCCGTGCGCAGTGCGATCAAGATCCTGGCAGAGCGTGGTTTCGTCCGCAAAGTACCCACCAAGCGATCCGCCAAAGACGGTCGCTGGCTCCAGAGCAATAACCACTACTACATTCAGGAACTGCCGAAGTTGCCAGCCCCCGCAGACCGCAGCGCATGACGGAGGTGTCCCGCAGCAGGTGCTGGGGAAGTATATTGATGGTAGACGGAGAATAGCTTTCTTCTCTCTGAAAGTGCTTTTTCCAGGCCATAACGGTATCCTTCGTAACGGGCTGACCGTCCAAAAATAGCGAGAACGCTCGTACACTCCGCAGATATTTTTCCACCGTTGCCTGAGACCGCTCCGCCTGAAAAAGTGCCGTGGAAAACGCGAGGATCTGTTCGTTTGTGAGGCAATGTCCGTCCATGATGGCTCTCCTTGAAATCAAGCGTGATGGCTCTCATTTTACCGCCCAAAGCGGCTCCCACACAAGCACCAAACGGCTGGCCGCTCGGTCGTTGCGTGTGATAGTAACTCTGCCGGAACGCTTGGTCAAGTCTTTTCAAACCAGCCAAACACACTGAACAGACAACAGCAGCATGACTGCGCAGCCCAGCGGGGCCGCGACGCCTCGGGACAGCGACGCGCATGAGCGCATCGCTGTCCCGAAGGCTTTCTGCGTTCTTCGGGAGCGCCCCCCGGCCAAGACCCAAAAGCGGCCAAGTTCGCCGTTCTACACCCTGGCCACGCAGAGTTTCCGAAACGTGCGGAACGCTCCGAGGGTAGTGATACCACCCCCCCCCAAAACACCACCTGTTTCGCCGTGTGTGCCCTTGTGTGCGATTTTTCTCTGAAAGCCGAGTGTGTACCCGTTTTCGGCTGTGAAAGCAAGCGTAGGCCGTTTGTGCGACAAGTTGAAAATCGGGATGAAAAGCGGTTGGGGATAAAATTTATGGCGGCAGTTTCGCCGGATTTTTTCTCTCTGCTGAAAGTGGGGGGTTCACAGAGAACCGGGAAATGTATGTATATAAAAGCATGGCGGACTAAAAGGAATTTCGCTGACGGCACAAGACAGCATTGTGGCTGAGGGAGGGAAGGCCCCCTGTTTCGGCGCGTGTGCCCTTGTGTGCGATCTTTCTCTGAAA
>ENA-UEPL01002077-UEPL01002077.1-human-gut-metagenome-genome-assembly--contig:-NODE-2077-length-13932-cov-3.242512_pt1 | contig 13932 bp, 8 predicted proteins | sample MGYA00242896_ERZ507908 | MGnify/ENA primary metagenome ERZ507908 (study PRJEB26167, sample SAMN06115518) | human gut metagenome | host: Homo sapiens | place: China:Chongqing | collected 2015-08-20...
GAATAGTTGGCGATACCATTTCACTAAAACCCCAAATTACACCGGCCAATCGGGAATACGACTGTTTTTGGGGTATTATTGCGTTCAACAGTGGGTCTAACAACGTGGACACTATCTCTTTTGAACAGGACTTGGATTACAAGATCAGTTTAAGAACCGGGAGTTATAATTTGCTTTTCTGTGCGAAGGACAAAGCAACAGGTATTTACGCTTACGAGAGATACAACCTGACCGTGGGAACAGAAACCACAGACGCTTGGTGGGTCCTAAAAGAAAATAGCAATGGCACCGATTTGGATTTGATCACTCCTACCAAGACCATGCCCAATTTTATCTCCAGCATCAATGGTAAACAGATGGCCGGGGCCCCGGTATCTTTAGCTTTCACTCTTTATTATAGCGAATTCGATTCAACAACGAACGCTAACGTAAAGGTTAGTTCTGTCTTTGTCGCTAGCGAACAGGACATCGTGGCTTTAGACTATTATAGTGGAAAATTAATCAGAGATTATGACAACTTCTTCTATGAATTCCCTCAAAATCGGAAAGTAACCCACTTGTTCAATGGTCCCAGTGATATTCATGCTGTGGTTGATAATCACCTCTACACCATCCCGGCGATGAAAAATAGCGCCCCTTACACCCAATTTTCAATCAAAGTGGACGGTAATTATCAGTTGTCTTCTCAATACCATGCTGTCGGGGCAAAACTACCGCTGTTGTATGATGAAATCTCTTCCTCTTTTTGTAGTGTATCACGCGGTACTTCTCTTCTAATGTACACGGACAACTCCGGCATTTCACCCAACAATATGGGTATGGAATTGATTTTTATGGGTAGCAGATCCCCCAGCATATATGCTCAAGGAGATGTGGCGTATGCTATCATGAAAAATGGAAACAAACATTACTTGATGAACATTGATGGTACTCTCATCAATCAAGTAAACAGCAATCCCATCAAAGAAATGGTAGAGATGCCTTCCGATTTAGGTGTATTGAATGCAGATTTTAGAACAGTCAATGAAAACAACGATATCATTTATTATACCAAAGGTAATGAGGTATTTGCTTGTAAACTAGATGCTTGGGAGGAGATTCCTCAGAATTTAGGCATTGGTAGTGGAGAAACTATCACCTATATGGAGTATGTTAAGTTTGCTCCTTATGGCAGTGAGCCGGATTGGTTCGATTATGTTGTCATTGCTACCCACCAAAACGGAGAATACAAACTCTACCTGCATCCGATACAAGCCGGAAATATTCAGCCGGCAGAGAAAGTATACACCGGAGAAGGCAAGGTAAAAAAAGCATTATTTATCAAATTGATACAATTTTCTTGGGGAACGGGAGTTTACGATTCTATTGCTTCTTAAAATGAATGACATACTCAAGTAAAATATTTCGTAAATTTAGATTTTGTGGAGGCATGTTTCCTTTACAACAACATTTTAAATATGATCATGAAACAACTCATAACTTGTTTACTTGCTTGTATGGGGCTATTTGCCTGTACAGCTCCTTCCGTGACCATCGAGGGGAAAAATGAGATCAATCGTCAGGAAGAGTTCCACCTATACTGTTCTCAAGCGGGTAGTTTTATTCCTATTGCTTCTGCCCCAATCGATTCAAATGGCTGCTTCCATTTGAGTGTTCCATTACCTCAAGAAGGTTTCTATTTATTAGGAACAGAACGGGGCGTTATGCATCCGCTCTATCTGAAAGGAAACGAAACTATTCGTCTCCGCTTTCAAACGAAGGGAATGGTATTAGAAGGAGAACAGACGCCAGAAAATCAAGTATTGTCTCAATGGGAACAGGCTGCAACTTTAGTGCGCGAACATGCTTTTCTATATGAACGTTTCGGAGGTGGGTATAGCACAGATCCGGCAACTTTTACCCGGGAATTGGAAGACCTGCTTCGAGTTCGCCAACAACTCAAACCGGAGAAGGCTACCGACAATGCCACTTTTAACTCTTTGTTAAAAGCTAAAATGGAGGCTGATGTTGATTTCTATGCTCTTGCTTACCTACAACGAAATGCCGGAAATTTTTCCGATACGGTAAGATTATCCAATTATTATCAAGAAATGCAACCGGAAAATACATTGCAACAAACTGCATTGTTACAACTTCCTTACGCTGGAGAGATGTTACGAACATACGTATGGCACAAATACGGTGATCCTGTCGAATTGCGAGTTTGAGTGATTTTAAATTGCAACAGCATTATTTGTATTATGAAATCACCCGTTTTCGGTATTATGAACAATACCAACAACTGATAGATAGCGTGGGGAAGACATTTTTCGGAAAATCCTATCAAAACGGATTAGAATTAATAGAAAAACAGTTGGCTTGGTCAAAACCGGGCATTCCCGCTGTTGATTTCAAAGGAATGCAACCGGATAGTAGTTCATTGGCCCTTTCTGAACTACTCGGAAAAGTCATCGTCGTAGATGTTTGGGCCACCTGGTGCTCCCCCTGTCGAAGGATGATGCCCTATTTCAAACAGTTGGAAAAGGAGTTGGAAGGCGAAGAGGTAGAATTTCTTAGTGTTTGTATCGGAACCTCCATCGAATGGGACAGCTGGAAAGAGATTATTGCTACCGAAGAACTCGCCGGTCACTTGATCTTTATTAACAGCTGGACCAAAGGTTTTGCCAAAGAGTATCGAATCGTTGGAGTTCCTCGGTTTCTAATTTTCGACCGCAAAGGTTACATTGTTTCTGTCAATGCACCTGCACCCAACAAATTGGCTCTCAAAGAACTGATTTTAAAAACGTTGAAGAAATAATGTGCAGGATGGGAGAGTCTCTTTCAGGCTCTCCCTTTTTTTGAACCTTGTTTACTTGATGTGATATATTGATTTATAGTGAATTATAATCAAAGCGTGCGATCCAAAGCCGTATAAACATTAATTTGCCTGGTAATTCATCCCGTGCGTGTGCTGAACAGTATCGTGGATCGTCTCGACGTCAGTCAGGTGCTCGCCAGTTATAAAGGAGGTGGTAACAGCTGTTTTCATCCTCGCATGATGTTAAAAGTATTGCTTTATGCTTATCTGAACAATATTTACTCTTCGCGTAAAATCGAGCGTCAGCTTCAGGAACACATTCATTACATGTGGTTATCGGGCGGGGCACGTCCGGACTTCCGTACGATCAATTATTTTCGTGGCAAACGCTTAAAGGATTCTTTTGACGCTATTTTTACGCGGGTAGTGGAACTCCTTCATTCGGAGGGTTTTGTCTCCCTGGAAGTTCAATACATCGATGGCACGAAAATCGAGTCGGTTGCCAATAAATACACCTTTGTGTGGCGTGGGAGTATAGAAACGTATGATACCCGTTTGAGGGAAAAGACCCGCCGTATCCTCTCCGAAGCAGAAGAGGTTCTTGAAATGGAGAGCCATGAAACACGACCGGACGAAGAACTTTCCGTGGAAGAGTTCCAGGCCCGGACATCCCGTATAAAGGAAAAGATGAATAGTACGGATGTTCCGAAGAAAATAAAGAAGGCAGTAGAAAAGACAGCAAAGGAATACATCCCGAAAATGCTTGAATATGAGCGTGCTCTTGATATTATGGGGAAACGCAACTCCTATTCGAAAACTGATGAAGATGCCACGTTCATGCGCATGAAGGAGGACGCCATGAAAAACGGCCAGTTAAAGCCCGGTTACAATATACAGATAGCCACGGAAAACCAGTTCATTACCAATTATGCCGTTTATCACCGACCCACCGATACGCTCACGCTTATCCCTTTCCTGGAGAGTTTTGAAAAACGTTACGGCAGACAAAGCAGAGTGGTGGTTGCCGACTCGGGTTACGGAAGTGAGCAGAACTATGAATACCTGTTTGGTCCTAACCTCATCCCTTACGTAAAGTACAATATGTTCCATCAGGAGCAGAAACGTAAGTACAAGAAAAATGCCTTCCTCGTGCAGAATCTGTTCTATAACCCGAAAGGAAATTACTACGTCTGTCCAATGGGCCAGTATCTGTTTTTCATCCGGGAAGAAAAACGGAAATCCGATGCAGGATATATCTCACAGGTCAGTATATACAGGGCTGCAAAATGTCTGGGATGTCCCGTTCGGGGGCTTTGTAACAAAGCTATGGGGAACAGACAGATAGAAGTGAATCACACGCTCAACCGGTACAAAGAAAAAATCAGATATATGCTCAACAGCGAAGAAGGGATATTTCACAGGAAGAAAAGACCCGTTGAACCTGAAGCAGTATTTGCAGATATTAAAGAAGCAGGTAAGTTCAGACGGTTCAGATTAAGAGGGATTAACGGAGTCGGTATAGAGTTCGGATTAAAAGCTATTGCACATAATATCAAAAAGATTGCGGCGTGCCGGGGTAAATATGGCTTTGGGTGGGATAATTTACAGAAAGTAATTAGTAATTACGCCAAAAATCCGTTTTTAAAGCATGAAGGATCATTGAGAGTTGCATAAGGAAGCAAATCGGAAAAAGATCATTTGGGAAAAGAAAAAAAAGAGGACTGCTAACGGTTTATTGTTAGACAGTCCCTTCACGATACCCAATGGATGGGTATCAGCTAATTGTCAGTGTGTAGAGTTTGTAATCATTTTAGGTAGTTGTTCCGTCAGTTCGTTCATGGAACTGCCTGAAAAGACGATTCGTCCTTCGCTATCGATGATAAAGAAGGCTGGAATTCCAATGAGATTATATTGTTCTGTGAATGTTTTAGTCTGTTCGGGTAGGCTACGGAATTGTGCCCATGGCAGTTTTTCTTCTTTCAGGGCTTTTTGCCAGTCGGCCTCTTGTTGATCGAGGGATATGCTGATGAAGCGAATTGAATCCCCGTGAGTTTTGTATATTTCGCGTAGGAATATTATGCTCACTCGGCAGGGGATACACCACGATGCCCAAAAATCGATCAGCGTGTACCCTTCTCTGTTCAACTGGGCGATCAGTGATACACTTTCTCCTTTGTCATTGACCACTTCAGCCTCTTGTAGCGGGGAGCCTTGGACTAGTCGGGAGGCATCACGGAGATAACTGCGGAAATCTTTCAGTGCGGCACAGGTATCTTGACAGGAAGCAAAGAGTTGTTCCAGTTCGTCAAGATAAGTTTGATCGTAGGTGAATGCGGGTTTCTTCAATGTCCCGGCAATGTAGAGATTGGTAGCCAGATTGTCATTGTTACGGATAAATGCCCGGCTTGTTTTGTCTAGTTCCGCATTCATGGCTTCCAATCGACTGTTATAGTCCGGGATTTGATTTGCCTGCTTGCGGAGTTCCTGTATGCCGTAACGCAACGGAAGGGTTTGTTGTTGGTAGCGGTAGTACGCATCTTGCGTGGTGGAACCTTCCACCCGATAGTTCTTTTCTTTTCGAATGTCGTAAAGTCCGTACGCTTGTGGCAGACTGTCGATATGTGGTGTGGTAAAGGTAAGTTTGCCGTTTTCGACAAAAAAATCAAGCTCGTAAGAACGTGCGTTGTTTAGGCTAAGTTTGCATAGGGTGGGAGCATCCAGTTGCCCGCGCAACTCAAACTTCCCGTCAATGACGTAAGCGCTAGCTAAATCTTTGTCCCAGCGGGTGACTGTTCGTAGGGTAACTTTCGTGCTGTCCATGACTCCGGGGACTGTACCCCGCAGGATAAAATGATCGGTAGGCTGCTGCGTACAAGCAGCAGCGCCGAACAGTAATAAAAAACAGAGCTTTTTCATTATTCTATTATTTTTTCTTGTCTAATTTTCGATATATCTTATTTCCCTAAACATTCTTCCACGGCAACCCGTAATGCGTTAGCATCGTTACCGCTAAAAACGATTTTGCCATCAGGGGTAATGAGCATCAAGCGTGGAATGCCACTGATGTTGTAGGCACGCTGAGCTGCGGTAACTTGGTCGCGATTGCCTGTCCATAATTGGGTCCAAGGCATGGCTTCCTCTTTCATTGCCGTTTCCCAGTCTGTTTTCTTTTGGTCGAACGATATGCTGATCACGGATAGTCGATCTTGGGGATAGCGTTTATAAATTTGTTTCACGTCGGGGATGGCCCAGCGGCAGGGACCGCACCACGAAGCCCAGAAGTCTACCAGCGTGTAGTGGTCGGGAAGTATATACTGTGATAGTTTCACGGTTTTGCCTGTCGGGTCGGTTAGTTCTATATCCTTGTATGATGCTCCCTTGTACAATGTCTTTGCTATTTCAGCCATTTTTAAGACACGGGGACGACGTACGGTATCCTCGATTTGTTCGGCAATGCGCGTCAGTTCCTTTATTTCTTCGGCAGTGCGAATGAAAGTGGTGTTCAACAAGCCTTCTGCGATGAAAAGCGATACCGGAGATTGTGGATGCTGGCGGATAAATTCCATTTTAGCAGCATCGATAGCTGCTTCCGTTGTCAGTTTCTTGGGATATAGTTCGTCAAATCGGTTGTTGTATTCCTCTGTCGTGTATTGGTCGTTTTGCATATTCAGCATGGCTAAAGCATTATTTACCTCCGAGGCCGTCAACAGCAAAGGCGTTAAGGTATTGCGATACTCATAAAATTCTCGCTGTAACGGACCGCCTTCTACCCGGGCTTTCGGTATGGCGGTTTCCGATATGAGAGGATGTACAAATTGTAGACTGTCTAAATGGGCTGCGTTTACTGTCAGTTCGGAGTTATCGAGAAACATATAAATATTAACCATTTTGCTCATGTCGGATGAAGAGGTGTTAGAGCTGATTATCAAATTACAGTACTGCGGTGAAGCTGTTACGCCGTGTAGTTCAAATTTGCCGTCTTGAATCGTATCCATGGCCAATATCGCTCCACCTTCCATACTGCGAAGAGAAACCATCATTCCATCCTGTAGTCCGGGAAAACTGCCCCGTATCACGAATCCTTCGGGGCGGGAAGTGCAGGCACTGCATAATAGCAATGTCGCGATAAAAAAGAAAATTTTATTCATAAAGATTATTTGTAAGTTTATTATTTTTTTGCATCTCGGCAACAACGTACACGCATCAATCTAGACAGAGTAACCGATCCTCGGTAGACAGTCGTGTAATGGGCACATATTTTGCGGAACCAGACGGTAGTGGTCTGTAAACCGTTGTTCTCTACTGCCGAAGCCGACCAAAAATACCCGTATTCACCGACAAAGCATAAGAAAGGGGATTGTCCCCAAGACTCTGCATCAGCTACTTCGCCTCCTAATTGAAATGCCATGCCCGTTCCTTCCGCTCCTTGGCGGAGAAGGGTGGCTTCTTGGTCTCCTCGCCAACCTTCCGAATCGGCTTCTCCGGCAGACATTCCCAATGCTATTTCCAGATTTTTCCAGTCCTCGTCGGTTGGCAAACGCCAACCTTCGGGACAAAGCGTGCGAGCTTCTTCCCAGGTATAGAAGTTCCCATATTCCTTGTAGTCTGCCGCGAAATCGATATCGAGGAGATGAGAGCGAACCTTAACCGCATAGTTAGCCCCGAATAGATCGTACGTGCATTCGTAATAAGGTGCCTCCGGATAATATTTAAGGTTGGAAGTCATCCATTCCAGATCGCCGATTCGTACCCATCCGTAGGTATTTCCGTCACGTTCGTCCGTGTATTCACCCGTGGCGGCGGGATTGATATTCGGCAACTTGTCATCATCACTGCATGAGCTGAATATCGCCCAACAACATGCAAATATAGCTATTATATACTTTTTCATAATCAATTAAATTTAATTCCGGTTGCTTCGAGTAACGGTTTGATGATGTCATATTTCTGTCTGGTATATCCATTGATGTCATTCTCCCCGTATTTTTCAAAGAATTCCTCTTCCGTCATTGACAGGCAGGCTTTGATATAAGCCACGGCATCTTCTTTCGGGGAGGAAAAATTATTTTCATAAGGATCTTCCAAAAATCCCAACTCCAACGGGTTCAAGATATTCGTGGGATCCCACCAGTATGACTTGGGAGTGGAATAGTTATTGTAGTTAATCGAGAAAAACTGTCCTGCTTTTCCATCTGTATACTTATTGCCCGCGGTTCCCCCGAAAGAGGCAAAAATTATTTCACAGCAAATGTCCTGCGCGTAGGCTTTACGTTCTTCTTGAGTCAATCCCCACAGTCCGCTGACATTTAGTGCTAGACAGCGTAAATTGTTGTAGGTTAACGGGGAACCGACATAATCATAACTGACGTCCATGGTATTTCGTTGATATTCATCAATACCGTTAGCCACTAACAGGGAGTAAGGCATCACGTTTTTAATATACGGTAGCAAATCATTCTGCAGGAATGCAGTAACTTGACGTTTTTGTTCCAACGTTTGCAGATAGTCAAACTTAAAGCGAAAGTTACTTGTACTTGTTAGCTGGTATTCCAGTCCTAAAAGTTCTGTTTCATAATAAGGCTTTCCGTTCTCATCCGTTCCCTTGTATTCGTGTCGGAGCGTATCGTTGAAGAGGAGATGACATCCGGTGGTATTGTAAAAATTCTCCTTGAGTTTCGTTTCCTCGTCCGTGGCACCGGGTGAAGTGGCAAAAGAATTGGTCACATCAAGTGGCTCCAACTCATCTTCTTGCTGACAAGCACACAAACAACCTGTCAAAGCAATCATAAAAATTAATATTTCTGATTTCATATTTCTTTCGTTTATATATCTGTTAATTACCGACAGGTATCGATTTCCCTTTGCGAACCGGGCGTTGGTTTGTTTGTAGTGTATTCTGAAAATCCAAAACTTTTTTGGGGAGCGTCAGCGTGTAGGCTGCGTCGTTTTCCTCCAAAACATATTCCACGATTTCGGTTGGGGTTGAGATGACAGGATAGAAACCTGATTTCACGTATTTGATATAACGATGTGTAATCTTTTTAGAGTACGGGAATTTGTCACACACTGTATAACGACGCAAATCAAACCAACGATGACCTTCAAAGCATAGTTCGCACTGACGTTCGCGGCGGATGAGGTCCACTAATTCTTTTCCGCTTTCAGTCACGTCATGGCTTTCTTTTAGGCGATGATCCCGTAGCGTTTTGATCATTGTGCGGGCTGTTGTCTCGTCTCCCGAATAAGCTGCCGCTTCCGCTGCATTTAAGTATGCCTCCGCTGTCCGGAACATAAAATGGTCGGAAGATTCCTTATAACCGTATTCCCAGCCCTTTACCTTTGAGAGTACCCATGCATCCGTGTAGACGTAATTCGTCGATATACCTCCTATGGATTCTTTCATGATATAATATTGTGTGCGCCAATCATTATCGCCTTCGATAAAAGCCGAGAGTAAATCTTCGGAAACGACGTAAGCCGGATACTTATTCTCTTCTTCTCTAGAACAATACATGCAACCGGCCAATGGATATCCTCCCATGGAGAAAATGGTTTCGGGCGACGCTTTGGTTAATACTTCCGTATCCGGGGTATGTGAATTCAGGTTCAATAATCCGTCACGCTTATCCAATACCAAGTTTGCATATTCTAAGGCTTTCTTCCAATTTTGCATGTAAAGATATACCCTGCTTTTTAATAAATAAACGGTAATAATATCCGCCCGGTAAGGATAGTTTTTCACTTCGTTATCTTTTAGATGAGTTTCGGCTTCATCCAAATCGTTAAGAACCTGGGTATATACTTCCTCTACCGTGTTGACGGTATAATCCTTGTCCTCCACGTACTCCGTCAATTTGATCGGTATGGCCGGAGTATTTAGCGTTTTGGTACAATACGGTTGTCCGTATAAATTACCCAAGGTGAAATAATAAAGAGCTCGCAGGAAATGAGCTTCTCCCTTGATACGTTTTTTTTGTAGTTCTTCCACTTGATTATTCACGGACAGGTCATTGACGGAAGCCAGTACCATGTTGCAAATATTGATACAGGAATACGCCTGCTTCCAGTCTCTGCTTTCCGAAGTACGCGAATTACCCTCGTATGGTAGACCGACGCTTTGTTGCCACGTGTACCAACCGAACATCTGGGGTTGTATTCCGGCAAGATCGCCTATATTGCTTCGTTCATTAAAAGCCAATTCGTCTGCCATGTGATGGGTTGCTTGAAAGAAAGCATTCACGGGTGATACTCCGTAAGTATTATTTTCGAATCTGCCTGATGGCAAATAGCCTTTTCCCAATAGTACTTCATCCAGATCGGAAAAAGTTTCCACTTTAGCGAGGTCCTGCGAGTATTCTTCCAAAAAACGGGAACATCCGCAGAATAAACTTGCCACGCAACATAGAACAAGTATTTTTTTCATGTAATCGATGTTTTAGAATGAAACAGTTAATCCTAAAGTATATGTAGGCCGATCGCTCAACTGGATGCTGGCGAAACCTCCTTGGGTCGGGGTTTGTCCCTTCAGTTCTTTAGCCGAAATCGTGAACAGGTTCGTGGCTGAAAATGATACATCCAACCGTGACAAACGCAATTTTTTCAGCATCGTTTCAGTGAATTGATAGGTTAGGCCCAAATTGGAGCATTTCAAATAATTGCCGCTCACGACACGGTGGTCGCCGTAATCATACATTTCCCACACGGAAGTAGCCAAAGGCTGAATATCCTGATATTTATCGCTCCAATGTCTTTCATACAGAGAATAATTATCATCTCCTTTTCCTATAATAGCCGGAATGTTCGTGTGGCGCTCATCTCCCGGTTTGCGCCAGCGATTTAAGAAGAACTTGCTGACGTTATTTTCGGGTCGGATGTTCTGGGCATCCATCACCGCATCGCTAGCTGCGTTGTAAATAGCAAACAGGCGAATTTTGTTACCGAGGCTGTATGCGAAGTTTCCGTTCAGCCGGATATTTTTCCAACGTAACGTGGTATTTAAGTTACCCGATATGGTTGGTTCACGTCGTCCGGAGGGAGTCAGGACACGAGTATATGTGTCGTATTTATTCAAACCGCGTAATATTTCGGGATTGTCTGCATAATCGTCGAACATCGGTCCGCCATTCACAGGACTCAGCCCGATGAATTTGTAGGAATAAAAAGTGCCGATCGGTTTGCCTTTCACGAGAGCCGAACCGTTGAGGAAGTTTGAAAGTTCATACTGATCGACATCCACTTTGCTCTTCATTTTATTGAACGTTTTGGAAATAGATGTCGATACGGACCAGAACCAATCTTGAGATTGGTACGGCATGAACGTCAGAGAAACATTATACCCGTGATTATCAATATCACCTTGATTTACTTGGTAAATATCATTGGGAACCCCGTTCATCATCGCGATGGATTTATCCATAAAGGCATCCTCGGTGTGTTTCCACCAGTATTCAGCCTCTATCATCACTTTTCTTTGAAACAGTCCAAGCTCCATGCCTAAATTGTAAGAAGTGGTAGTTTCCCATTTTAAGTTCGGGTTGGGATAGCGTGAAACAGAAGCCACGTTCTCTCCGAAATGAGAATTTAGCGGTTCTTTGGAAATAATCATCACCGGACTTTGATCACTGAGCATGTTTCCTTGGTAACCAAACGATGCTTTCAGACGGAGAAAGTCCAACCACTTTGTCTCTTTCAAGCCGGGTAACTCCGAAATGTTCCAGTTGGCAGAAGCCGACCAGATAGGCAACAGTTTGTCGTTACTTTGGTCTCCGAATGCGTTGGAGCCATCCACGCGAGCATTGGTATTCACGGTAAAATAGTTGTAGTAACTATAAGATATGGAAGCATAGCTTGATATGGTATTACTTTTACCATCAGTCATTCGAGCGGGATTTTGTAGCACCCACTGGGCATAATCGGGAAATTTCTCATGATCAATGTCATTCACAAAACTCATGCCCCGGTCTTTGTAATAACCACGTTCGGTGCGTGAATAACCTCGGTTGCGGGTAGAACTCATTTCAAAACCGATGGAACCGTTAATGTTATGCTGATCTGATTTGCCGAAAGAGTAGTTCCCGTCCAACTGTAAACGGACGGTATAAGAGTGATTGTCCGATTGATTGTGTGAAAGTTCTCCTCCATAGGGCAAGAGGCTTGTTCCCCCGGTATAGGTAGGATTACCTAGATAATCCGGTTCCCCTTCGGTTCTGGGTGCTGGCAATACACCATATTCTGTGCCTCGTAATTTTGCGGCATAGTTGGTTTGCTCTCCCCACCAGCTTTCCTGAATCGTGTTCGATGTCTGGTAAGATGCAATAACATTAGCTTTCAGCCAGTTTATCAGACTGAATTGTAAGTTTGCCGTAACAGATAACGCAGAACCACGCTGGTTGTAGGAACTGTTTTCCAATTCATTGAGAATATTGTATCGATAATATTCCGGACTCATGGTTCCCCATTTTCTTTTCTGAAAATAAAAATATTCCCCATTCTCGTCATATGCGGGTAACGCCCGAGTTGTTTTATAGGCATAATCCATCGGAGATAATTCCTGTTGATAATACTGACGGGTAGAGACATTCCCGTTCACGTTCAGCGAAGCGTTGAACCAGGAAGTGAGGTTCGTGTTCATTTTCATCGTGGCTGTGTAGCGTTCGTTGTTACTGTCCCAAACCACATCATTATCACGAGTGTAGCCGATCGAGGCATAATAAGTTGCTTCAGACGAACCTCCGGAAATACTGATCGTGTGAGAATGTGATACAGAGTTTTTAGTTAATAAATCGAACCAATCCGTGTTGATAACACTGAGACGTTCCACTTCTTTCTCGAATTGTTCATCGGTTAGTTCGTGATTATATAATTGATTCAATAGCCCCTCGTAACCTACCATGTTTATGTCATCCGGAAATGGATAGTGTTGTGCGACCAATTCACGGGAAAATTGCATACGTTCTCTGGAATTCATCACGTTAATGGCCCGGTCGTTATAAGAAGGGCGTTGACGAAAGGTGGTAGTTAAATTGTAATTAACAATCGGGCGTCCGATGCGTCCTTTTTTGGTGGTTACCACGATAACCCCGTTGGCGGCACGAGTACCATAAAGAGCGGTTGCGGCGGCATCTTTCAGCACGTCAATACGCTCGATGTCTTGCGGGTTGATTCCGGCAATGGCGTTACCGATACGATTAATGTAATCAGGATCATTCAAGTCTGATGCCGGTACATCAACGGGATCCTGCATCACGATACCATCCAATACCCACAACGGTTCGCGATTACCAATCAACGTGGAAGTACCGCGAATACGTAACTTAGGTACCACGCCAACTTCTCCGGAGTTGCTCATGAAAATTAAATCGGGAATTTGCCCCTGTAACATCTGGTCGATGGAAGAAACTCCCGGAATATTCAAATCCTCCATTTTCACGGAAGTTACGGAACTGGTGGATTTCCGGCGGTCCACCGTTTGGTAGCCGGTGATCACCACCTCATCCATTTGGGTGGCTTCTTCTTCCATCGTGATATGTAATTCGGGTTCTCCTTTCCAAACTATTTCCCGCGTTTTCATTCCCACGAAAGAAAATACCAGTGTTGTTTCTTTGGAAGATGGTAGAACTAGTTTGAACCGACCGTCTTTATCGGATGTCACTCCCGTGGTTGTCCCTTTTATTATAATGGTCACTCCCGGCAATGGCGATTTATCTTTATCTCGGATAATTCCTTGAACGACAGCTTTATTATTTTCTTGAGGTTTGATGATTACCGTTTGTTCATTGAATACAAAATCGAGTTTCGAATCCTTGAATACTCGTTTAAGTAAAACCTCCACTTTTTCGTTTTTTGCTTGAACGTTGAGTTTCCCGATATGTTCGAAATTCCGGTGATTATAGACGAAAAACAAATCTGTCTGTTGCTGTATAGCCTGAAAAAGTTCCATCACCGTACACTCTTTCAAATCTAATGTAACGTGCTGTTGTTGGGCTGAGGTATGTGCCGATACACTTAAACCGCCCAAAGTCAGAAAGATTACTACTACTAATTTCATCATTTTTCCAATTTCCTGTGGCCAGATTGTTCCTGGCCATCGGATGGTTCGATTTTTTTTCATACTTTTGGAATGTTGATTAATACTA
>ENA-UEPL01002082-UEPL01002082.1-human-gut-metagenome-genome-assembly--contig:-NODE-2082-length-13909-cov-5.297499_pt1 | contig 13909 bp, 9 predicted proteins | sample MGYA00242896_ERZ507908 | MGnify/ENA primary metagenome ERZ507908 (study PRJEB26167, sample SAMN06115518) | human gut metagenome | host: Homo sapiens | place: China:Chongqing | collected 2015-08-20...
TGGTATCTATATCGGTGGGTCACACTGTGAACCTATGGCTTGTAGTACTGCCGGTGAGTGGAGCCGAAGAGGGAAAGCCATGTCAGAGATTTATCGTGAAAAAAACAATTCCCCTATGCAGCGTGCTAAAGATCTACTTTCTAAAATGTCTTTAGAGGAAAAATTGGCACAAATGAGATTACTATATATTCCGGAAGAAGTTTTAACAAAGGAGCCGTTTCCTCTTTCATTTTTAGAAGAACATTCAGATTGCTGTGGAGCTTTATATAATTTTTGTTCTGCACCCGCAACCACCCTCAACAAAATACAAAATTATTATATCAATAACACCCGACTTGGCATTCCCATTGCCATACATGGAGAAGGCGTGCATGGTTGCCTTCATAAAGACGGAACCGTATTTCCTTCTTGCGTTTCTATGGCAGCTTCTTTTAATCGCGAGCTTTTTGGTGAAGTTTGTGAAACTATTGGAAAAGAATTAAAAAAAGCCGGTATTGATACGGTTTATGCGCCAAACTTGGACTTGTCCAGAGATCCTCGTTGGGGGCGTGTTGAAGAACACTTTGGAGAAGACCCCTTTCTTACTGCTGAATTTGGATCAATATATGTTAATGAAATTCAAAAATTTAATATAGCTGCTTGTCCAAAGCATTTTGCTGCACACGGTTCTCCCGAAGGCGGATTAAATCTTTCCCCAGTACATGAAGGCAAGAGAGAAATAGAAGAAATACTGCTCTATCCATTCAAAAAGGTTATTAAGAATACCACACCGGCTGCTATTATGCCGGCATATTCCGAATTAGATGGTATCCCTTTGCATTCTTCAAAAGAAATGCTTATTTATAAGCTTAGAAAAGAGTATGGATTTAATGGCTTTATTGTTTCCGACTACGGCGGAATTCAAATGCTCAATTCAATGCACAAAGTAGCTTCCAACGCCCAAGAAGCCGGTGTGATGGCACTAGAAGCAGGCGTAGATATGGAAGCTCCCTTTCCGGTGGGATACGGTGTCGAGCTTGAAAACTTGGTTAAAAGCGGCAAGGTCTCGGAAAAACTGATTGACGAATCTGTTTTACGCTTACTGTTTCATAAATTCTCTATTGGTTTGTTTGATCATCCGTACATTTCAATTGAGAATAACTGTGACAATATAGATGCCGAAAAAAAATCAAACTTAGCAAAACGAATTGCAACCGAATCTGTCGTACTGTTGAAAAACGAAAATCATATTTTGCCATTATCAAAGGATATATCAAAACTTGCGGTAATTGGGCCCAGCGCTGATTGCGTTCAATTGGGCGGCTACACTTCAACTGTACAATCGCATAAAATCAATAGCCTTGTAAAGGAATTAAGAATTAGATTCGGAGAAAAAGTTGAATACCGGAAAGGCTGTGAATATACATGCACAACCGAAGAAATGCTTGAAGAAGCAGCGGCGCTTGCACTTGATTCGCAGATTGCTATTGTGGTTTTGGGAGATTGTTCTGCTGTAGGAGGCGGAATTGGCGGCGAGTCAGGAAACAAAAAGTATATAACATGCGGTGAAGGTTACGATGTCTCATCATTAGAATTACCAATTGCTCAGCAAAAGCTTATTAAAGCTATTTATGAAACGGGAACTCCTATTGTTTTAATTATGGAGTCAGGTCGTCCGTATAATTTGGAATGGATGAAAAATAACATTCCTGCTATACTTCAGACTTGGTATCCTGGCGAACAAGGCGGTGCTGCTATCTGTGATTTGCTTTTCGGTGATTCAAATCCATCTGCTAAGCTTCCTATAACATTTCCAAAATCGGCCGGACATATACCTTGTTTTTACAACCACAAGCCTTCAGCCAGAGGATTTTACAATAAGCCCGGAAATCTCACAAATCCCGGAAGAGATTATGTCTTTTCATCAACTGAGCCTCTTTTCCCATTCGGGTACGGATTATCATATACTGAATTTTCCTACAATAACATAAAAGCAACCGTAGTTGAAACCCCATTGTTCTCAGTAAAAGTATCTATTGAAGTTAAAAATATCGGAAAACTAAGAGGTAAAGAATCTGTTCTTTTGTTCCTTTCTGACTGTTATTGTAGAATCACGCCATATGTTAAGCAATTAAAAGGTTTTAAAAAAGTCGATTTATTACCGCAAGAAACCAAAGAAGTAACATTTGAACTTGAATTATGTGATTTTTCATTTTTAAATGAAAAAGGACAATGGGAAGTCGAGCCTGGGGATTTTAAAATTCAAATAGGCAATGAAGACACCATACTTACACTTGAACAAGCATATATTTTATAATATACCAATAAACAAAAATGATTTTTCTTGATTCATGTGCAAAAAGCTTTTGGCCATTTATTTCATATAACAATACTTAATCCTTGACAACCCCTTTTTCATCATATATAATATATTTGTAACAAGGTTTGAGTGTGATGTCAAATTTGACTTTTCAGATTATGACATTGGTTTGAGTAACAAGGTCGGATTTTTCCCATAAAGGGAGAAGTCCGGCCATTTTTGCGTTTTAGAGCAATTTAAAACGCCCGCAGCTAAATTCGGTAATCACAAGATTGACCGACCAATTCTGTTTTAAGCAGGATAGGTCGGTCTTTTTTGTTTTTACATAGAGTGTTACAACCGACAGGGACTAATCGGTTTTGGCGGATGTAACACAAAAAGCCGGAGCCTTACTGCCTTTAAAAGATTTTTACACTTTACACTTGGGATTTCTTTAAGGCAGCAAAGCTTACGTCGGAAAGGAGAGGGTGATCTATCACCGAAAACAGCAAAAGCCTTATACCCGTTATCCTGAAAGACGAAAATTACGGAGTGGGTATAACCAATTACGCGGACACGGTTGTGTTCGACGGAAACAAAAGCCTCGTAGCCATACGCTTCGGCGGCTACCCCGAAAAAAGGCTAACAAAAATCGAAAACATTGCGGTTTGGCACGCTGCATTTCCCCATCTGTCTTGCACTCGTTTTTGAAATACCGTGTATTCCTGCAAACTCGTGCCGCACCAAACGAAAAAATGCGGCGGCACAAACTTTTCAACCTGCTGTTTAGAAGAATTTCGATTCAGGTGCAATCGAAGAACGCAGTAATACGCGGTATTACAAGTGATGAGATAAGTCTGAACAAAATTCTTCAAACATCAGGCGCAATGGCTTCGGTTTCTGTTTGCCTTAAATGTCCGACGCTCTGTTCAGCGGCAGTAAAATTGCATTGAGACTGCCCAAGGAAAAGAGCGAAACGGAGCTTACTACACACGGTGGCAATTACAGCCGCCGTGTGAAAGCGGGAGATACCGCGTCGGAGTGTGTGCTGAAAGCGAACGGCGACGAGAAAAAGGAAAAAGACGAAAGCCCGCGCGATCTATACATTTTCTGTAAGGATGAAAGCGGACTTTTCACAGAGCTTGACAGTAAGCTGTCTGTGCCGTTAATGCCCGAATGGGAAGAATACTTTATACGCGAATTAAAGGACAGAAAGATTCTTAAAAGGCTTAATGTATTCAGCACCAATACGGAATTTGCGGCTTATGCGGTAACGCTTAAAAAGGGTGAAACACAAATAGCAAAGGTCCTGACGGACGGGCTTGAATCCGGGGAAATATGTATTCCTAACACAAAACAGGACGATACGGCGTTCGGGGATATAGAAACCTTTACGCAGTATCTTAACGCTTTCGGCAAGGATATTGCGAAGAAAATACAGGCAACATTCAAGCCTGTTTTCAATCCCGCCGAGGAAAGCATTTGCCCGGAGCTTTACGAGGCACAGTTGGCAGGAGCCGAGGCTATTAAAAGACAGCTTAAAAAGGAAAAAATGACAATGCTTGTATCGGGCTGCGGTACAGGCAAAACCAAAATAGGCCCAGCAGCGCTGTATGCCTACCAAAAATCCATAGGCGGCGGCAGGCGTATAAATGTTATTACCTGCCCGTCGCATGTGGCAAAGAAATGGGTGCGCGAGCTTTACGAAACCGTACCGGACTGTATTGCAAGGGTAGTATCGAGCATTACGGATGTTGACCGTATGTATGAGCTGTATAAAACCTTGGATAAGCCCGTTTTTATGGTACTTTCAAAGGAAAGTGCAAGAAGCGGTTATCTGCGTAAGCCTACAGTTATGTGGAACAAATGCAGAAAAGGATTTATCTGCCCTGTATGCGGCGCGGTTCAGGAAATGACGGTAACGACCGACGGAATATCATATACCGTCCCTGCGGACAGTATTTTCTTCCACGAGGAAAACAACAAAAACCATAAATGCCAAAGCTGTAAAACCGTTTTATGGGAGGCAGATAATCCCGATTGCCTTGACCCCGCCAAAAACGAGTGGCAAGCCAAGGAAAGTCGAACCACATACGCCTTACAAATGAAAATTTTCCGTCTAACATTGCCTTGTCGCTTGAAATACGTTAGTATTCCTGCGCTCCGCGGCGGCGTTTTACATAAAAATTTTCTATTTGTAAGGTTCTGCGAAGTTTCTGCCGCCGCATTTTTCTGATCGGCGCAGCACGAATTTGCAGGAATACGCGGTATTCCAAAAATGAGCGCAAGACAGGCGGGAAAATGCGGCGAGCGAAACCGTATGGCGCTCGGCTTTCCTTGGCTTGGAATAGGCGGTTACGGATATATCCACCGTAAATTTGCCGCGCGCGGTTTAAGCACGGTTAAAACCGACGGTATGAAAAAGCAGGTAGGCGCCGTTATAGATAATCCAAACGGCATATTCCCCGCACAGGGAGCATACCGCAAATTTCCGCTTTCACGGTATATTAAGCACCGTTTCAAAAAAATTGACGCATATATCTGTGACGAGCTGCACGAATATTCGGGCGAAAGCGCGCAGGGTGAGGCTATGGCGGAAATAGCCGGTATTGCAAAAAAGGTTATTGCTATGACCGCAACCTTAATAAACGGCTATGCCAAAGGTACTTTTTATCTGCTTTTCAGACTGAAACCCCGCTTAATGTTGGCGGACGGTTTTAAGTACAACGACGCGAGGAAGTTCTGTCAGCGCTACGGTGTGGTAGAGAGCATATATGAAACTCCCGAAACAAAGTTTAACGTTGCCTCAAAGAACCGGACGCAAAAGGTGCGCGAGAAATTCCTGCCGGGCATTTCGCCTATCGTTTATTCAAGATACCTTATGGAAAACACAGTGTTTTTATCTCTATACGATATGGCAAAGGATCTGCCGGATTATGAGGAAATTCCGGTAGCCTGCGAAATGTCCGAAAGCGTGGAAAAGGAATACAGGCATATGGAGGATGAATTCCGTACCGTAATGCGAAAGGACAGACGGCTTGCTAACAAGCTGCTGTCCCCCTATCTTAATCTGCTTACGGCATACCCCGATCAGCCTTACGGTCACGCGCCTGTAATCGCAGGAGATTATTCTATTGTCCCCAAGGACTTTACAGACGAGCCGAACGATAAGCTGAATAATGTGCTGGAGCTTGTGGGTAAAAAGGTAGCCGCGGGTGAAAGGGTTATTATCTACACCGCCTGGGTGCGCTTAGATACTCAGCCGCTTTTAACAGACAGGCTTAAAGAAATTGGAATTAAAGCCTGTATTTTAAAGCAGAATGTGAAAGCCATAAAGCGTGAGGACTGGGTGCAGAAAAAGCTGAACGAGGGTATGCAGGTCCTTATAACCAACCCAAAGCTGGTTGAAACCGGGCTTGACCTCAATGATTTTACCACCCTTATATTTTTCAACCTCTCGTTTAACCTTTATGTGTTAAGGCAGGCTTCACTCAGGAGCTGGCGTATAAACCAGACCGCGCCCAAAATTGAAGTGTATCTTTTTTACTTTGCGGATACCATGCAGCAGCGGGCGCTAAAGCTTATGGCGTCAAAGCTTGCGGCGGCGACAATGATTGAGGGGCAGCTAACGTAAGGGATTTGTGATTGTGCTATTTCGTCCCGACAAATATGAGAGACGAATAGATATGTACAATGAGTCGAAAAGTGCTTGTTTTAAGGGGTGAAACGCATTGTGCGATTTCGTCGCGCAGTCACATCTATAGCAGTAAGCTGTAACCCGGCTTACTGCTCTTTTTATACTTTGTATATATCACCCCAATCGGACAGCGCCGCGGGCTTGTCCTCTTGGAAGGGACTCTCACTATTAAAACAGTCCGCAGGACTGTTTTAAACAACGCCCGTCTTTCAGCGCGCCATAATTGTGCGACTATAAAGCACAAAAGCCTGAAAACCCTTCTGATAGTGTTCAAAGGGACAAAAGTTGACAGAATGTAGGTGCGGTAAAGGCGGATGGCGGTTGTCATCCGCCTTTACCGCGTTTGTTTTTGGTTTGCTCGTTTTGCTTGTTGTTGCTTTTGGCTTGTGCCGCTCTTATGTCGGAAGCAGTACCGGATGCGCGGCGTCAGCTGTAAGCTGCGGCTGCTGCCGGTTGGTTTCGGCTGCCGCCTCGTCGTGATCCCATTCTCCGATGTCACGGTAAACGATACGGATTTTCTGAGCCGAGTGCCGCGAGTGCTTCACAGCACGTTCTCCGACCTCGATCCGGGATATGAACAGGCGCACGATCTGAGGTGTCAGCTCGTCAATGGTCCTGTACCGTTTTGCCTTCTCGATGAACGCCTCCACATTGGCGGCCGACGCCTTCAGCTTTTCCAGCCGTTCTTCCTTCTGCGGGATCGCCTCGCCCAGCTCCCTCTGCTCGGCGTTGTAGTCGGCAGAGAGAAGACGGAACTGCTCGTTGGTTACGCGGCCGAGCACATTGTCCTCGTACAGCCGCTTGAACAGGGCGGTCAGCTCGTTCCTGCGCCTGCGCATGGTGTCAAGCTCCTTTTGCAGCTTGTTGATCTCCTGCCGAAGCTGCGCCGTGTTTTTGCGGTTGATGTACTCCGCAAACTGCCGCTCCTTTTGGCGGGCAAAGTGTGTCACTCGCTGTAAATCGTCCAGTACGACGGCGTACAGCTCCTCCTCCCGGATGTGGTGGGGCGTGCATTCGCTCCTGCCGCGCTTACCGTAGGTGTAACACTTGAAGTTGTAGTCGGACTTTTTCATGCTGCTTGCCCGGTGCAGCACCATCGACCGCTTGCAGTCGGCGCAGTAGGCAAGTCCCGAAAAAAGATTCGGCTCGTCCATGTGCTTCGGCGTGCGTTTTTTGTGCGTGCGCACCTCCTGCACGATATCCCATTGCTCTTTCTTGATCAGCGCGGGGTGCGTGTTCTCCACAACGGCATATTCGCTTTCGGGGCGGTGCACCGTCGTTTTGTTCTTGTAGGATATCGTTGTGGTGCGCAGTCCTACGGTGTGTCCGAGGTAGACCTTGTTGTCAAGGATTCCCGTGACGGTGCTGCTGCTCCACGCATAGGGGCGGGTGAGATCCAGCTTGGCATGGCTCTTTTCGTGATTTCGGTAATAATAATTGCTTGGTGTCAGCACCTTTTCCTCACGGAGAATCCGGGCGATCTGATTGGGGCCTTTGCCGGAGGCGCACAGAGAGAAGATCTTTTGTACCACCGCCGCGGCTTCGTCGTCGGGGACGAGTTCCTTGCTCTCTCTGTCCGCCTTTTTGTAGCCGTAGGGAGGTCGACCGCCGAGCCGCTCTCCCCGTTCTGCCTGCAGCTTCTTCACCGCACGAACCTTCTTGCTGGAATCTTTTGCGTGAAGCTCGTTTGCCCAGTTGCGTATCGGACTGAAATCGTTGCTCCCCTCGACCAGTGAATCGACACCGTCGTTGACCGCTATGAACCGCACGCCCATGTTCGGGAAGAACAGCTCAAGGTAATATCCCACCTGCAGATACTCTCTGCCGAGGCGGCTGAGATCCTTGACGATGAGCGTTTCCACCTCGCCGCGCTTGATCATTTCCTCGATCTGTTTCCATGAGGGGCGCTCGAAGTTTGTTCCCGTATAGCCGTCGTCCGCCAGGAACAGAACATTTTCAAAGCCGTTGTCAAGGGCGTACTTTTCAAGCATGAGTCTCTGATTGGTAACGCTGTTGGATTCGACGGCCTTTCCGTCGTCCTGACTTAATCTGCCGTATAGTATCGTGTATTTTTGGCTTGTCATTTTTGCATCCTCCTTTTATGCAGGGCAAGCCGATACGGTATCACACAGTATACCGTATCGCCTGCCGAAAGTCTATCCGAAACCGAAAAGTTTCAGAAACTTTTTGCATCCCTTCCGAGGTCTTCGTCTATGAGAGACAGCATTTTGTCCGTAGCTGTGGCTTTGGCGTCAGAGAGGAATACGGAGGAGATAATAAACCGCTTTCCCTTTATCAGCATTTCACGCTCCCGGACGCGGGCATCTCCTTCGTGTGTGCAGACCGTATCACGGAAGAGAGTGAGCGCCGCGCCGCTGTCGTATTTTTTAACCACGGCATTCTCCGGCCTGTAGCTGCCGAGGATCCCCGTTTCAAGATATTCTTTGTAATCGTTCATTGTATTCCTTTCCGCCGTAAGGCTGTTCGTGTTTTCACATTCCGCCCATCACGGGACCGGACTTTTCCTGTAAATCCGCAACCCCTAAATATGCGAGAGATTTATTTGTGCAACCCCTAAATTGCCGATTTATTCTTAGACTGCAAAAGCCGTACAAAGCCCCATGCGGTCGGCGTTGCCGTCCGCTGTGACCCGCCGAGGGATTGCTGTGCAACCCCTCGGCTTTCTCCTGCTTATTTTCGTACCGTGTGCCGATTCTCGCGAAACAGGACGCAAACCGCACAAAGAAGCTTGAATCCTGCGAGTCTTGTAGAAGAAGAACTTCACGGCAGAAAAAGGTCCGCACACGCCGCCACAGGCGCCGTATTTAGCTCTTGTGCGCGGCGGTCGGGGTTGTATGCCCGATTCCGCTGTTGTCGGCACACGGGGCGTTTTTTGGGTATTGTCGGCAGAGAAAAGAACAATGCAACATTGCAAGTGGATCGGCGGGGGCTGCAGTGTTTCATCCTTCCTTCAAGGACACCTCTGCAATGTTGCAATCTTCCTTTTCCATTGACCACAGCCATCTTGCGCCCGCTTTCCGTGTGACGATGCCGGAGATATTCTTCTTTGCCTCGTTTACCGTTCGACGGGAGATCCGCCTCTCCGCCGCCGCACGGATGATCTCCTCGCAGTGAAGCTCCTCTCCGTCCTCCAGCATGGAGCGGATGAGCGCCTCCGCCTGCGCGGTCTTGGTTTCCGGCTGTGAGGTGAAGCCCGACAACAGCTCTTCAGCGGAAATCTCGTCATAGCCGTCGAGCCAGCGGAAGCCTTCTTCATCTCCAAGCTGAAAGGCAAGAGATTTCCCCTCCGGTGCAAGGGAGGATTTGTCATGCACGACGATACGGACAGTTTCGTTTTTCCGCAGCCTGCCCACCACAAGCACGCTTCTTGCCGCCGCACGGAAGTCGATGGAGCCGAGTCCGCGGTAGGCGCTGCTCAGTCCCGCTGCCTTGTTGAGATGACCGACAAGCACGACGGCACAGCCTGTCCGCTGCGCCACCTGACCGACCGACTTCATCACCTCACGGATCTCATTTGCCCGGTTCATATCGATCCGCTCTCCGAGGTAGCCCTGCAGTGGGTCAAGGATCAGCAGCCGGGCGTCGCACTGCACGATGGCCTTTTCAATGCGGCTGTCCAGCAAATGCAGGGATTTTTTATCCTCGCGGATATTGATGATCCTGTCCTGATCGGCGTCCGCTTCGGTAAGGCGGGGCTTTACGGTATCCTCCAGTCCGTCCTCCGCCGTCTGGTAGATGACGTTGAAGGGAGGCAGCGGCTTCTTCATTCCCGGCATCGGTCTGCCTGCGGAGCAGGCGGCGGCAAGGCGGAGCGCAAGGGTGGTCTTGCCCTCGCCGGGATCGCCCTGCAGAATGGTCAGCTTTCCGAAGGGGATATACGGATACCACAGCCAGTCCACCTCCCGCAGCTGCACCTCCGACATTCGGAGGATTTCGGGTTCGTCGTGTATCATAATGTTTTTCCTTTCTTTTCTGTTGTTTTCTTCTTCGGTCGGCACAGTCATATACATCCCGCCTTTCATAAAAATTTGTTTTGCGGCGCACGGCTCTGTTCCGCGAGAGAAAGTTCACCGTCCTTTCCCGCGCTCCGCAGTTTTTCCTGTACACCCGACAGCGTTCCTACGCTCCTTCTGACCGTGTATCGCATCGGCGTTTGTGCTTTGCTTGCCGTGTCCTCCTTCGAGAGCGCATGGTCTGCGTCTTTCTCCTACGGCACGATCCCTCGGATCGCTGTCCCCACAAAGTCCGCCGCCGCATATCCTGTCGGCAGGATATGCGGTTGTGTTTGAGAGGATATCCCCTCATTCTTCTTTGGGAAACGATTCTCCGGCTGTCATAGTTGTGAGAGAAGAGAAAAATATCCATTCACTTTTCCTGCCGATTCAATGCCTGTCTGACACAGTCCTGACATAACGGCAGAAAAGAAATATGTCCGGCGGGGAAAAGCCCTTTGCCTGTTTCCTCACTCAGCGGTACTTTTTAGCCCCTGTTTCAGAAAATTTATCCTCTCAATTGCCCAAAGGAAAAAATGCAGGGGGATACAACCAAAAATTTTTCCTCTCACTTTTTAAGCCGAAAAATCGGGGAGTTGACTACCCGAAAAACGAAAAGTTTACAAAATATTCAAAGTTAACGGAGCAATTTGAGCGCAAAAAAAGACGCCTGCTTTTTTACAAGCAGACGCCCATTGAAAATATGTTGATTCTATTTTTGGCGCAGACGGCAGATGCCGTCCGAATCATCTCTTGCCTTGAGAACGGCGGCAAGCTCCGCAATGAATTTCCGATTGAGGTGATCCACGCTGCCGCGGTTCATGCCGTGCGCCTCGGCATATCTGCGAACGGACTTGCCCTCGATATACCGTTCCTTGAAATACGCGCCGTAGTCCTTGAGAACGGTTTTGAGACAGTCGTTCAGAAAGGACAAGTCCTCTTTGAGAATATCGAATTCTTCCTTCTCCAACAAGCCGATATACCGTTTCTGCGACACGCACAGCCTGTATCGGCGCAGATCGGTTTTATAGTTTTTGCATAGGTCTTTGGCATAGTCGGTATAGGTCTGAGAGGAGCGAAATCGACGGTATTCGTATGCAAGCTCTTCCTCGTCCTTCAGTTTCTTTCTTCGGATGGGGCCGCCAAAGCCGCCGCCTTTCAGATTCTCTATATGCGTGTCCGTGATCCTGACCTGCGGCTGACGGGTGAACTTATCCATCCGTTCGCCGTTCACCTCCACCGTTTCGCAGAAGGATTCCTTTGTCATGCAGTAATACTTGCATTCGCAGGCGTCGATCCCCTCGTGAAAGATGACCATCTGCTCTCCGGTATCCGCATCGGGAACGACGGCTGCCACATAGACGAATTTGCTGTCGTACCGCCTGTAAAAGCCGGCAAATATTCTTCTGTTGCGCTTTTCCATTGGCACCCCTTCCTGCGATTGCGGAATATATTTGATTTTATGCTTTCCGTATCTCTTTGAAAATGGAGACTATCGTCGGTTTTCTTCCGTAAAGCAATACTCCTACACGGTATATCTTGGCAGAAAGAAAGCCGATTCCTACGGTTGAACCGATAAGAACCGCAATGGAGATTGCGATTTCATACCACGCTACCGTGCTCATGCAGATTCTCGTAAACATCGCCATGGGTGAAATGAACGGGATATACGAACAGATTTTCATCAGCGTCGTATCAACGTTTCCTCCCGCCATTGCAAACACGACAATCATAAAGGCAATAATAAACAAAAACGTGATCGGCAACACCGAGGTATTTATATCCTCCAATTTTGAAGCCGTCGATCCGACTGCGGCGTAAAGAAAGGCATAAACAAGAAAACCGAGAGCGAAGAAGACAAGCATATAGACAAACAGGTCAACGGGAATATTGAAGAAGGATGCGATCATCATGTTATCGTTCCATGCGGATTTATTGACACCGTAAAACAGCATCGCGGAGCCGAATACCGCTATAAGCTGAGCAAATCCGGCAATACAGGAGGCCAGAACCTTGCCGAACATCATGCTTGCGGGCTTTGCGCTGGTTATCAGCACTTCCATCGCTCTTGAGCTTTTTTCCGTCGCTACGTTGGTTGCAACCAGTTGACCGTAAAGCATGATCACCATATACAAAGCAAAAACCATGATATAGGTGTAGAAAAAGTTCTGTGTCTGATCTTTTCCGAGCACACTCGTATTCCCACGGATGTTGGCGGACATAATCTCTCCTACCTGCTCGGGCGTAAAGCCGTACCGAATCATCGCATTTGCTCTGTAGGCCTCCTGCAATGCGGCATTGGCAACAGACATGTTATAATCGGAGATAGAAAGATTGTTTACGTAATACGTGTATGAATCCGCACTGTCCATAACAAATGCACATTCTGCATCTCCCGAAATTACCTGTTCTTTGATTTCTTCGATTGTTCCGCCGGACACCGTTACATTGTAACCGGTAAAGGCTGCGGAGAAATACTCTTTGACGAAACCCGAAAGAGCTTCATCCTCCGCATATACGATCATCACGGGCTTTTCTTTCGTACTGTCGCTTTGGAACGCAGATTTGATGTTGGGAATGAACATAACAACTGCGAGCACCACAACGAGAAAAATCGTACTGCCCACAAAAATCTTGTTTTTCAGATAGCCTTTGATTTCAAATCTGAATATTTTTCCAAACTGTTTCATAATCGTCCTGCCTCCTTATTCCTGTTCGACCGCATATTCCACGAATATATCGTTCAGGGAGGGTTCAAACACCTTGATCTCGTCAATATCATACTTTTCCGCAAGGTGTTTCATTGCGGTCTGCTTATCGTTGGGACTTGCAAGCCGAAGTATGAGAGAGCCATCCTCCTGTACGGTGCAGTCGTCTTTGAAATCTGCTTTGATCTGTTCGGGATTTTCCGTGCGCACGACTAAACGGTCGCGGACATAATTTCTCTTGATTTCGCGGAGGTCGCCGTGAAGCACGACTTTTCCCGCATTGAGAATGGCAATGCTGTCACAAAACTCCTCTATGTAGCTCATCTGATGGCTTGAAAACAAAACGATTTTTCCCCGCGCAATCTGTTCCTTCACCACATCCTTCAGAAGTATTGCATTGACCGGATCAAGTCCGGAAAACGGCTCGTCGAGAATAACGATTTGGGGATCGTGTGCAAGTGCTGTGATCAACTGTATTTTCTGTTGATTCCCTTTGGATAGAGTATCCAACCGTTTATTGCGATACTCGTACAACTCCAGTCTTTTCAGCCAACGATCCACCGACTGCACGGCGTCTGTGCGCTTCATGCCTCTCAGCTCGGCAAAATAGACGAGTTGGTCTATAATCAACTTTTTAGGGTACAGACCCCGTTCTTCTGGAAGATATCCAAGGCTTATCTTATCATAGTCAATCGGCTTGCCGTCTGTCAGCACCTCGCCGGCATCAGCGGGAAACACATTCATCAGAATACGGATAGAGGTTGTTTTTCCGGCGCCGTTTCTTCCGAGCAACCCAAACGCCTTTCCGCTTTCTGCGACAAACGAAACTCCCTTGAGAACTTTCTTTTCGCCGAAAGACTTGTCGATGTTTTTCAGTTCAAGCAACATATTTTGTACACCTCGCAAAAAATCTTTTTAATGGAAAGATACTGCTTTTAAGTTTTTATTGGTTGAAAACGGCGTTCGCTCATGGAAAAGCAGGCACGGAATAGACAAGAAGGCAGGGTGCACACGCACTCTGCCTTCTGACATAACAACCATGTGAAATTACCGAGCGGACTGAATAGGCACGACAAGAAAGCGGTCACACGCCGCTCGAAGGATGCAGTTGTACCTCTGTGCATCGTCATAGCCTCGTCCTCGCTTTGCGCTTTTTCTTCACCTCGGTCATTTTGGAAACTGGATATTCTCCAGTTGAGTCTACTATTATATA
>ENA-UEPL01002091-UEPL01002091.1-human-gut-metagenome-genome-assembly--contig:-NODE-2091-length-13849-cov-12.593233_pt1 | contig 13849 bp, 10 predicted proteins | sample MGYA00242896_ERZ507908 | MGnify/ENA primary metagenome ERZ507908 (study PRJEB26167, sample SAMN06115518) | human gut metagenome | host: Homo sapiens | place: China:Chongqing | collected 2015-08-20...
ATGAACAAAAAGTTTTTAAGTGCAATCCTGTTCGGAGCCTTGATGGTTACCTCGACAGGAACATTTGTGTCTTGTAAAGACTACGATGATGACATTGACGAAATCAATAAAGAGTTGACGGAAATCAAGTCTCAGATCGCAGCTTTGGAAAGCGCTGTAAACAACGGTGACTATGTGACCGGTGTTACTCCTACCGCTGACGGTAAGGGTATGATTTTTACTTTCTCCAAGGGTAGCCCTGTAACGGTTACTTTGAATGTAAAAGATGGTGAACCAGGTGAAAGTGCTCAAAAAATTACTTTTGACGAAAAAACAGGCGAAATGTTGGTTGACAATAAGCCTACAGGTATTTTCCCTGCAAAAGATGCAGAAAAAGCTCCCGTTAAGATTGAAGAGGGATATTGGGCCGTGTTGAATGACAAAGGTGAATATGACGTAACTGAAATTCCTGTTTCGGGTGTTACTGCAGTAGTTACTGATGGTATTTGTACATTGACTGTATTCAATGCAGATGGCACTACTACTGTAGTTGAGTTGCCTACTACTTCTTCTACTATCACAGAACTTGAAGTAGTTGGTTATTTGGACGCTAAGGGTGATTTTACTGCATTCTCTGATGCTGCTTCTCACGATAACAAATATGAGATGGGTTACTCTGCTTTCTATACAGCTACTAAGGCGCCTTGGGAATGGGTGGATGCCGATGAATCTCAAAAAGTAAAAGGTGAAATTGCTGCCGAAACAGGTGTGGTTTCTCTTGCTGGTCAGTCTTTGGTGATTCGTGTAGCTCCCGCTTCTGCTGATTTATCAACAGTGGCTATGTCTTTGGTTAATTCTAAGATGGACGAAGCTCCTATAACTTTAGGTACTCCCGAAGCATTCAAAGGCTTGGTGACTCGTGCTGCTTCTGCTAATGGCTTGTGGGCTATTCCTTTGTCGAGCAAGGAATTGACAGGTTTGAATGCTTTGACTGATTTGACTGGAAAATTTGGTGGTGAAATAGAGGATGATGAGTTTAATATTGCATTTGCTGTAAAGACTCCAAACTTCTTGTCAAACTTCAACTTGGCATTCAATAAGGTTGAATTGGATGCGGTGAGTGCTTCTCTGAATAAGAAAAAGTTGGTTGAGGCTACACAGAAAGGAAGCACTAATATTTATGAATCTACTTCTGGTACAGAAGACAATGCTTATGTGATTGTTAAACAAGGTACACCAAATACCTTTACTTTTGATGTTCCGACTTCTGTTTACAAGAGCCAAATTATTGTAGATGAATATATAGCTCAGAACTGGGGTGTTGTGATTGATGGTAATTCATTTACAGTAAATAAGTATAATGACAAACAGACAATTCCTTCATTCCCTGTTTATTTCAACTATATTCAACTGACAGAAACGGGAATCAAATCTGTAACTCAGACTGTATGGGTTCGTATGGAACGTACAATTAAGGATCAGGTAGTTCTCGATCCTGTTAACCATATCATTCCTGCCAAGGCTGCTGATGATAAGTTTACAGTTTCTTTGGACAAGATGTTCAATGAAATGACAGCTGAAGAAAGAGTTAATTGGAATAAATTTGCTCACGACATTGTGACTGTGATTAAACAAGTAAATCCTGACGGTGATGATATTACAGTTACAGGATTTGATGATGATAATATTGCTTATCTGACAGCAGACAATAAGCCTGCTACTTCAGCTCTCAATATTGCTAAGTTGCAATTCATTCCGAATCACGAATGGAATCAAGAAACATATCCATTTGATAAGGAATACTACATTGTTTCTGATTTCGAGGATGAAAACGGTGACGTATTGAGCTCAGTTAAGATTCCTTTGACCGTAGGTATCCCTGCGTTGTCAACTCTGTTGCAGAAAGAGCAGGTAGTATTTGGTGGCACTAACAATGGTACTGGCGTATTGAATGAAATGGATTATGCTTCTGACAACAACGCTGTATTCTACTCATTGAAGTATGCGTTTAAAAACCAGTTGAAGGATGCTTTCGAAAATGAAAATACTGTTAAATTCATTATTGATCCTCAACAGAAAATAGAAGGTAATCCGGTCGTAGACTTGGCTCACATGGGTACAGGCGAAAAGCGTACAGGTGTTAATCAGGCTATTGTTTTGGATGATAAGGAAAAGGCTTACAACACTCCGATCAATATCTTGATTGATGGTGAAACTACTAAGTATGTTGGTAAGTACACTTGGTCAGACAAAGAAATCAAAGATAATGCTTTCACTATTAAGATTGTCAGTCCGATTGAGCAAGGTATCGTTGAAGCTGCTAGTGGTGATATAATCGAAGTGGTTGCTACAGAAGATGGTACAGCTAAATTGACTGATGCTGATTTGACTACTAAGACTTATGCTAAGGTTGAATATAATATCTTCAAAGATAAGTTTAAAGACAATGAAACAACAGCTGATTTGTGGACCAGTCCATACATGAAGGGTATCTCATTCAAGTCTATGAACGAGAATACTATTAAAGCTATTGCTAATGAAGACATTAAGCCTGCAACTAAGGTTAAAGATACAGTAACTCCTGGTTATGTAGTTTTGAGACCGATGAATGTTGCTTACGAAGGCACTACAGAAGTAGAGGTTAAAGTAACAGACGTTTGGGGTTACGCTAAGACTGCTACTGTTAAAGTGAAAGTTCTTGCAGAAAAGGAGTAATTTATCTGTGAGATTAATTATCTGATAATAGGTAAACTCTGATATGCAGGGTACGTCTCTTTCTGATTTGCGGGAAAGAAGGCGTACCCTGCTTTTTTTGTATCTGTATATTTTTCCCGATCTTAATAAATATGTATTTTTGCACAAGTAAAATCGTAATTATACATTCTATTATGTTAGACACCCTTCTTTTAATCGGCGGTTTAGCCCTTATATTGCTGGGAGCAAACGGCCTGACTGACGGCTCGGCTGCTGTTGCCAAGCGTTTTCGTATTTCCGACCTCGTAATCGGTCTCACCATCGTGGCTTTCGGTACTTCCGCACCCGAGTTGGTAATCAGTGTACTTTCTGCTTTAAACGGAAGTGCAGAGATGGCTATCGGTAACGTGGTGGGTAGTAATACATTCAATGCTTTGATGATTATCGGTTGCACGGCGGTGGTACTACCCATCAAAGTTGGTGAGGGAACCATGAGCAAAGAAATACCGCTGGTGATTCTTTCTTCGCTGGTACTTTTCTTTTGTGCCAATGATGTGATGCTCGATCAAGGCAATGAAAATATAATCGGGCGGATTGACGGACTTATTCTGCTCGCTTTCTTTCTTATTTTCTTGCGATATACATTTGCCATTGCACGAAACGGAGGCGAAGAAGTGGGAGAAGAACAGAAGATTAAAGAGATGCCTGTATGGAAATCTGTTCTTTTTATAGTGGGCGGACTGGCAGGTCTCATCTTTGGCGGGCAACTCTTTGTTGAAGGAGCAAGCGGTATTGCCCGGTCGCTGGGTGTCAGCGAATCTGTTATAGGATTGACTTTGGTGGCAGGAGGTACTTCGTTGCCCGAGCTGGCCACATCTGTTACGGCTGCATTGAAGAAGAATCCGGGTATTGCCATCGGAAATGTGATAGGTAGCAATCTGTTTAATATATTCTTTGTGTTGGGATGTAGCGCAACTATTTCACCTTTGCCGATGGGTGGCATCAATAATCTTGACTTGACAGTGATGATTGCTTCCGCACTGCTGTTGTGGCTGGTGGGATGGTTCTTCAAAAAACGTACCATTACACGCCCTGAAGGGGTGTTGATGATGGTGTGTTATGTGGCTTATACGGCCTATCTTATTACCCAACAATGAAAAAAGGTGTGAAAATCACCTCTTTTTAAATTAAAAACAGCTATCTTTACCGCCTGAATTTTTATAAAAATCGAACATGGCTATTACCATTAAGAAAGTCAGTACCCAAAAGGAACTAAAAACATTTATACGTTTTAATTACGAGTTATATAAGGATAATCCCTATTCCGTACCCGATTTGTACGATGATATGCTGAATACGTTCAGCCCGAAGAAGAATGCTGCTTTTGAGTTTTGCGAGGCTGTTTACTTTTTGGCCTATAAAGATGATAAAGTGGTGGGACGTATTGCCGGAATTATCAATCATCGTGCCAATGAAACATGGCAGAAAAAGGAAGTGCGTTTTGGATGGATTGATTTTCTGGATGATATAGAAATATCACGTGCACTGCTGGATGCTGTGTCTGAATGGGGAAAATCGAAGGGCATGGATACTATTCAAGGACCTTTGGGCTTTACTGATTTTGACGCGGAAGGAATGTTGATTGAAGGCTTTGACCAGTTGAGCACGATGGCAACTATTTATAATTATCCTTATTACCCGCAACATATGGAAAAGTTGGGATTTGAGAAAGATGCCGACTGGGTGGAGTATAAGATATATGTGCCTGATGCTATTCCTGACAAGCATAAGCGTATCAGCGATTTGATTCAGCGTAAGTTTAATCTGAAGATTAAGAAATATACATCGGGTAAAAAGATTGCTGCCGAATACGGTCAGGCTATTTTTGAGCTGATGAATGAGGCATATGCGCCCCTTTATGGATTTTCGGCATTGTCACAAGGACAGATTGACCAGTATATCAAGATGTATCTGCCTATCGTGGATTTGCGTATGGTGACTCTGATTACGGATGCCGACGATAAACTCATTGCTGTGGGTATTTCAATGCCTTCTTTGTCTGAAGCATTGCAAAAGGCAAAAGGACGTTTGCTGCCTATGGGATGGTATCACTTGATGAAGGTGCTGTTTATGCATAAATATCCTCCCATGCTCGATTTACTGTTGGTGGCTGTGAAGCCTGAGTACCAAAACAAAGGGGTGAATGCTTTGTTATTTTCCGACCTGATTCCTGTGTATCAGCAATTGGGGTTCAAGTATGCCGAAAGTAATCCGGAACTGGAGCTGAACGGAAAGGTGCAGGCACAGTGGGAGTATTTCGAGACTGAACAGCATAAGCGCCGTCGTGCTTATAAGAAAAGCATCGTCTGACAATGTACTCGTGAAGAAACTGATTTTGTAACCGTTACTAAGATATGGAAGAAAACAACGAACTGATAAACAATTCCGCCGTAGAATATACCGACGATAACATCCGCCACCTCAGCGATATGGAGCATGTGCGTACCCGTCCCGGTATGTATATTGGAAAGTTGGGTGACGGAGCGCATGCAGAAGACGGTATTTATGTTCTTTTGAAGGAGGTACTCGATAACAGTATCGATGAGTTTAAAATGCAGGCGGGCAAGAAGATTGAAATTACAATAGAAGATAAACTTCGTGTCAGTGTGCGCGACTTTGGCCGTGGTATTCCTCAGGGAAAACTGATTGAGGCGGTGAGCGTGCTGAACACGGGTGGCAAATATGACAGCAAGGCTTTTAAAAAAAGTGTCGGGCTGAATGGTGTCGGTGTGAAGGCGGTCAATGCATTGAGTTCGCGCTTTGAGGTGCGAAGCTACCGCGAAGGGAAGGTGCGTATTGTTACTTTTGCCAAAGGAGATTTGCTGACAGACCGGACGGAAGATACTTCGGAAGAGAACGGTACTTATATCTTCTTTGAACCGGATAATACTTTATTTGAAAATTATAGTTTCCGCTCTGAATTTGTGGAAACGATGTTGCGCAATTATACTTACCTCAATACGGGATTGGCTATCATTTATAACGGACAGCGTATATTGTCGCGCAACGGGCTGGTGGATTTGTTGAATGATAATATGACGGCTACCGGTCTGTATCCCATCATCCATCTTAAAGATGAGGATATAGAGATTGCCTTTACGCACACCGGACAGTATGGCGAAGAGTATTATTCGTTTGTCAATGGGCAACATACCACTCAGGGGGGTACACATCAAAGTGCTTTTAAGGAGCATATTGCACGTACTATTAAAGAGTATTTCAATAAGAATATGGATTATGCGGACATCCGTAACGGATTGGTGGCAGCCATTGCCGTCAATGTGGAAGAACCGATGTTTGAAAGTCAGACAAAGATTAAGTTGGGATCTACCAATATGGCTCCCGGCGGTCCTACGGTGAATAAGTTCGTAGGCGATTTTGTGAAGACGGAAGTGGATAATTATCTGCACAAGCATATGGACGTGGCGGATGTGATGTTGCAAAAGATACAGGAATCCGAGAAAGAGCGTAAAGCGATAGCCGGTGTGACTAAACTGGCACGTGAACGTGCCAAGAAAGCGAACCTTCATAACCGTAAGTTGCGCGACTGCCGTTTCCACCTCAATGATGCAAAGGGAGATAAGAAAGAGGAAAGCTGTATTTTTATCACCGAGGGTGATTCGGCAAGCGGTTCTATCACGAAAAGTCGTGATGTAAACACGCAGGCGGTGTTCAGTCTTCGCGGTAAGCCGCTGAATTCTTACGGGCTGACCAAGAAGGTGGTGTATGAGAATGAAGAGTTTAATTTGCTGCAAGCGGCTCTTAACATAGAAGAAGGCATAGAGGGACTGCGTTATAATAAAGTGATTGTGGCAACCGATGCCGATGTGGACGGCATGCATATACGTCTGTTGTTGATAACGTTTTTCCTGCAATTCTTCCCCGATTTGATAAAGAAAGGACATGTGTATATTTTGCAGACTCCTTTGTTCCGCGTGCGTAACCGTAAGAAGGGAGTGTACGAAACTGTCTATTGCTATTCGGAAGAGGAAAGGATTGCTGCTATCGAACGGTTGAGTCCCAATCCTGAAATTACTCGGTTTAAGGGACTCGGAGAGATTTCACCCGATGAATTCAAGCATTTTATCGGAAAAGATATGCGTTTGGAACAGGTAAGCCTTAGAAAGACCGATTTGGTGAAAGAACTGTTGGAATTCTATATGGGTAAGAATACCATGGAAAGACAAAACTTTATAATTGAAAACCTTGTTATAGAAGAAGATATAGCGTGAGATGAGAAGAGCAATATTTCCGGGAACATTCGATCCCTTCACCATCGGGCATTATTCGGTTGTAAAACGGGCATTGACCTTTATGGATGAGGTGATTATCGGTATTGGTATTAATGATAATAAAAAGACTTGGTTCCCGATGGATAAACGTCTGGAAATGATTCGCGGATTGTTTGCCGATGAACCTCGTATCAGGGTGGAGGCGTATGACTGTCTGACGGTGGATTTTGCCAAAGAACAGAATGCCGGGTTTATCGTGCGCGGCATTCGTACCGTGCATGATTTTGAGTACGAGGAAACCATTGCCGATATCAATCGGAAGCTGGCGGGAATAGAGACTATTTTATTGTTTACCGAGCCCGAACTGACTTCTATCAGTTCTACTATTGTGAGGGAATTATTGCAATTCGGTAAAGATGTTACTCCGTTTTTGCCTGAAGGAATGAAAATAGATTAATGATGAAATATACCAAGTATTTAGTTGCAGGCTTGATTGCCTGCATTTTTTCTTTCTGTGCTGTCCGGGCACAGGAAAGAAAGTCTTTAGTGGATTCCCCGGCCCGTAAACTGCAATTGGCGGAGTTTGCCATTGCCAATCTGTATGTCGACAAGGTGGATGAAGGCAAGATGGTGGAAGAAGCCATTATAAAGATGCTGGAACAGCTTGACCCGCATTCTGTTTATTCGGATGCGGAAGAGGTAAAAAAAATGAATGAGCCGTTGCAGGGCAATTTTGAAGGAATCGGTATTCAGTTTAATATGGCGGAAGATACTCTTTTCGTTATACAGCCTGTATCGGGAGGTCCTTCTGAGAAGGTTGGCATTCTGGCCGGTGACCGCATTGTAATGGTGGATGATACGATTATTGCCGGTGTGAAGATGAGCACGGAAGATATCATGCGCCGTTTGAAGGGGCCGAAGGGTTCGGAAGTGAATCTGAAAATTGTGCGCCGCGGAGTGGGGGAACTGCTTCCTTTTACGGTGAAAAGGGATAAAATTCCGGTTTACAGCCTCGATGCTTCTTATCTGTTGAAAGATAAAATCGGTTATATCCGCATCAATCGTTTTGGTGCTACCACGCATGAGGAGTTTAAGAAGGCATTGGCTGAACTGAAAAAACTAGGCATGAAAGATTTGGTGCTTGATTTGCAGGGTAACGGTGGAGGTTATCTGAATGCTGCCATCGATTTGGCAAATGAATTTTTGGAAAAACAAGAGTTGATTGTTTATACCGAAGGACGCCGGAATCCTCGTAGCGAGTTCTTTGCCAAGGGTACCGGAGATTTCCGGGATGGGCGTCTGATTGTGCTGGTGGATGAGTTTTCGGCTTCTGCCAGTGAAATCGTGACCGGAGCTGTTCAGGACTGGGACAGAGGAGTAGTGGTTGGTCGCCGTACTTTCGGTAAGGGGCTGGTTCAGCGTCCCATCGACTTGCCCGATGGCTCTATGATTCGCTTGACGGTGGCTCGTTATTATACTCCGGCAGGGCGTTGTATTCAGAAGCCTTACGAAAGTATTGAAAAATATAATGAAGATTTGATAGACCGCTATAACCGAGGGGAAATGCTGAGTGCCGATAGTATTCATTTTCCTGATTCTCTTAAGTTTAAGACTCATAAATTAGAACGTACGGTATATGGTGGAGGTGGCATTATGCCGGATTATTTTGTGCCGATTGATACGACGCTCTATACTAAATATCATCGTCAGTTGCGTGATAAGGGGGTATTGATGAAAGTGCACTTCCGGCAGATAGATGCACATCGTGACGAATGGTTGTCTAAGTATAAGAAGTTTGATGATTTCCATAAGAAGTTCGAAGTTTCTCCGGATATGCTTCGGCAATTGGTAGCGACAGGAAAAGAGATGGGCGTGGAATATAATGAGGAAGAATATCAAAAAGCCCTGCCTTTGCTGAAATTGCAGATGAAGGCGTTGATAGCTCGTGATTTATGGGATATGAATGAATATTATCACGTTATTAATGATGCTAACGAAAGCATCAGGAAGGCTTTGGAACTGTTGGAACAACCGGATTTTGAAGGATTGTTGAAAAAGAAACAGTAGTCGGGCTGTATTAATATGGTAAGTTTGTCATTCTGAGATTCTTGTGGTGCGCAGAATGACAAACTTATAGAAGGGCATGGTTTGCCTGCCCGAAGACACAAAGTAAACTGTTTTCGGGCGAGCGAATCTCGCCCCTACAAGCTAAGCGACAGCATTATCCACGTTTTGACACATTTATTTTCCGAATGGGGTAAACCACAGGAGGTTATAGAATTGCCGAGTGACCTTGATATAGTAAATGTTTTTATAATGAAATGATTGTTTCTCAGGTTTTATTTCTTTTTGAATAATATCTTATTCAGCCAGCGGTTGATATAAATATTTGCAAAAGCGCATCCCACTCCGATGGCAGCTCCTGCCACTACATCGCTTGGATAATGTACTCCTTGGTTTATCCGGGCAAACCCTACTCCGCAAGCCCACACTGCCGAAGGAGCGATGACATACCATTTGGGATAAGTGATTGAAAGAGATGTTGCCAGGGAAAAGGCGGCAGCTGTGTGACCTGATGGGAATGACGGGCTGTCTGCATCCGGTGCTCCGTAAACATGAATCTTATCGGGGTATTTTACAAAAGGGCGGTCGCGTCCTATGATGTGCTTGGCTGCGTAGGTGATGCCTACTGCTTCAATCACGCTTGTACCGATATAAATGGCATCTTTGAGATTTAACGGCTGGTTTTATTTTTTTCTTTCCTAATTTTTTAGCTTTTTCCCATGCGGCTTTTCGAGCTTCATATTGTTCTCGCTGCCGTTCCAGATAATTATCTGCCATAATGAAATGTGATTATCAGTTTATTTAATTCCAATTTAATTCGTCCTGTATCCGGCGGAGTGCAGTGTTGTAATCCTCTACCAGTTCTTTCATAACTTCGCTGACAGGTTGCAGATGCTTAATCATTGATGCCGCCTGACCGATCTCCAGTTCTCCCTCGAATAAATCTCCTTCGAAAATACCTAGTTTGGCACGTCCGCGTCCTAACAGCTCACGCAGTTCATCGACGGAAGCTCCGCGTTTTTCAGCTTCTTCAATGTGTTTGTAGAAATCATTTTTCACTAGTCGGGTAGGAGAAAGCTGTTTTAACGTAAGTATTGTATCTCCCTCATTCAGTCGCAGACAGCGGTCTTTGAACGCGAAACTGGCAGAACTTTCTTCAGTCAACGCAAAACGTGTGCCTATCTGTACTCCATCGGCTCCTAGACTTCTTGCGGCCAGAATACCTTCACCGGTAGCTATTCCCCCAGCTGCAATTAGTGGGAGTGTACAACTTTTCCTGACTGCCGGGATAAGACACAGGGTTGTAGTTTCTTCTTTTCCGTTATGTCCTCCTGCTTCGAACCCTTCGGCTACAATAGCGTCTACTCCAGCCTCTTCACATTTTGCTGCGAAGCGTGTGGAAGATACTACATGAGCTACGATAATCCCTTTGTTGTGCAGCCATTCGGTCCATATCTTCGGATTTCCGGCGGAGGTGAAGACAATCTTCACTTCTTCTTCGGCTATAATTTGCATCAGGGTTTCTATTTCCGGATACATCAATGGAACGTTTACTCCGAACGGTTTGTCGGTGGCTGCTTTACATTTGCGTATATGCTCGTGTAAGGTTTCAGGATGCATAGAGCCTGCTCCTAACAGTCCCAGTCCTCCTGCATTACTTACTGCCGATGCCAGTCGCCAGCCGCTGCACCATACCATTCCACCTTGAATGATGGGATATTTTATTCCGAAAAGATGACATATTCTGTTCATAGTCTGTTCTGCTTTTTGCAAAGATATGATTTTCTGAGCTTTTCTCAAAGTTCCTTCTTCTGGCTTGTAGCCTTAAATACCGGACGAGGTTGCTGAGTTTCTGTTTCGAATCCGAACCAGTAGTTGAGCGGTTCGTTCTCACTGGCGGGAAGCAGACATAGCTTCAGATGATCGTGATATTCTCCATATACGATATTCCAGCTGTCAGGAGGTGTGACATGCTTGGTACGGATACGGGCTGCCGGCTGTTTCTTGAGTGACATTCCTGCTTCTATCCATGCCAAAGTTGCTGCCGTTTCATAAGAAGGGTAGGATTGCTTGCAAAACTCATACAGAATGATTCCCCTACGTTCCTGACTCATGGGCTGGTCGGCTACTCCAAGTGCGATCAGATGTTCGAGAAAGCGATGCAGAAAGTCTGGCTGTTCTACAATTAGCCGTCGTGTGATGTGCTGCCATACGGGGGTATTGTAGAATCCGTCAAGCAAGCGTGACAACAAGTGTGCCGTCTGTAACTCTTCCGGACTGATCTCTCTGGTTTCCAATACCTCATAAGGAGGGAATGGAGAATATTTGATGCCTAGTTCGGCAGCTCTGCGTCTCATTTCTGTGCCTGGCAGTAACTTTAATGATTCGAGCTGTATTTCTCCTGCACGGTAAGAAGCTAACGTACGTACATCTTCGAATATTTCTTCCAGACGGTAAAGAGGAAGTCCGGCTATCAGATCGGCATGTGTTTCCATATTGCTCAATGAACAGAGGAATTTCAATCCTTCTAGAGCATCGGACAATTTGCCCATACGTCGGCTGGTTGTCAGAACTTCTTCACGAAGACTCTGTATGCCGGCTTCCAGATGAAGCAAGTTGTCGGGCATATGCGTCAGTTCTTCTTTCAGCTCGTCGGACAGTAGAGCCGGATGTATTTCCAAATGGAAGCGGATATCTGGAAATTCTTGGAACAGACTGAGCAATGCCTTTGCATGTCGGTTGTTGTAGTTGAAAGTACGGTCTAGTACACGTATGTTGCGAATGCCATGCTGGTGGATGAGAATGATGCGTTCCCGGATTGTTTCCAACGGAAGGGTGCGGACCGGCTTTTCTCCTCCACTTACGCAAAACGCACAGGTATTGAAACATCCGCGTGTCGTTTCTAGTTGTACGAAGGGTTTGCTCCAGTTGAAAAAAGGACTGGTTTCGGGAGGAACCAGCTGATCGAAATCGAGTACGCGGGCTATACCGTTGTCATGGTATGTATCATCTTTAGCGTCTATGTAGCATAATCCGGTGATGTCCTTCCAGGCATCAGGCTGGTTCCAGCATGTCAGCCACTGGCTTACCACTTCTTCTCCTTCTCCTCTGAAAACACAATCGACGAATGTATTACGTCTTAAGAAAGTTTGGTTTTCTCCTAGAAATTCCGGACCTCCCAAAGCAATGCAACAGTCGGGCAATAATGCTTTGGCGCGTGAGAGCACATGGAGCAGTATTTCATGGTTGAAAAGCCAGCAGGTAGCAGCAATAATATCTGGTTTACGGCGATATATTTCTCCGGCAATCATTCCCGGATTCTCGTTGATGGTTGCAGATACAATATCCCATTCTATCGATTTATTATCAGCAATCTGTGCCTGTAGCGCAGGTAATGCCAGAGAAGAATGTGCATAGGAACTGTTTAAGTCGAGCCAGACTATCTTCATAGAATATGAATGTATAAAAGAAATGTCATCCTAAACGTCTTCTATATAGACAGAAACGCTCAGGATGACATTAATTATAGTAAAAAAATTTTGATTACAGCAGGTACTGTGAGCTAATAGATTCGTTAGTCATCACGCGGCGGATTGTTTCAGCAAACATATCAGCGATAGAAAGCTGTTTAACCTTAGCACAACGGTTTGAATAAGGAATACTATCAGTAAATACAATTTCTTCCAGTTGTGAATTCTGAACACGTTCAGAAGCTGGGCCTGACATTACGCAGTGAGAAGCAATAGCACGAACTGAAGTTGCACCGGCTTCTTTCATGATATCAGCTGCTTTAGTAATAGTACCGGCAGTATCTACCATATCGTCAATCAGGATAACGTTTTTATCTTTAACGTCACCGATGATTTGCATAGAAGCAACTACGTTTGCTTTTTCACGTGTCTTATGGCACAATACCAAAGGTACATCCAAATATTTAGCATATGTGCTGGCACGTTTAGAACCACCAACGTCAGGAGTTGCAATGACAAGGTTTTCCAGATTCAAAGACTGGATGTAAGGAGCAAAAATAGTAGAACCATAAAGGTGGTCTACCGGAATGTCAAAGAATCCCTGAATCTGATCTGCATGCAAATCCATTGTTATCAGACGGTCAATACCGGCAACGCTCAACAAATTAGCTACCAGTTTTGCACCGATAGATACACGTGGTTTGTCTTTGCGGTCCTGACGTGCCCATCCGAAATACGGAATTACGGCAATGATACTTTTAGCTGAAGCACGTTTTGCTGCATCAATCATCAGCAAAAGCTCCATTAAGTTGTCTGAATTCGGGAAAGTTGACTGTACGAGGAATACGTGCTGTCCGCGAATAGATTCTTCGTAAGATACTGCAAATTCGCCGTCGGCGAAATGAGTAATGTTCATGTTACCCAGTGGGCATCCTAAACTGTTACAGATTTTTTCTGCAAGGTATCTCGAGTTTGTACCCGAGAACACTTTGAATGATGATGTTTCGCTCATTGTAATATTTTGATATATTGCCTAATATTTTTGGCGCAAAGTTACGGCATTTCTCCAAGCATGGCAAATGAAATGAAAAAACTTTAATCAGCAAGTCGTTTCAATTTCCTGAAATGCTCAATAAGATTCTGATAATTATAATCGTGGTCAAGGTCGAATTTATTCCAAAGTCCACCTAAAATAGCAGCTCCTCCAAAGCCATAATCTTTTACTTGCAGGATATTGTCTTCATCAATGCCTCCAAGTGCTATGACGCGTTTGTCGATTATACCGTCTTTAGCTGCCTGACGGATTTGTTCCGGTGTATATTCTGCTGCATATCCCTGTTTTGAAATGCT
>ENA-UEPL01002092-UEPL01002092.1-human-gut-metagenome-genome-assembly--contig:-NODE-2092-length-13847-cov-5.871242_pt1 | contig 13847 bp, 7 predicted proteins | sample MGYA00242896_ERZ507908 | MGnify/ENA primary metagenome ERZ507908 (study PRJEB26167, sample SAMN06115518) | human gut metagenome | host: Homo sapiens | place: China:Chongqing | collected 2015-08-20...
AGAGTGTTACGATAATATTTTTGTTGAAATATATAGATATTAATAACAAATTCTTATATTTGCTGCAAATAAATTAATAGTTATAATATTTCTGTTTGTTGCATGTAATGTAAATTTTATAATGAACCTAATAAATTATTTACAATGACAAAGAAAATTACGCTTGTTTTTGTACTCTTCTTATTTGTGTTTGGATTGCGTGCCGAATTTCTGTTGAATGAGGGATTTGAAGGTTGGTCGACGACGAACTTTCCGACCGGAGGTTGGACTGTAATCAACGACACCCAAGAAGGGGCTATTAATCATTGGACTGTCGATAATAGCAAATCGGCATGTGCCGGTTCAGTGAGTCTTTATTGTAACGGTGGTGAGTGGAATCCTATTGAGCCTGTGAAAGAAGAGTGGATAGTATCTCCATCTCTGACTTTGAGTGAGACGAATTATAATTTGAGTTTTCTGTGGAAAGGAGCTTCGGCCTCTGCATTTAAGAACGAATATGATTTTCAAGTGCGTATCACGGAAGACGATGGTGAAAGTTGGAAAACTGTTTTCTCTTTCCTTGATCAAAACATGGTAGAAAATAGCGGGGTTGCCTTTCCCTGGACTGGGTGGGTTACAAACACTTCCAAGATAAGTTTAGGCGCTTATTCCGGTAAGACTATAAAAATAGCTTTTGTACATTGTCTATTGGTCAGCGGCGCTGGTAAAGGTAATAGTATATGGGTTGATAATGTTGTCGTGGAAACGGGCGAAGCGATCGATGCTCCTATTGCAGATGTTAATCCCACTTCTTATATATTCGATGGAACCTACATCGGAGTAGGGAAATGGTCGGAGAAATTTGTATTGCGGAATAAGGGCGTGGGCAATTTGACGGTAAGTGGAATTTCTGGATTAGAAGGTTCCGACTTTTCAACCAATATGATTCCCTCGGAAGTTTCGTTGAGACCGAGTGTAGAGTATGAGTTTTATGTGAAATATACTCCTTCGTCTGAGTTGAGTAGTAAATCTGCTACGATGACTATCCATACGAACGGAGGTGACGTCTCTATTGTATTGGAAGGAACAAAGATAATTTTACCCGATGAATACAACCTGGAAAGTTTTGAGAGTGGAACGTTCCCGCCCGTAGGTTGGACTGCCGATAAAGGTTGGACCGCAAGCAGAACTTATGCTACGTCGGGAGACTATTCAGCTTCTTGTAGTTTTGCAGAGAATAACCCGACTTTGGTTTCTCCTCGTCTCGATTGTTCGACGGGTACTCACGAGTTGCAGTTCGACTATGCGAATGTTTGGGAGCCGACGGCAGATGATGCTCCTGCTCCTGAAAGCGAATTTGAAGTCTATTTTTCAAAAAATGGCAAGGAAACGTGGGAGAAAGTTGCTACGTGCGATTCTATCAACCAATGGTGGCACATGAAGCTCGATTTGGGAAGCCCGGCATCCGATAATTGCTATATCATGTTTAAATATGTACTCGATGTTGATTTGTCGGGTGGTTGGGACGATGTGCCTGAGTATGCGTCTACTTTCTTGGACGATGTAGTTTTACCTCCGTTCTATGGTAGAACTTCTGTTCCGGGAGCTGCAACTACCCCTTCTCCTGAAAATGGAGCAACCGATGTATTTAACGAAGATATTGTATTGTCATGGAACGGAGTACAGTTTGCTAAGGGCTATAAGGTATATGTTGGAACTTCTACCACAGATTTTTTGGTCGTTCCGGGTACAGAGGTAGAAGGTTGCACTTATACGATTCCTGTGTTGGACTATGCTACTACTTACTATTGGAAAGTAGTTGCTTATAACGATATGGGAGAGACGCAAAATCCTTCGGTGTGGAGTTTTACGACGCTTGCCGACCAAACGGTGAACACATTCCCGTGGTCTGAGGGATTTGAAGGTGACGTATTTCCTCCGTTAGGTTGGAAGAGCGAGAAAGAGGGATATACGGCATGGGATAGATCTAATTATAATGCATACGATGGTAAAAAATCAGCTTATATTTCTGCTGGGGGATCCAACGAGCAAGGCATTCTTCAAACACCGATGTTCGTTCTTCCTGCCGATAAAGATATGCAGGTTAGCTTCTACTGGGGAAATGCCGTTCCGTCTGGATTGACGAAATCGGTAAAAGAGACGATGACGATTAACAAAGATACGCTTTATTTCGAAATAAAATCCGATGGAACAACATGGCAGGAACTCGCCCATATTTCTTCCGCTCAGGCCGAAGGTCAAAAATGGGTTCGTCAGCGAATCGTTTTGTCCGATTATAGAGGTAAGAATGTGAATTTCCGTTGGCGTTACAGTGCAGTAGATTTTACAGGATCAGGAGGTGCTTTGGATAATATTTTGGTTGAAGAAGCTCCCGTTGGAGGAAAAGCTGTTATTAATGTGACTTCTTGGAATGCGGGTGATGTGAATTATAATAAAGCCGTTACTTCAAAGACATTGAATCTTTTGAACGATGGCGAGCAAACAATGAAAATCACCGATGTGTCATTTAAGAATAAAAATTTCTCTACTTCGTTGCACAAGGATTTAGTGTTAGACAGTCGTGAAAGCGTAGATTTCAATATCACGTTCGCTGCCGGTGAAACAGATGCCCTTGTAGAGGACGAGATGACTGTTACATTCGACAATGCTCCTGCCGTGACGTTGCCTGTTTCGGGTAATGCGTTGGGCATGTACACTCGTTATTTTAGTTTTGAAGATGATGAATTTGGTTCTGTGGCTCCCAAAGGCTTTACAACGGTAGATGCCGATCATAAAGCGACAGTTCAACCTTTTATGATAAACTATCCGAATATTGGGAATGCTTATGCCTATATTGTCATTAATCAACAACCGGAACCAGAAGGAGCCGATTGGAGGAATATCTATCCTCGTTCGGGAGATCAATTGTTAGCGACGATGGCTACAAACGACGGGACAGAAGCCGTAGACTGGATTATCAGCGACCAAATGACGGCTCGAAATGATGCCAAGTTCCGGTTTTATGCTAAGTCGTATGATGGAGATAACACCTATCACCCGTGGGCTTATTTGACAGTATTGGTTAGTACTACAGATAACGCTGTGTCTAGCTTTACTCCATTGTCTGGATTTACATCGGTTCAAGTTCCTCACAAGAATAATAACGATAGTCAGACATCGTGGACAGAGTTTGATGTGGATTTAAGTGCATATGCTGGACAGAAAATCTATATAGCTGTTCGTAATAATACTCCGTCGAATGGTTTTGTGACTTTCTTCGATGATTTCTATTTCGAAAATTTTGAATATGTCAATAGTGACAATAGTGCTCCTTACTTTGCTACGGTTCCTGAGACAACAGCAACGGTAGGGAAGAAATGGACTTATAACTATTCTGTGGCCGATCCCGATGGAGATCCGTTGACGGTGACCTTGCAGGGCAAACCTTTCTGGCTGAATCATACTCCGGGTACTAACGGCGGTACGATTACCGGCATTCCGGGGGCAGAACAAGAAGTAATTATGAAGCTATCTGTTTCAGATGGTTCAAAGACAACTGTACAAGAAATTATTCTTGTTGTGACTGATGGTTCGGGAATTGAAGGCGTACGTGGTGATCGATTGACGGTTTATCCTAATCCTGTCGTTTCCACGCTCTATTTGAATGAACTGTGTGACAAAGTAGTGATTACCGATATTTCTGGTAAACAACTGCTTTTTGCCGAGCAAGTAGAAAGTGTAGACGTTTCGATGTTATCGTCGGGTATTTACTTTGTAACCATGCAATTGGGAGATCAAGTCAATACCACCCAAGTTATTAAAAGATAATTAATTCTATGAAAAGTATGTTTTTTGCCTGTGCATTGTTGTTAGGCAGTGCAGAAGCCTTTTCCGCTGAAAATCTTGTACTCAGCGAAGATTTTGAGAGCCAAACATTCCCTCCTTCGGGGTGGGTTGTAAAAGGTACTGAATTATCGGAAGATCTTGAATCGGGTTATGCGCATTGGAGCCTTAATTGGAATGAAGTGACGGGTTGCAGTATCGCTGGTTCGGGGTGTGCCGAAGTGACGAGCGACTTTAAAGAAGGACAGGCCGGTATTTCGAAGGAGGAGTGGCTTATTACTCCTGCCGTGCAGGTTGCTGATAATGCGTCGCTATCTTTTACTTTTTGGTGTAACGCTTCATCGTTTATGACCAATAAATACGGAAGTTTTTTGGTGAAAGTTTCTACCGATGATGGAGATACATGGAGCGATTTGTGGAATGCAGCTTCTCAGGAAGATATTGAAAACTCTGGACTGACATGGCCGTGGAATAAAGATGCTATGGGGATAGAAAATAACTGGCAAAAGTTAACCCCTAATGTGAGCCTTGAAGCGTATGTCGGGAAGACGGTAAAGATTGCATTCTATTTTCGATCTATTCTTGTAAATAATTATACACAAGCGACATTGGCCGTTGACAATGTAAAAGTGGGAAATCAAGAGATTGAAAATTTGCCGGTTGTAGAAGGCTCGACTTCTTACGAGTTTTCCAATTCTTATATCGGCTATTTGGCTCAATCCGAACCGATGACTATTCGTAATGTGGGTTATGGCACGTTGACGATAACCAGCATTGAGGGTATTGAAGATACAGATTTTTCTACGACACTCGATCCCGCCTCCGTTTCTTTGAAGAGGGGAGAAGAGCTTTCATACCGCGTCAATTATACTCCTACGATTACGGGAGCCAAAAGCGCGGTCATGAAAATAAATACGAATGGAGGAACTTTGTCGGTCGATTTGTCGGGAACCAAAGTTATGTTGGAAGAAGGATATACTTTGGAAAGTTTCGAAGGTGATATTTTCCCACCGGCCGGTTGGTCTCGTAATGAAGGCTGGAAGACGATGGACGGTATGGCTACGTCGGGTGTGAAGTCGGTTACAGTAGGCGGTATGATGACGTGTGATATCGTTTCTCCCCGTTTGGATTTATCGGCTGGAAACGGTAAAGTGAAATTCGATTATATCGAAACTACTGGTGAAGAATACATCGATGATTCGTTCTTACCGTCGACATATTTCATTCTTTATTATAAGAAAAATACCGATACCGATTGGACGGAGTTGTGGTGTTCTCTTGATGATAGTAAGTATAATGAATGGGTACAAAAAGAAATCGAGATTAAAGATGCGAATGGAAATTTCGTAGTGGACGATAATGTATACCTACGTTGGACCTATGAGTTTGAAATGGGCGACGGTGGTCTCGATAATATGGTGGTGACCGATATCTATTTCGATAATGTAGTGTTGCCTAAGCTATATGGAGAAGGTGAGCTCCCGTTGGCAATTACGACACCCAATCCAGTGAATGGCGTTTCTAACGTCGATTATAGCAGCTTGACTCTTTCTTGGGAGCCCGCTTTGTTTGCCGATGGATATGAATTGTCGGTAGGAACGGATAAATCCAACCCCACCTCTTTGTTGGAAAATGAGAAATTAGAGGGAAACACATCGGTGTCTTATACGATTCCCGAGCTTGAACCTGCTACTACCTATTATTGGAAAGTTGTACCTTACAATGCAGTAGGTAAAAATGAAAATGCTTCGGTTTGGTCGTTTACTACGATGGAAGATCAGTCTGTACGTGATTTCCCCTATACTATGGGATTTGAAGGAAATAACGGAGAAATTCCTCCTATGGGCTGGAAAAACGATCATGAAGGCAAAGGTATTCAGATGTGGAAATCTAATGAGATAGAGCCGTTTGCTGGAAAATATTCTGCTTCGGTATGGCATAATAATGCGGGCGAGGTTTCTATCCTGACTTCTCCTGTGTTCGCAATCCCTGAAACCGGTGATATAGTTGCTTCTTTTGCTTGGGGTGGAGCTCTTTGCAATCGCCTTGAAAAAGGGTATGAAAATGAGGCGATCACCGAAGGGCCTATTTCCGAAGTTAATGATGCCGATGGAACTCTCTATTTCGAGATTCGTGCTGTCGATGCAGCCGATTGGACTCCTTTGGCTTATACTCAGGACCGCACGAAATGGCGTCATAAATATGTTTCACTCGCCGATTATGCTGGTAAGAGTGTGAATATGCGTTGGCGTTTTGTCGCTACTGAAAATGCCGGAGTTTCTTCGGGCGGGGCTTCTCTCGATGAGATATTTGTTGGAGATATAAAGGATATGCCTACCTTAGCCGTTTCGGAAATTAAGAAAGAAAATCTGGCTGTATATCCTAATCCTACTTCCGATTATGTCTATTGGGCGGGAGGAAAAGCCGATGTGAAGGTATATGATTTAGCCGGAAATTGTATAAAAGATTTGACCGGAGTCGAGTCTGTGTCTTTGGAAGGATTGGCTTCTGGTATGTATATCGTATCCGTATCGTGTGGCGATTCGGTTTCTACGACACGAGTAATGAAACGATAAAAGGGCCCGTTTAATCGGGAAATGTATACCAAAGAGGACTCCGTATTGAGGAGTCCTCTTTGTGCCTTTCGAGAAAGATTTGTAAGAATTTGTTTCAAAATTGTATTGAAACTATAAACCCAAACTTTTTGTAGAAAAAATGAAGAGAAAAATTTTGTGTTTTGTAACAGCTCTGTTAAGTTTTTTTATTGTTGAGGCTCAGCAACCTTGTACATTGACTTTGAAAGTTTCGGCTGTTACAGGAGAGGATATGGCTGGGACTCCGTTTCATTTGGAACGGGTAGAATCGGGATTGATTTATGACCGAGTACTAGGTGAGAATGGAACTTATACAATAAATAATATATATTCCGGTATACACCATTTGGTGATTGAAAAAGAGGGATTAAAGACTTATGATAATTCTGCTTTGGACATAAAAGGCGATACCGTGTTAAAGATTAAGTTGGAAGAACCGGTACGTACACCTTATAATTTGCAATCGGTTTTAGCCCATGATCCTAAAACGGGAGTTAATGATGCTTCGTTGGTTTGGAATGAGGAGACCGATTATTTCTTCGATGATTTCGAGAATTATACCTCTTTTACGCTCGATTTCGCTCCGTGGACCGGAATCGATAAGGATCAGGCAGAAGCTGCTATGTTAATGCAAGGAGGTTATCCGAATAGTAGCTTGAAACAATATGCGACTATTATTGCTCCCGACGAGGCTTATGTTTCTACTACGGGAGGTGACGTTTCATGGTGGTTTTATGCCCCTCAATTGCGAGCTTATAGTGGAAAGAAATATATGGGATTTATTCGTACGGCAAGCGGAACTACGAATAATGACTGGGCGATAACCCCTCAGGTACATGTCGGTGTAAATAACGTCGTTCGATTTAAAGCCAAAGCAGCGGATGCTCCTATTGAAAAATTCAAAGTATGGATATCGACCACCGGAATGGAGGAAAGTGATTTCAAACCTTTGACACAGGGTAATTATGAGTCGGTTAAATGGGAACAATGGCTTACGATGGAGTATGATCTTTCGAAGTACGAAGGACAAGATGTTTATATTGCCATTCAATATATTACACAAGCTGGTTGGATGTTGATGGTTGATGATTTTTATGTAGGGCCGGCAAAGTTAAATCCTTCGTCTATAAAAGCTCGTCTTCCGAAAACACGTCGTGTTCGCAAAGCAGCGGAGAGTGATGCCCCTCAAAGTTATACAGTTTATTTAGATGAGCAAGAGGTCGGGTCGGTTAAAACGAACTCGTTTATCTTTGAGAATCTTTCGGCTGGAACACATACGCTGGGTGTTAAGTCGGTTTATAAAGTTTCCGAGTCGGATATAGCGACAACGACGTTAGAAGTTCCGGCGACTTCGGATTATGCCGATGTAAAAGTAAAAGTTTCTACGAACGGAGGTTCTTCCGAGGGAGTGGCTGTGAACTATCTTTCCGGTTCTTATCAGGTGACCGATACAATCAAATCGGGAATATCTCATTTTGCTTCTTTGAAAAAAGGGGAATATATGATTAGTATTAACGATGATCGCTTTTTGGCGGTAGATACGCTCATCGATGTAGACAAGGATATGGAGATAAATTTGTCGTTGATGGAAAAAATTACTGCTCCATATAATTTATCTGTTGATTTTTCTTATCGTGATACGGATAAGAAGACCGATGTCTTGTTTAGGTGGAATCAAGATTTGGGTTGGAGCGATAGTTTCGAAGAGTATGACGATTTTGCAACCCAATTCGGTGGCTGGGCCACTTTCGATAAAGATCGTCTGCGTCCTTACGGTATAACCATAAATAATACGCATATATCTATTCCCGGACTTGAACAGGGCGAATCTCCGGTAATGGTATTCAATCCTGAAAAAACGACCCCCCGGTGTGATAGCGATGCATTTTTAAATACGGTTTTCGGGAAAAAATACATCATGTTTTTTGGAGTCCAAAGCAACCTGTCGGACGACTGGCTCGTTTCTCCGAAGCAGAAAATCAACAAGGGGTATGTGGCTCATTTTTACGTGCATGTTTATCCGAGTATGGCTACGGTTTATCCCGAAACCATTAAGGTGTTGGCTTCCACAGGAGCCCAGTCCGATCTTTCTTCGTTTGTCGAATTATATAATTATACTTTTACCGAGAGCGGTTGGTATGAAGTAACAGTCGATTTGAAAGATTATGTGGATCGGGAGGTCTATTTAGCGGTTAATTATGTTTCTAATGACGGGTGGATGCTTAAAGTGGACAATTTTTATGTTGGTCCTTCGGACGATGCTCCGGCTCCCGAAGTTGGAAATGCTACCTATGATATATATTTGAATGGAGAGAAAAAAGCATCTGCGATAACTGATAATTCCTATACATTCGAAGCATTAGATGATGGTACATATACAGCTGGTGTAAAAGCAATATATGAATCTGGGGAGTCTGAGGTCGAAGAGTATGTGTTTACAACTCAGTATAGCGGGGTTGAAAATGTAGTTGTTCCGACCGTAAAGGTATATAGCCGAGACCATGCTATTTGGCTGGAATCGATAGAAGGCGAAAAAGTGTTGGCGGAGGTTTATGGCGTTTCTGGACAGCTTGTGGAATTAGTAGAATTTGAAAACAGTGCCCAGATTTCTGTTTCTGAGGGGCTTTACTTGGTACGATTGACAACGTCACAAGGGACAAGTATAGTTAAGGTGTTGGTGAAATAATTACTGTCTATTCGTAAAAAACGTCATGAGAATTATTCTCATGACGTTTTTTTTTATCTGCAAGTTTAAATTTCTTTTTCCCTTTGTTAATAATTTATTTAATTTTGTACCTTTGTATATATGGTATACCAACGTTAAAAAGTAAATTTATTCGCTTGATTCGGTTTTGAGCCGATATTGCTTTTATGAATGGGAATTGCTAAAACTGCAATTGTATGGATAAGACGATTTATTTTATTTTGTTATTAACTATAATAATCAGTATGAGTTGTGAGTCGAGAAGTCATAAGGAAACGGTAGTCCTTATGGAAACGTCTTTGGGGAATATAAAAGTGAAACTTTATGATGATACACCTGTTCACCGTGATAATTTTATAAAGTTGGTCGAGGAAGGATATTATGACGGGACTTTGTTTCATCGAGTGATTAATGAGTTTATGATTCAAGGAGGCGATGGCACGTCCAAAAATGCTCCGGTAGGAAAAATGTTAGGTACGGGTGATCCGGGATATACTATTCCCGCAGAGTTCGTTTATCCGAAATATTTTCATAAACGGGGTGCTTTGGCCGCGGCTCGGCAAGGAGACCAGGTAAATCCAGAGAAGGCCTCTTCGGGTTCCCAGTTTTATATTGTCACGGGTAAAGTTTTTAATCCGGGACAGATTGACCAGCTGGAACGTCAAATGCAGATGCAGCAAGAGCAATCGGTTTTTCAGTCGTTAGCGGCAAATCATAGGGAGGAAATCATGAATATGCGTAGAAATCGTGATATGCAGGGACTGCAAGCGTTGCAAGATACATTGATCGCTCAAACTCATGAACAAATTAAGAAGGAAGGAAAGCGGACGCTCACGCAGGCGCAACGTGAAGCTTATACGACTATTGGCGGAACGCCTCATTTAGACGGTGAATATACTGTTTTCGGTGAAGTGGTAGACGGAATGGAGGTTGTAGACAAGATACAACAAGTCGAAACAGGCTCTGCCGACAGGCCTAAAACCGATGTCAAAATCTTGAAAATGAAAGTGGTCAAATAGTGATATCGTTTCGTCGTCACATATTGCCTAATGGATTGCGCATCATTCATCATTACGATGTCTCTACGAAAATGACTGCGTTGAATCTGCTTTATGATGTCGGTTCGAAGGACGAATCGCCGGAGCGGACAGGATTTGCACATTTGTTCGAGCATCTCATGTTTGGTGGGTCTGTGAATATTCCCGATTTCGATACCCCTCTACAAAAAGCAGGAGGAGAGAATAATGCGTGGACAAGTAACGATGTGACCAATTACTATACGGTAGTACCTACGCATAATGCCGAGACGGCATTTTGGTTGGAGTCGGATAGAATGTTAAGCCTTGCTTTTTCTTCCGAGTCTTTGTCTGTACAGAAACAAGTCGTTATAGAAGAGTTCAAGCAACGTAATTTGAACCAACCCTATGGAGATTCGTTCTTGCTATTGCGACCGATGGCTTATCGGGTACACCCATATCGGTGGCCTGTTATCGGGAAAAATACTTCGCATATTGGTAATGCATCATTGGAAGAAGTAAAAGAATTCTTTTTTGCCCATTATGCGCCCAACAATGTGATATTGAGTATTTCGGGAAGCCTACCATTCGATGAAGCCATATTGCTTTGTGAGAAATGGTTTGCTCCTATTTCTCGAAGAGAAGTCGCTTGCCGCGATTTACCTCAGGAGCCGGTTCAGACAAAACCTCATAAAAAGATAGTGGAAAGAGAGGTTCCCTTAGATGCGATTTTTAAGGCCTATCATATGGTAGACCGTAAGCATCCCGATTATCAGGGGTATGATGCTCTTTCCGATGTATTGGCTTCCGGTCGATCCTCTCGGTTGTATAGACGGTTGGTGATGGAGAAGAAACTATTTACAGAAATAGATTCTTCTATTACCGGCGATATAGAGCCCGGTTTGTTTTTACTGAAAGGGAAACTATCACCGGGGATTTCGTTGGAGCAGGGAGAAGAAGCCATTGAAATGGAATTGCGACGAATGAGGGAAGAACTGTTGGAGCAAAGAGAATTGGATAAGGTGATAAATCGTTTTGAATCGAACGATTTGTTTTCCAATTTGCACTATCTGAATAAAGCCACCAATTTAGCTTATTATGAATTGTTGGGTGGAGCGGAAAATATTGATACAGAAGTCGAAAAATATAAAAAACTTACCCCTTTTGATTTGCGGCGTATTGCGGAAAAATTGTTTGTCCCGGAAAATAGTTCTACATTATGGTACAAATCGGTACATGCAAAACGAGAAATAATAACAGATGTCTCTGATTGATAAAAGATATAGAATAGTACTATGCGTTTTAAGTTAGTGTTGTCGGTTAAATCGGAAAGTTTTGGTAGTGTTTTGCCTGTAAGCTACCAATACGAATTGTCGGCAGCTGTATATCGTCGTATTCGGGAAAATTTCGAGCTATATTTACACTGGCTTTCGAGCAACGGTTTCGCACCGATCGATGATTGCCGTAATCGCTTGTTTTCGTTTTCAAATTTATATATCCCCCGCATTCGGGTAGAGTATGACAGATTACATATTTTGGTGAAGAGGGTTCAAATGTGGATTTCTTTTTTGCCTGTTCGGGGAACTCACGAGTTTGTAAAGCAACTTTTTTCGGGAGAAACTTTTGTACTTGGGGATAGGCGTAGTCGGGTGGAGTTAGAGGTCGAAGATATCGTTGAATGTCCGGCTCCTGAGTTTGGAGAGGAAGCAGAGTATTTGGCTTTATCTCCAATCGTGTTTATGGTGGCTCGCCCCAATCGGAGCATGGAATATGTCGGGCCCGATTATCCCGGGTATGCCGATTGTTTTTATCGCTCGGTGCTGGGAAAATATGAAAAGATTTTCGGTCGGCCTTTTGATGGTGATACAGGATTTTCATGGAGTTTGCTTTCCGAACCGAAAAGAAAAGGAATTTTTATGATGCGGTTTACTCCCGAAGAGTCGAAAGTTATAGGATATATGTATAAATTCAAATTATCGATGAGTCCTATTCTCCATCAGATAATGTATGAAACGGGAATAGGGGAGAAAGTAAATCTTGGTTTTGGTTGTGTAGAGATTCTTCGTCAAGATACGACTCCTAATGACCAAAATTTCCTTTCTGATGAAAAAGACGATACTTCTGTGAAAATAATATGATTTTTTTGTATGAAATGACAAAATATTTTTTTTAATTTGTATAGATAATAGAGAGTTTATTCCTCATAAAAATAGATTATACTATGACAACAGCGCTTGAAAAACCTGACATGAATACAGAAGAACTTCTTGCAGGTCAAACTATTACTCCCGCCGAGGAGGAACAAAATTCGGTACAATCGACTTCACGGCTTTCGAGAGAAGAAATTATAGACTCGTTGAGAAAACTGGTAGAAGGTTCGGTTGAAGAAGTCAAAGATGAAGTTGACGAACTGAAACAGGCTTATTATAAACAGAAAAAAATTGAAATAGAAGAGGCTCGTAACGCCTTTATAGCCGCAGGTAATCCAGAGGCTGAATTTGTGCCAATGCCCGATGAACAGGAGGAAACATTAAAGTCTTTGTTATCTGTTTTTCGAGAGAAAAAAGCCGAATATACGGCCTTGCTCGAAAAGCAAAGAGAAGAAAATTTGGAGCGTAAGCAACAAATTTTGGAAGAGATGAAATCTATTACCGAAGATTCGGATAATATAAACAAACAATATACCCGTTTTCAAGAGTTGCAGCAATCGTTCAAAGAGCCTTGCGAATTACCCTCGGCCGCGGTGTCTGGTCTTTGGAAAAAGTTCCAGTCTTACGTCGAGAATTTTTATGACTTGTTGAAAATAAATAAAGAGTTACGGGATTATGATTTCAAGAAAAATCTGGAACAGAAGACCGCTCTTTGTGATGCAGCAGAAGCGTTATTGGCAAATGACGATGTTGTAGCAGCATTTAAGCAATTACAATTATTGCATGATGAATGGCGCGGAATAGGTCCCGTAGCCAAGGAGCTGAGAGAAGATTTGTGGAATAGGTTTAAAGATGCTTCAACAGAAGTAAATAAACGCTATCAAAGTTTTTTTGAGGCACGTAAAGAAGTGGAACGTAAAAATGAAGAAGCCAAGATTGCTTTATGTGAGGAAATCGAGTCGATGGATTTAAGTTTATTGACTTCTTTTGCTCAATGGGACGATGCTACGAAGCAAGTTCTCGATTTACAGGGTAAATGGAAAACGTTGGGGTTTGCCTCACGGAAGATGAATAATCAGTTATTCGAGAGATTCCGTAAAAGTTGCGATGAATTTTTTGCAAAAAAAGCCGAGTACTTCAAAGCTGTCAAGGAAAGAATGGCAGAGAATCTCGAAAAGAAAAAAGCGTTGTGTGAAAAAGCAGAGGCATTAAAAGACAGTACTGATTGGAAAGCTACTGCCGATATTCTTGTCGCTTTGCAAAAAGAATGGAAAACAATAGGTCCTGTGGCTAAAAAACATTCCGATGCTATTTGGAAACGTTTTGTTACGGCATGTGATTTTTTCTTTGCGCAAAAGAATGAACAATTGGCTTCCACTCGACAAGTAGAACAAGAAAACTTGGAAAACAAGCGGGGTATTATCGCTAAATTGAAAGAGATAGATGAATCTATGGATAGTACAGAAGCCGTCAAAATAGTTCGTGACTTGATGGCTCAGTGGAACGGCATCGGTCATGTACCGTTTAAAGAAAAAGATAAACTGTACAAGCAATATCATGG
>ENA-UEPL01002094-UEPL01002094.1-human-gut-metagenome-genome-assembly--contig:-NODE-2094-length-13834-cov-6.658501_pt1 | contig 13834 bp, 9 predicted proteins | sample MGYA00242896_ERZ507908 | MGnify/ENA primary metagenome ERZ507908 (study PRJEB26167, sample SAMN06115518) | human gut metagenome | host: Homo sapiens | place: China:Chongqing | collected 2015-08-20...
TTTCTTGTAATTGTCAGCTGTTATATAGAGATTATCTATTTCAGGATTTCCTTGTGTTAGGTTTAATGCTAATAATTTTAGTGATACGTTTTCTAGGGTTCCTCTTGATTTTGTTAAATTAACCAAGTTATCATATGTGTTGTTTACTGCCTGCCAATCAGGTTTTGTCTCTTCATCTAAACCCGTGTTGGAGGTAATACCTGTGTAGATCGAAGTTGTCACGGTGTATTTTTTCTCCATGAATTGACTGAAATAGGCAACCAATGCTGTTACAATAAGCGTTCCAAATATCAGTTGGTGACGAATTCTATATAAAAAACGGGATATGTATAGTGTAATATCCATAAATTATCGATTTATGATTTTTACATTTGTAAGCATCTCTAATAGGGTTACCGCATTGTGTAAGGTAGCTCTACCCTCTTGATAAGAGATTACGGCTCCAGAACGACGTCCTCTTTCCATGGCCAAAGTCGTAATGTCAATTTTACCGTTGATGAAGTCTTGTTCCGATATTTTCATTTGGGCGTTGTAAAGGGCAGCAGCGTCTGATTTAGCTTTCAAAGTAGCTAAAGCTTGCAATACGTTATTATAAGCTTCCAATATTTTTAATTTCCGTTCTTCTATTGAGATCTCATATTCATAATCTAATTGCCGGAAACGAGCTTTCCGAGCTCGTACCTTTTGGCCACGGCTAAATAGGTCACCAAATGGGATAGACACCGATATGCCTGCGCTATAAGTATGTTGATTACTACCCAGACTTGTGAGATATTCAGGATATTCTACGGTTTCATGAGAGGATAGCTGCACTAATCGTCCATATTGGTACTGTCCGTATACCCTGAAATAATCTAGCCATTCTCTTTTGGTCACTTTCATTTCAGCATTAGCTTCATCTTTCTTAGCTTCGTAAATCTTGATCGAAGGGTGATCATATACTGATTCTAAAAAAACAGATAAAGGTGGTAATTGGATACGTTCATAATCATCTAGCATCGCTTGAATAGAGTCTGAGCCAGATGTTACTTCCACGGTTGTAGCTTTATCGAAATAGGTTTTCTTTTTCTGAGCTATAGCCGAAAGGATACTGAATATGAATAGGATGATAAATAAGTTCTTCATACGATTTATTAATGGATCTATACGTCCTCTTTCTGTACGAACGCCGTAAAGGTCTTAATGATGATCTTCATGTCCAGCCAGAAAGAAAATGTATGAGCGTATTTAATATCTAATTGTTTACGTTCCTCGGCGGACATACTACCAGAATTGCCACGTTTCTCTACTTGCCAAAGACCTGTAAGGCCGGCAGGAGCCATGAAGCGTTGTATGTATTCATCGCTGGTCAATAATTCCGCCTCGTATACGGGAAGAGGGCGGTTACCAACTATTGACATGTCTCCATTTAATATATTGAATAGCTGGGGAAGTTCGTCAATGCTGTATTTCCGGATAATATGGCCGATCTTTGTTATACGGGGATCATTCTCTAATTTGATGAAAGCGTTGGAGCGTTCGTGACGTTTTACTTTTAAATAGTCGTTTTCAGGAGTAGCGTCATTGTCGGAATATAAAATGATATTTTGCTCATCGTCTTTAAAAAAAGAAGCTTGCTTCTGTGAATTCACAGAAGGGTAGAGCGCCATAGATGGAGTATGCTGAGTAAGCGGCGGATGTTGAGCCAAGCAATTGTCCGCATCCATATACATAGAGCGGAACTTATAAAAATCGAAAACCTTATAGTTGCTGCCTACTCGTTTCGACTTGTAGAACGCGGGGCCTTTGTCCTCCAGCTTGATCCAAATCACCGTGATGATAAAGATAGGGGAGAGGCAGAGGAGCGCCATGGATGAGAAAATGATGTCGAAGACCCTTTTCCATAAAGGCAGCTTGAAAATGGCGAGATCAGGCTCTTTTATTTGAGGCTTACGCGCTTTTTCCATTCTCTTGCATTTCTCGGCGATACCCAGTAGCTTCACTAAATCTTCCTTAGAGGTAGACTCGGAGATGACACAGTCCGTTCCGGCTTGCAAATAGGATATTTTCTCCTCCCGGGTCATTTCCGGGGCGATTAATACGATATAGATATTTTGAAACGTCTTATGCAAATGCATGATCGCAGGAATGTTTAACGTAGGATCTGTTTTCTCGATGAATACACAATAATCCATTTCCTCGGCAGGAAGAAGCGTGTTTTTCATCTGCAGAAGCGTTATACATTCTATGACCCCGGTGCCTAATGCCTTACGTAAACGTTCGGCCAACGGCACGTTATTACCGAAAAAGACATAATTCATTATCTTAATATTCGTTTTACCCTTACCCTTAATTCCTCTGGATTGAAAGGCTTCAAGATAAAGTCTTCCGCCACTTCCTCAAACAAACGTATTCTATTTGAGCTGCTCTCTACGCTCGATAGGATCAAGACCGGTATATGGCTGAACATATCGTTCGCTTTTAAATAAACCAAGAATTCCTCTCCGGACATTTCTGGCATATTCAAGTCAGAGATGATCAAATCCGGTAAATTGCCTTCTTGAAGCCAAGCGATCGCTTTCAAAGGATTTTCTTTATAGGATACCTTGTAAGTACTTGATAAGTAAAGCATGATTATCTTTGCGATTTCTTGCTTGTCATCCACTAAAAGAACAGATTTCTCCATAGAGCCGTATAATGTTGTCGTCTTTTGTTTTATTTGTCATGCAAATTTAGAACATTTAATTGGAAAAATCTATGTTTTTCAATTGTTTTTTTGAAAAAACAGTTCGGACTTTGAAAATAGGGGAAACTGCGATTTTTTGATTAAGTTTGTACGCTCATAAATGAGATGAGTATTCGAAGATGCGTTGGTGGAAATATATAGGTTTTGATGTTATTTATTTATTGGTTGGCGCTATTGTCGGGATGGGTTTGTCCTCTTGCCAGCCGGAGATGCCGGTGATCTCTACGATAACCGTGGAGGCGGATGGCCTAACGGTTCCCGTGAACCCGGATCTGTATGGTTTGACCATTGAGGAGATCAACCACGGGATCGATGGGGGGCTGTATGCCGAGCTGATCCAGAACCGGAGCTTCGAGGATGGCGTGCCACCCTTGAACTGCCCTTACGACGCCGCCCGGAACGTCTTGATTACCCCGAATGGCTGGACGATCCCTTTCATGCGGGGAGATTCCGTACCGGGATGGAGGCGGATCGTCCCTAATACACAGATATACCCGGATATGAAGGAGCTGGTGAATGATAAGAACCGGCGGTCGTTGCTCGTGGCCGTATCGACTTCCGGGGAGTCGGGGCGCGGAGGCGTGATAGCCGAGGGATACCGGGGGATACCGATCCGGAAAGGGGAACGATACGATCTCTCGTTTTTCGCCAAGGGGGCGAATATGGTGCCCCGTACCATCCGGGTGGCCTTGGAGGACTCGATGGCTAATACGGTCTTGAGCGATGTGTTTCAGGTAGCGCCGCCGTACGAGTGGAGACGATACAGGCATACGTTTACGGCTACAGAGGACGCGCCGAACGCTGTCTTGACGATCACGGCCGATACCTCCGCCGTGTTTTGGCTGGACGTGGTATCGCTCTTCCCGGAGGATACGTGGAAGGGACGGAAGAACGGGCTGAGACCGGACTTGGCGGCGCTGGTCGATTCCTTGGCCCCTCGTTTTATCCGTTTCCCCGGAGGCAGTTTCGTGGAGGGGTATACGGCGGGTACGTACCCTATCTGGAGGGAGACGCTGGGCGATATCTCGGAGCGTAAGCATTTCTGGAACGTATGGGCCTATGGTACGACGAACGGCATGGGCTACCACGAGTACTTGCAAATGTGCGAGGATATGGGGGCGGAGCCTATCTACGTTATTAATAGCGGGATCACGAGCCAAAGCCGTCGGCCCCGCTACGAGGATATCACGGCGATGGATAAGCTCACGGGAGATGCCTTGGACGCTATCGCCTACGCGAACGCCCCGGCGGATTCCCTGCCGGGCGCCCTGCGTGCGAGGAACGGGCATCCGGAACCTTTCAACTTGAAGTATGTCGAGATCGGCAGCGAGAACTATGGCGGGGAGTATTTCAGGCGCTTTGAGCTTTTCCGCAAGGCGATCAAGGAGGCCTATCCGGAGATTACCGTTATCAGCAGTTCGCCCCTCACGAAGCGAGGCCGTAGCGAGTGGGTGGATTCCCATTATTACGCCGGGGAGCATTTCTTCCTCTCGAACGCCAGCAGGTTTAATAGCGACCGGTATTCCCGGCGTTCGCCGGCGGTGTTTATCGGGGAGTTTGGGACGACGGAGCGGCCCTTGGCCGGTACGCTCCGGGCGGCGGTGGCCGAGGCCTGTTTCTTGGTCGGCGCGGAGGAGAACCCGGATATGGTACGCCGCTTGGCGTATGCCCCGGTATTGGGCAACGCCGGGTTCGAGAACCAGCGCCATCCGTTGATCTCTTTCAACACCCATCAGGCGGTGGTCTCTCCTTCCTACCATTTATTAAAGATGTTTACCCGCCATCGGGGGGATGAGGTGCTGAAGACGATCGTGGATACCTACGAGAAACCACAGGTACGTACGGGCCGGGCGGGCGTAGAGATGTTTGATAATAGCTATGAGTTCAAGGACGTGCGGATCGACGGCGTGCCCGTATCGGATATATCCGTGATGAGCGGGGGATGGAAGGTCCCGGAGGCTGGTACGTTGGTGCCGGAGGCCAACCGGTGGAACCATGTATTGTTCGGCGACTCTACGAGCTACGCCTATGAATATACGGCTACCGTCCGGCGTACGAAAGGTAGCGGGCAGATACAGCTTCGCCTCCGCGACAACGGGCGGACGGGCGAGCAGGCGGATTATATCGCCCTGACGATCGGGGCGGGAACGAGCGAGCTGTACCATCAGGTAGGTGGCGTGAAGGATAGCTTGGTCTCTCCCGTGCGCTTCCCTTTTGAGAGTAACCGGTGGTATACGGTTCGCATGACGTGCGAGTACGAGCGCGTCCGTTGCTATGTGGACGGCGTATTGCTGCATGAGGTGGATATGCGTCCGATCCCGTCGTTGGTATCCGTCGCTACCCTCGACAAGGAGAACCGGGTGATTTACTTGAAGGTCGTGAATACGACCCGCCACGAGGAGAAGACCTCTTTGCGTATCGAGGGAGTGAATATCCGTAACGAGGCGGAGCTGATCCAATTGAGAGGGGAGCCGGAGGCTCGTAATACGTTTGAGAGCCCGGGGGCCGTAACGCCTGTCACCGAGCCTATCGTATTCCCGATGAGCGGCCCGCTTATCTATAATTTCCCGCCTAATTCAGTGACGATCTTGAAATTATACATGGAGTAGGTCAGATAGGGCAGGAGGGCCGGTACACTTTATCTGTATTTATCCTAACTTCGCGGCGACTTTAACAAAAAAAATGTGTTATGGAACCAATGCATAAGATAAACAAGGTAGAGCTCCGGAGCTTGCAGCTTGAGGACTATACGCAGTTGTCGCAATCTTTCAAGAGGGTGTACGCCGACAAGGATGTTTTCTGGACCCGCAAGCAGATCGAGACGTTGATACGGATATTTCCCGAGGGACAGGTCGTGACGCTGGTGGATGACCGGATCGTAGGATGCGCCCTCTCCATCATCGTGGATTATGACATGGTGAAAGGGGATCATACCTACGCCAAGGTAACGGGCAACGAGACGTTCAGCACGCATAACCCGAACGGGAATATATTATATGGTATAGAGGTGTTCATCCATCCGGACTACCGGGGCCTCCGGCTGGCCCGCCGTATGTACGAGTACCGGAAGGAGCTGTGCGAGAAGTTGAACTTGAAGGCGATCATGTTCGGCGGACGTATCCCGAACTATTATAAATACGCCGATCATATGCGTCCGAAGGAATACATCGAGAAGGTGCGCTCACGCCAGATCTACGACCCGGTGCTCACCTTCCAGCTCTCCAACGATTTCCACGTGCGGAAAGTGATGATGAACTACTTGCCGAACGACGAGGAGTCGAAGCATTGCGCTACCCTGCTGCAATGGGATAATATCTATTACCAGCCGCCTACGACGGATTACGTGGATAAGAAGACAACCGTGCGTGTCGGTCTGGTACAATGGCAGATGCGGCCTTATAAGACACTGGACGACGTGTTCGAGCAGGTGGAGTTCTTCGTCGACGCCGTATCCGATTACAAGAGCGACTTCGTCCTTTTCCCCGAGTATTTCAACGCTCCGCTGATGGCCAAGTTCAACCATCTGGGCGAGGCGCAGAGCATCCGTGGGCTGGCCCAGTACACCGAGGAGATCCGTGAGCGATTCGTGAACCTCGCCATCAGTTACAATATCAATATCATCACCGGTAGCATGCCTTTGCTGAAGGAGGACGGGGCGCTATATAACGTGGGATACCTGATCCGTCGTGACGGCTCCTACGAGATGTACGAGAAGGTACATGTCACCCCGGACGAGCAGAAGAGCTGGGGACTCTCGGGCGGGAAGATGGTGAAGACGTTTGATACGGATTGCGCCCGGATCGGCGTGCTGATCTGCTATGACGTGGAATTCCCGGAGCTTTCCCGTATCATGGCCGACCAAGGGATGCAGATCCTCTTCGTGCCTTTCCTTACGGATACGCAGAACGGTTACTCTCGGGTTCGTGTATGTGCCCAAGCCCGGGCGATCGAGAACGAGTGCTTCGTGGTGATAGCGGGCAGCGTGGGCAACCTGCCTCGTGTGCATAATATGGATATACAGTACGCCCAGTCGGGTGTGTTCACGCCTTGCGATTTCGCTTTCCCTACCGATGGCAAGCGTGCGGAGGCAACCCCGAATACGGAGATGATCCTTGTATCGGACGTGGACCTTGATTTGCTCAACGAGTTGCATACGTATGGTAGCGTGCGTAACCTTCGGGACCGTCGCCACGACTTGTATGAGTTGAGGGTAAAAAAACAGTAGTGTTTGCGGTTGAACACAATAGTATTCATGGTTGAACCCAGTAGTGTTCACTATTAAACACAATTATATTCGCCGGAAGAATGCAGTAGGGGCGGGATCTGTCCGCCCTCCCGTGCCGTGTATGCGTGGGAGGGCGGACGAATCCCGCCCCTGCGGTTTATATCGGGGGGAGGATCGCTCGCTTCCCCCCTTCGGAAATGATCTTAATGACTTAGCATCTCAGCCGTGATCGGCGTGAATTTCTCGGCATCCGATTTACGGAGTTGTACGCTACCGTCGTTCCAGTTGGAAGGCCAACCTCCGATGATGTGTCCAAGGAATACCAGCTTGATCTCGTGCAAGCCTTTTGCCAAGGCCGCGGAGGTGTCATGACGGGAGAAGCGTTTTACCTCGCCACCGTTATTGACCATCAACTTGCCGTCGATCCATACCTCCTCTAAATCCGAAGAGATGTAATAAACGCCATCCTCCGGGATATTCACGTAGCCGGTAGCGATAGCGGCGTATTGCTTCACGCCTCGCATGGATTCGGGGGCGGGCACTTGGTTGGTCAGTTCACGGGTCGTCTTGATGACCTGTTTCTTACCGGTCTTCTGAGCGGCCTCCAGATTATTTACGCTTAGGTACATGCCATCGAATACCTCCATGTCGAGGCCCGGGGTCGTCTTGGCTACCTCCTTGGCGGGAGCCAGCGTTTGTTTCTCCACGAGGATCGTGCGAGGCTTACCCATCTTGCCGGAAGGCAACACGGAAGCGATCTTCACGGTCGTAGTCTCGGTGATGTCGAAAGGAGCCGTATATACGGTAGATTCCGGGGTAGGCTCGGTGCCATCCAGCGTGTAGACCATCTTCATCGGACGGTTCGTGGTGAATGTCATGGTAGCCTTGTCCGTGAAAGCCACGAAGTTGCAAGAACCGTTCGGTTGCTCGGGCTGCGGGATGTAGTAGTTGATACCATGTCCGTCTAGGCGAACCTGAGCGTTGTCCAGACGGCGTTCGAAGTCCTTGTAATCCTTCCGGTCCAGCGGGCTCCAAGCGATCTCGGAGAGGGCTAGGATACGAGGATAGATACGGTACTCCATGATGTCCGTGTTATAAAGGTACTCACTCCATACGTTGCATTGCACGCCCTTGATGAAATGCCCTTTACCGGCCGCTGCCAGCGTGTCGGGGACGGGGTTGTATTTATAGACCCGCTCCGCCGTGGTGAATCCTCCGATAGATACCGGGTTGATCTTGTAGTCGCCTTGGAACTGGTCGATATACATACCCTCGCTTCCCGGGGTCATGATCACGTCGTGGTTCATGCTAGCGGCGGCGATACCGCCTTCCTCACCTCGCCAAGACATTACCGTGGCCGATGGAGCCAGACCTCCCTCAAGGATCTCGTCCCATCCGATCATCTTCTTGCCGTGCTTGTTTACGACCTTCTCCATGCGTTGTACGAAATAGCTCTGCAATTTCTCCTCGGCCGTATGCTCCTTGTCGCCTTTCAAGCCTTCCTTACGGATACGGGCCTGACAAAGCGGGCATTTTTCCCAGCTCGTCTTCGGGCACTCATCGCCTCCGATATGGAAATACTCGCCCGGGAATAGGGGGGCTACCTCGGCGATCACGTCCTCGAAGAACTGGAAGGGCTCTTCCTTGCCAGCGCATAATACGATGTCTTCCACGCCCCAGATGATACGGGGAGTACCCTGCTTACCCTCGCAAGACAGCTCCGGATAGGCGGCGATAGCGGCCATCTCGTGTCCCGGAAGCTCTATCTCGGGAACGATCGTGATGAAACGATCCGCCGCGTATTTAACGATATCCTTCACCTCCTCTTGAGTATAGAAGCCTCCGTACTCGGTACCCTCGCCATCGATGCGCTTAGAGCCGATCTCGGTCAGTTTCGGGTACTTCTTGATCTCGATACGCCATCCTTGGTCGTCGGTCAGGTGCCAATGCATGCGGTTGATCTTGAACAAGGCCAATACATCCAGCTGCTTCTTGATATTCTCTACCGGGATGAAATGGCGGCAGGGGTCGAGCATGATACCGCGGTAGCCGAATCGAGGCTCGTCCTTGATAGATACGGCCGGAGCGGTCCATGCGATACCTTTCACGGCGGAAGGACTCTCGATCTCGGCGGGCAGCAATTGCAAGAACGATTGCATACCGTAGAAAAGACCTTGAGGGGTCTTGGCTTTGATACGAACGCCGCTGTCGGCTACGTCGAGCGTGTATCCCTCGTCGTTTACGTCCAGAGAGCCGTCGATAACCAACGAGATACCGTCGGAGGTCTCTTTGTCGGCGGTAGCTATCTGGTAGCCTGTCGCCGTGTTCATTTTAGCCGCGAAGAACTCGGCTACGGTTTTCGCCTCCGGGGTGGAAGCGTAGATCCTCGTGTTTTTGTTTAGCTTGAAGTTTCCTTCGTTCTGCGTAAGGCTGACCGGTGTCGGGATGATGTTGATACCTTGGTTGTAAGCTTTCGCTTTACCGGGAGCATCATCACATGAGGCCATCAGGCCCAAGACAGCGCCGGCGCAGATTGTAGCAAGGAGCTTTTTCATAGAATTAAAAATTGAAAGTTGAAAATTGAATATTGTTTAGATGTTTTTGAGAGTTTAAAAAGAGAATTGAGAGTTGAAGATAAGATGCCGTTTGGCATCCTTTTCAATTCTCAATTCTCAATTTCCTATTTACCATGCGAAGATAGGATATTCCTTCATGATACCGTTCACCTTCTCACGAACGGCGCCGATGGTCTTATCGCATTCGGGAGCGGCCAATACGGTGTCGATCAGTTCCACGATCTCGCCCATAAGCGGCTCTTTAGCGCCACGGGTCGTGATAGCGGGCGTACCCACACGGATACCGGAGGTCTGGAAGGCCGAGCGGCTGTCGAACGGAACCATGTTCTTGTTCACCGTGATGTCGGCGGCTACCAAGGCTTTCTCGGCCACTTTACCGGTCAGGTCGGGGAACTTCGTGCGCAGGTCGATCAGCATGCTGTGGTTGTCCGTACCGCCGGAGATGATCTTGTACCCTTTGTCCGTGAAGGCCTTGGCCATAGCGGCGGCGTTCGCTTTCACCTGTGCTTGGTACGTCTTGTATTCCGGCTCCAAAGCCTCTCCGAAGGCTACGGCCTTGGCTGCGATCACATGCTCCAGCGGACCGCCTTGGATACCCGGGAATACGGCGGAGTCCAACAACTGAGACATCTTCTTGATCTCGCCTTTCGGTGTCTTCTTGCCCCAAGGATTCTCGAAATCCTTACCCAGCAGGATGATACCGCCACGAGGACCCCGCAGGGTCTTATGCGTCGTAGACGTTACGATGTGAGCGTACTCCAGCGGGTTGTTCAGCAAACCGGCGGCGATCAGGCCTGCCGGGTGAGCCATATCGATCATCAATAAGGCGCCTACCTTGTCGGCTATCTCACGCATACGTTTGTAATCCCAGTCACGGGAATAAGCGGAACCGCCGCCAACGATCAATTTCGGTTTCTCACGAAGGGCTACTTCCTCCATCTGGTCGTAGTCCACCCGTCCGGTATCTTCCTTTACATTATATTCGGTAGCGTGATAGAGAACGCCGGAGCTATTTACTGGTGAACCGTGGGACAGGTGTCCGCCATGCGACAGGTTCAACCCGAGGAACGTGTCGCCCGGATTCAATACGGCGAAGAATACGGCTGCGTTGGCCTGCGCCCCGGAGTGAGGCTGCACGTTGGCCCATTCGGCGTTGAATAGCTTTTTCAACCGTTCGATAGCGATCGTTTCACTTTGGTCTACTACCTCGCAACCCCCATAATAACGCTTGCCGGGATATCCCTCGGCGTATTTGTTGGTCAGACAGCTTCCCATGGCCTGCATGACCTGGTCGCTGACAAAGTTCTCGGAAGCGATCAACTCAATGCCTTTCAATTGGCGTTGGTGCTCCTTCTCGATAATGTCAAAAATGATGTTGTCTCTTTTCATTACCTCTTAAATTGGTTATTGCAATGATATGTTCCTCATTGAAAAGGAATCCTCGCGAATGTACTATATTATTTTAATACTATTTAAAAGATTCCGTTTAATTATTACAGATGCGCCGGAAACGGCTCCGCTTACCACTTGGTGAGGGTTACGTTTCTGAACTCAACCTCCTTACCCTCGCTCTGTAGCCCGATATGGCCTTCCTTCACCTTGTTGGTTCCGGTGTTCTGGTATACGCCGTTGATGTAAACGGTGATGACGCCGTCTTTCACGAAGATGTTCGCCTCGTTCCACTCTCCGGCGGGCTTCTCGCTGGACGGGTTCACGTTCTTTACGACAGGGAAGAAGGGACGTTCCTCTCCCGGGCGTTGCTGGTACTCGACAAGGTCGGAGCCTCCCAGCAGTACGAACAATCCGGCCCTCCCGGCTTGCAGATTACACTCGATCCCGTTCGGGAAGGGGTTCTTTAGGTCTGCGATATGCAGGAAGATACCGCTGTTTGCGTTGGAATCCCCATTCGGCCAACGCCATTCCACGTGCAATTTATAGTCGCTGTATTTCTCCTTGGTGTACATATAGCCGAAAGGCTGGCCGGTGATGAAGATCTTACCGTCGCGTACGGAATAGACCTGATCGGCGGGGACGGAGTTTTTGTCGACTACGAAATTCCAGTTAGACAGGTCTTTCCCGTTGAACAGTTTCTCGGTCTTCTGTGCGTTCGCCCCATCGGAGAAACAGAAGAGGGAAGCGGCTAATACAGCCAAAGATAGCATTCTTTTTTTCATGGCATTAAACTCTATTTATAGTATGATTAATCAACGATTAGTTTGCGATAGCGTACCCGTTTCGGCTCGGCGTCGCCCAAGGTCTTACGTTTGTATTCCTCGTACTCGGAATAGGTCCCTTCGTAGAAGACCACGTTGGAATCGCCCTCGAACGACAGGATATGCGTACAGATACGGTCCAAGAACCAACGGTCGTGAGAGACGACGACGGCGCAACCGGCGAAGTTCTCCAGACCCTCCTCCAAGGCACGTAGCGTGTTCACGTCGATATCGTTGGTCGGCTCGTCGAGCAGCAATACGTTCGCGTCCGCTTTCAGCGTCAGCGCCAGATGCAGGCGGTTACGCTCTCCTCCGGAGAGTACGCCGCATAGCTTCTCTTGATCCGCTCCCGCGAAATTGAATTTAGACAGGTAAGCGCGTGCGTTCACCTCCTTGCCGCCCATACGGATGAATTCTTGTCCGCCGGATACGACTTGGTAAACGGTCTTTTTCGGGTCTATATCCTTATGGGTCTGGTCGGCGTAACCTACTTGTACGGTCTCGCCCACCTCGAAGGTCCCCTTGTCGATGCTTTCCATGCCCATGATCATCTTAAATAAGGTAGTCTTACCGGCACCGTTTGGCCCGATGACTCCCACGATACCGTTCGGGGGAAGCATGAAGTTCAAATCATCGAACAGCAGCTTATCGCCGAACGCCTTTGCCACATGCTGTGCCTCGATCACCTTATTGCCCAAGCGAGGGCCGTTCGGGATGAAGATCTCCAGCTTAGCCTCACGCTCCTTCTGGTCCTCGTTCAAGAGGGCCTCGTACGAGTTCAGACGTGCCTTACCCTTGGCGTGACGGGCCTTCGGCGCCATATTGATCCATTCCAGCTCACGCTCCAAGGTCTTACGGCGCTTGCTGACTTGCTTCTCTTCTTGAGCCATACGCTTCGTCTTCTGGTCTAGCCAAGAGGAGTAATTACCCTTCCAAGGGATACCCTCGCCACGATCCAGCTCAAGGATCCATCCGGCCACGTGGTCTAGGAAGTAACGGTCGTGCGTGATGCAGATAACGGTACCGGCATATTGTTGCAGATGTTGCTCCAGCCAGTCGATCGACTCGGCGTCCAAGTGGTTGGTCGGCTCATCCAACAGCAATACGTCCGGCTGCTGGAGCAGCAATCGGCAAAGGGCCACCCGGCGACGCTCGCCTCCGGACAACGTATCCACCACCTGATCCTCCGGCGGACAACGCAAAGCGTCCATGGCACGTTCCAGACGGCTGTCGAGGTTCCATGCGTCCGTAGCGTCGATCTTGTCCTGCAACTCCGCCTGACGGTTGATCAAGGCATCCATCTTATCAGGATCTTCCAGCACCTCCGGATCGCCGAATCGCTCGTTCACCTCCTCATATTCTTTCAAGGTGTCCACGATCTCCTGCACGCCTTCCTGCACGATCTCCTTCACGGTCTTGCCCGGCTCCAACTTAGGATCCTGCTCCAGATACCCTACGGAATACCCGGGGGAGAAGACCACCTCTCCCTGATAATCCTTATCGATACCGGCGATAATCTTCAGCAACGTAGATTTACCGGAACCATTCAATCCGATGATTCCGATCTTCGCCCCATAGAAAAAGGACAGATATATATTCTTTAAAACCTGTTTTTGAGGCGGAAAGATCTTGTTCACGCCTACCATCGAGAAAATAATCTTCTTATCGTCTGCCATATAATTTTTTGTGTGTTAATTGGTTCCTTAACTTAAAATAATGGTGTACAAATCTACGTAAATATCTTTTATTTTACAAATGAACAAAGATCATAGGTATCAGATATCTACCGATTGCCAAGTTTGGCGTGTGGAGATTACTCGGTTCAATTCTCTTGTGCAAGAAGCCGGTAGATATGCTATTCCTCGGAAGTTGAGCTTTAGCGTTATCATAAATGAGGGTAGGAGAGGTTGTGCGGCGTTGTGGTTAGGACTGTGCGATCATGTGGCTTTAGGTTGTGTGATCCTAACGATTTAGGATTGTGGTTCGTCTTCGTCTCGTGAAGATATGTAACCGGTTTATGCTGGATAGGCTATCAGAAGAAAAGCATTGAATTTGATCGCGGAGACAGGCTGATGGGCCATTCCTCCTGGAACTT